>Ga0123335_1006589_pt1 | contig 13450 bp, 10 predicted proteins | sample BiotimSIPDNA_2_FD_89707 | JGI IMG/M metagenome (GOLD analysis project Ga0123335, IMG submission 89707) | Anaerobic biogas reactor microbial communites from Washington, USA - Biogas_R2 time_0 SIP DNA | ecosystem: Engineered > Bioreactor > Anaerobic > Unclassified | place: Washington, USA... | reverse complement strand
GCATCGCAATCAGGTGCAGAAAAGCAGACAACATACATAAGCCAGTCGTATGTAGATTCACTGGTTGACCGGGCGTTTTACATATTTAACAGCGTTTCTGATCCTGCAAGCGGTATTCCCGCAGAGCGGGCTGTTGAATATGGAAAACAGATCGCCGCCAAACTAAGAGAAATTGCCCGGGATGATGTTAATAAAAAGTACATTCTGTGGCGTACAGGTGAGCTTGAGGCACAGATTTATCTGGAAGAGAGCGGGCTTCTTCTGGAAAAAGAGCAGTTCAGAGCAAAAGAGAGCAATGAACTGGTAATGCTTTATAATGCTGAAATAGGGAAAGGCCGGCCCGATTTCATGAAGCTCTGGGGCATGCATGGGCGCATGAAAACCACTGATACTGCCCGGGCTTGTACCATGGAAAAATCAATTGTAAACAGGGCGTCTGCACTTTCCAGAGAAATTCCTTCAGCGGTCGAGATTGCTCTTGAAAATGGAGAATATGAGTCGGCCCGCGGGGATCTTACCTACTGTGAGGCCAACCGTCAATACCTTTCCCTTTCCTCAATAAAACTGGCATCACTGCAGGCAAAACTGCTCAGTGATTTTTCACTTTCAAAAGAGCGGCTCCTGCTGAAAAATGATTTCGACAGTCTCTCTTCAGCCCTGGTTTCAAACCGCCTTCCAGAATCGAGATCGCTGGCCTTAAAGATCAGAAACAGGCTGGATGGAATTCAGAAAGCGATGCTGCAGCTGGAATGGTCAAAGTATAATGATGAATATCTGCGGCTGTCACGGAAAACCGGCAACAAGGAAGATTCTCTTCTGGCAATAGTACAATCGAGACTTAAATCACAGGGTATAGTTGCTGCGGAGGAGTTTCTGGATACACTGCGTCTGCACGGGGTCTCAAGAGAAAAGATGGCAAAAATTGACAGAATAATTCTGGAGGAGGTCATCGCTAGGAAAAAGACCGAACCTTCTATTGTTAAGATTTCAATCGTAGAGGATACATCGGAAGCATCAGTGCTTAATGATCTCCTTGCAGTTGCAAAGAAACGTGTGGCAATGAAAAAGGACAGCCTTGCGAGCCAGAGAAACGAAAACGCACGTCTGACCCAGACTGCAGAGGTAAGGCGGGATCGCATGAGAGTTGCTTTGGAAATGCAGCAGAAACGCCAGCAGGAGAGAATGCAGGAAAACACAAGGCGTGCCCGGCAGGAGCTGATCGCTGTATATACTCTTCTGGAAAGCGGGAAAGAAAAAGATGCCCTTGCATATTTTCAGAAGGTAAGAGAGTTGTTAGAGGAGAACCTTTCCGATGAGGAGTTCAAGAAAGTGAATCAAAGTGTTTCTCTGAAAAACAGCAACCCTTGAATTTCCGCTGAGGGTTAAAGAAACAGATCCCTGGCCATTGCATCAGCATAAAGCATGCCTTCCTCGGATGTCAACCAGAAAGGTTTTCTGTAAATCATCCGTCCGGTGGAAAGAAAAAGCCTCAGTTTTTCACTGTCAACACAACTTGTAAACTCTTTCCCTGTGAGCATTTTAAACCTTTCCTCATTTATTCCATCTGCGCGCCTGAGACCCAGAAATATCATTTCGCGAGCCATTGTTTCATTGTCAATTTTTTCACTCCAGGCTTGCGGCAAAACGTTTAACGATACATCGGAAATATATTCCCCGATATTATGCTTATTGGCCCACCTGGTTTGATTTAAATAAGAGTGTGCCGCGCATCCAAGGCCAATGTACTCTTTGTGATCCCAGTAAGCTTCATTGTGACTGCAACGGTGGGAGGTGGCCGCAAAGTTGGATATTTCGTATCGTTCGAGGTTGTGCGCCCGGCATTCTGAAATGACAATAGAGGACATCTCCGCAAGATCATCTTCGTCAGGCAGAGGAAGTCTCTTTTCATGTCTTCCAAACGGCGTGCCGGGATTTATTGTAAGTTCATAAGCTGAAAGGTGCTTTATATATGGGGTAAGAAATAGATTCCCGAGGGTCGTTTTCAGGGATTTGGCTGATTGCCCGGGAAGCCCATAAATAATATCGGTTCCAATTGATTTAAAATAATAAAGTGAGGGCGAGTTCAGGACCTCAAGTGCTTTTTCAGAAGAATGCTTTCGTCCTGCAATCGACAGTTCAATATTTGAAAGAGACTGAACCCCGAAAGTCAATCTATTGACACCAGCATCAAGAAAGCTTTTTGCTTTTGATTCAGTGAAAGATTCCGGGTTACACTCAACAGAAAATTCCATGTCAGGGCTGAGGTCAAGATTTTTCAGGAGTTGCGAAGTTAAAAATGAAAATTGAGATGGTGTTAATATAGAGGGAGTGCCGCCTCCGAAATACACTGTTTCTATCTGATACTTTCTCAAATCAGATTGAGAAATCCTTAGTTCCCATTCATCGATAACTGCCTGCAGGTACCGGTCTGCAAGAGAGGGTTCATACCGGACAGAATAAAAATCGCAGTAGTGGCACTTCCCGGCACAGAACGGGATATGAATATAGAGTGATAATTTATTTGTCGACATCAGTAGATTGCGGATCTGGCAGCTAGATATTTATGTGAAGTGCGGAGCATAAGTATTTGAATAAAATTGAGTTTTAGAATGTACTTTCGGTATCCGAACTTATGCAAAAAGATGCATAAGTCAGGTATTAACGTGGCTCTGCTTTTCACCGGAAAAAATCAGCCTTTCAGACTGAAAAAATATTCTCTTATCCACTCCAACCTTCAATACTGCCCACTCTGAACTACAAAGCATTCCAGTTTTTCACAATCCTGATAGCCTCCCGCATTTTGACCGGATTTTTTATTCCCGGTTTTACCTCAACACCGCTGTTGAGATCAATTCCGAAAGGATGGACAGATGAGAGTGCTTCCTCCAGGTTGGCCGGATTGAGTCCGCCGGCAAGGATGATATTATCAAATTGCGAACAGGCTCTCTGCGCTATCTGCCAGTCGAATGTAGAGCCTGTGCCGCCGTACATCTGCTGATGCCAGGTGTCGAGGAGAAATCCCGCGGTTTTATATGTTTGAAGTAACGACAGATCGGAGTCGGCCCTGATGGAAAATGCTTTAATTACAGGATAAGGGAGCTGACTGCAGAGCTCAGGAGATTCTGAGCCGTGAAGTTGAATGGTATCGATTCCGGCTGCCTGGGCAATTGAGACGACTGTTCTGAGATCCTGGTTTACAAAAACTCCGACCCTGGAGACAAAGGGCGGAAGCTGACTGGTTATTTCCCTTGCAGCAGAAGGTTTTATATTTCTGGGGCTTCCTTCATGAAATATGAATCCAAGTGCATCAACGCCGAGACTGACAGCGATCCTGGCATCCTCATATCTGGTGATTCCGCAGATTTTTACCCTGATACTCATTTCACTTGCTCTCCTTTAAAAGAGAGAGTTCCATAATCAGACCTGAAGGATCACTTTTACGCATCAGTGACTCACCTACCAGGAGTGCCTTTACACCTGCATCGTACATCATCTTTGCCTGTAAACCGTTTTCGATCCCGCTTTCCGAGACTACCAGAGTGGATGAAGGTATCTGTCTGATAAGGGAAAGAGTTGTGTTGAGATCAGTTTCGAAAGTATTGAGATTGCGGTTGTTTATGCCGATAAGTCCGGGGTTGAGCTTGAGAACCCTCTCCAGCTCCCACGCAGTGTGCACTTCAATGAGAGGATCGATTCTGAAAGCGACAGATGCGTCATAGAGATCTCTCAGTTGAGAGTCATCGAGAGCAGCAGCTATTAAAAGCAGGGCGTCGGCGCCGGTGCGTGCAGTCTGCTCAATTTGCAGTATGTCAATTAAAAAGTCTTTACGGAGTACAGGCAGAGGCACTGATTTGCGTACAGCCGCCAGATACTGGAGGGACCCCTGAAAAAATTGCTCATCTGTAAGGACGGAGATGGCATTTGCTCCGCCTCTGTAGTAACTGTCAGCTATCCTGAGCGGATCGAAATCGGGCCGGATAATACCTTTTGAAGGAGATGCTTTCTTTATTTCTGCAATTATCCCCAGTGATGGTGCCGAAGAGAGGGTTTTTAAGAACTGCCTGGGTTTAAAATCAGGAAAATCTAAAGAGCGGGGCAGTCTTTTGAGCTCCTGCACCTCGATAAGTTTTCGTTCGATAATTTTCTGGAGAATTGCCGGTCTGGTGCTCAAATCAGACCCCGGCTATTCTGAGGAAATTAAAAAGTATTGTCTTTCCACCTTCAGTAAGTATCGATTCAGGATGGAACTGTACACCGAAAACCGGATATTCTATATGTTTTAATCCCATTATAATACCGTCATCTGTTTCCGCAGTAATCTGCAGGCAGTCCGGAAGAGTTTCACGATCGACAATAAGACTATGGTAGCGTGTAGCGGTGAAAGGTACCGGGAGGTTCTCAAAGATATCAGTTTCGTCATGATAAATAGAAGAGACCTTTCCATGCATCAGGTAAGGGGCCCTGATTACATCACCACCGAATGCGTATCCTATAGACTGATGTCCGAGGCAGACCCCTAAAAGCGGGATATGGTTTCCCAGTTCTTTTATCACATCGACAGATATGCCGGCTTCATTAGGAGAACATGGTCCCGGAGAAATGATAAGTGCCGAAGGAGACAGGGCATCTATCTCTTCTATTGTAATGCGGTCATTTCTGAACACACGGATTTCACCGCTGTAAAGTTCTCCAAGATACTGAACCAGATTGTAAGTGAAAGAATCGTAATTGTCAATCATCAGGATCATAGTATCTGCTCCAGTGAGGGTCCCGATGCAATACTGCCGGCATTTTTCATTGCTGTAAAGAGTGCTCCGGCTTTATGAACGGTTTCCTGGTATTCGGATGATGGAACGGAATCGGCTACGATTCCGGCACCGGACTGAACAAGCGCCTTTTTCCCGTCGTAGACTATAGTTCGGATCACTATGCAGGTGTCCATGTTACCGCTGAAATCCAGATACCCCAGAGCTCCTCCGTAAAGGCCACGCTTTACAGGTTCGAGCTCATCGATAATTTCCATTGCTCTTATTTTCGGAGCGCCGGAAAGTGTACCTGCCGGAAAGCAGGAGAACAGGGCATCAAACATGTCGAGGCCTTCACGCAGCTTTCCTTTAACATTGCTTACCAGGTGCATGACATGAGAGTACTTTTCGATATGCATCATCTCTTCAACCTGAACCGATCCGTACTCACTCACTCTGCCTACATCGTTGCGTCCCAGGTCCACCAGCATGATATGCTCGGAAATCTCTTTTGGATCTGCCTTGAGCTGGAGGATAAGTTCCTCATCTTCAGCTTCGCTGGCCCCTCTTTTCCTGGTCCCTGCAATGGGCCTGTTCTCCACGAATCCGTTTTCAACGCTGACAAGCATCTCAGGTGATGCTCCAATCACCGAGGCTTCATCAAGTGAGAAAAAGTACATGTAAGGGGAAGGATTGACAACGCGTAAAATTCTATACAGGTCAAAAGGATCGGCATCTAAGGAAACAGAAAATCTTTGTGACAAAACCACCTGAAAAATATCGCCTGCTTTGATATATTCTTTGCAGCTTTCGACAGCCTTTTCATAATCTTTCTGTAAAAAATTCGAAGACTGCTCAGGGCAGGGGCCTACTCTTATCTCTGAAGAGGCCAGAGTTGCTCTGATTTTGAGGTCCATTTGTTCAATTGTATCCAGTGCCCGATTGTACGCATTTTTCAGATTGCATCCCGGTTCAGTTATAATATTGCTTATCAGAAGAATCCGGTGTTCGCGATTGTCAAAGGCAATCAGGTCCCTGTAAAAAGCAAAAAAGATATCATCAAGAGGATCTTCTTTGGGGTTCTTATCAGGAATATTTTCCCACATTCTTATGGAGTCGTAAGAAAAGAAACCGACAGCTCCTCCGCAGAATGGAGGCATACCCGAAACTTGGGCCGGCTTATAGGCCGAAAGCAGCTTACGGAGTGCATCGATAGGTTTTCCTGTTCCTGTTTCCTGTTTTGTTCCGGAGATTTCCCAGCTTTCGCCATTAACCCTGAAAACCATAAAGGGGTTGCCGCCAAGAAAGGAGTAGCGGGCGATAGATTCTTCGCCTGAGACACTTTCCAGAAGAAAAGAGTACTTTTCACCGGAGTAGAGTTTTTTCCAGATAGAGACCGGTGTTTCGATGTCCGCAAGAACTGGTTTGCACACCGGAATTACATTGTAATCAGAAGAAAGATCTTCAATCTCCTTGAAGCTTAAAACTTTCAAATAAAATCCCGGAAGAATGAGTGTGATATGTATTGTTCAGGTTTTTATGAACCTTAATCCTGAAGACTTCACAAGGCTTTGATTCACATAAATAAGCAGCTGAAATGTGTGTCGAGCAGTGTGATGACTTCGTTTTACCTGATTTATGCACAAGGGATAAGTGCAATTCGCCCTGATCCGGGTACATAAGTCAGGTTTGATATAAATATAATTGGTCGCAGGCTCTTTTCGGTCTGCTCCGTTCTCTATTTTCTTTCTGCAAAGAGGTTCTGGATACAGGAATCTATTTCAAAGAGCTTTTCCATTGATTCTGCAGAGATGAAGAATGCGTTTCGGGAAGGCTCGACAGGAAGATTGTTTCCATATCCGGTGCGTAATGGTGTCAGGAGAATGCAGCCGGATTGTTTGGACAGACTGAAGGAGTATTCGCCAATGACATCAAAGAACTCTTTGTAGTTTTCCGGAAGAAAGCATCTATTTCTTGAAATCATCCTCAGAAGGCAGTAACTTCCGGGGGCACACCGGTTGCGCACCGCATGTGCAATATCGCTCATGGAGAAACGGGCGTTGATTTCGATTACCGGCGCCAGCTTTTCAGTTCCACCCCTGTCATTGTAAACGAAAGAGTCAAAACCGGCAGGGCCGAAATATCCTGCGGAAATGAGTTCGTCAACTGCCGGTTTAACATGCTTCTCCATCAAAGGAATGTATTTATCCAGAACAGGATCAGCAGGGGAGAGTAGAATTGCGAAAAAGGCTCCATGTCTGTTTGCAAGAAACCTCTGATGTCGATAGGATCCGGCTATTCCCTCAGGTGAAATTGTAACAGAGGTAGAAAGATCACAGGTGCGGTCACACCACGGTTCAACCACCACGCCGCCATGTGCGATAAGAGAGTCAACCCGGGCGGAAGCAGACCGGGCCTGCTCAAATGAGGCAAGATTGATAAAACCGAAACCTGAGCCACCGAAAGCGGGTTTAACTACAACCGGGTATGATTGACTGAGGGAATCAAGAGCAGCGAAGAAATCTTTACGTGTATGGCAGAATACAGATCCGGGAACTCCTGAGCCATGCTGACTGTTTATTTCACTGCAGAAGAGGCGAGAGTTGCATTTTTTTACAATGGACAGATCCGGACATCTTAAGAGGGCCCCTGTTTCAGAAAGCCTCTTCCTGGAGCTCTCATCCCAGCCCCAGGATACGGCCTCATAACCCTGAAGGGAACCTTTGTAAATAGGGTCTGCGGTATCCAGACCAAAAGAATGCAGGTATTCCCAATACTCCTGCGGAACCGATGTGTCAAGGAGAACTATATCTCCGGCTGATCCAGCCAGGCTAAAGAGCACCGACATTTCAGCTGTAGACTGTTTGACACCTTTAAAAGAAAAACCGCCCAGTTCGAGATCGAACAGGGCGTTCATGTAAAAAACGCGTTTTTTTGCCCTCATGCCTCACTGGAAAGAACGGCCAGATTCTTTTCCAGCTTTTCAAGGTTGCTCAGAAGGCCCTGCAATTTTTCTTTTTCCTTTGAAATCACATCTGCCGGTGCTCTGGAAACGAAGCTTTCGTTGCTGAGCCGTGCTTTTGTGTTCTCTGAAAGTCCGCGGACACGGTTAATCTCTTTTGTCAAACGCTCGATTTCTACCTTGCGGTCAATCAGTCCTTCAAGAAGCAGATAAATCTGGTTGCCGAAAACAACTGCCGAGCCTGCAAATCCGGGCTTTTTTGCTTCTGTATCAACTGTTGATGATGACAATTTGGAGAAAAGATTGATCAGCGGTATCTGGGAAGACAACCATTCTGAAAACTCTTTGTCTGCCGGGATTACAACCGCTGTGCCTTGTTTATCCGGAGGGATGTTATTTTCCGCTCTGATTGTCCGTAAAGCAGTAACGATCTCCTGAAGGATATTGAAACGCTGCTCTGTGGTTTCATCGACAAGCTCCTTCTTTTCAGAAGGAAAAGAGGCATTCATAATCGATTCAGAATCGATTACCTGCGGAAAAGAGACCTGAGCTCTGAGGTTGAACCAGATTTCCTCTGTAATAAAGGGCATGATCGGATGCAGGAGCTTAAGTATCGAGGCAAGTACATATGATGAAAGCGCGACTGCATCAGAACGTCTCTGCGGGTTGTCCTGCTGGTACAGGTCGCCTTTTTTAGCCTCAATGTACCAGTCGCAGAATTCATGCCATGTAAAATCGTAAAGGGTATGGCAGGCTTCGTTGAACCTGTATGAAGTGAGTGCGTCGTTGATGCTGCCTATTGTGCGCTGAAGTTTACTGAGGATCCATTTATCTTCAGCCTTGAGTCGCTCGACGGGGGGAAGTGCCTCAAAAGAAACTTTCTCATCTATATTGCTGAGCAGGAAACGTGAGGCGTTCCAGAGTTTGTTGGCGAAGTTGCGCCCTATATCGAAAGTATCTTTTCCCAGGTAGACATCAGCACCCTGCGCCGTAATCATGATCATCGAGAACCGGAGCGCATCGGCACCGTAAACCGGAATGATTTCGAGGGGGTCGATAGAATTCCCCAGTGACTTGCTCATCTTGCGGCCGGTCTTATCGCGAACGGTTCCGTGGAGAATTATGTCTTTGAAAGGAAGTTTGCCGGTAAAGTGCAGTCCTGCCATAACCATCCTGGCGACCCAGAAGAAGAGGATTTCCGGAGCGGTGGCCAGTGTATCAGTTGGATAGAACTTCTGCAGAACCTTTGTATCTTCAGGCCATCCCATTGTTGAAAAAGGCCAGAGCCATGATGAAAACCATGTGTCAAGCACATCTTCTTCCTGCCTGAGCCTGGCTGAGGAGCATTCAGGGCATTTATCAGGAGTAACTTCTGAAACGATGGTGTGTCCGTTTTCACAGTACCAGACAGGTATGCGGTGTCCCCACCATATCTGACGGGAGATGCACCAGTCACGGATATTTTCCATCCATTCGATATAGGTTTTTTTCCATCGCTGGGGATAGAAAACGATCTTATCTTCAACGGCCGCTTTGAGTGCCTCTTCAGCCAGTGGTTTCATCTTGACAAACCACTGATCTGAATAGAAAGGTTCCACCACGGTGTGGCATCTGTAGCAGTGTCCCACAGCGTGAGAGTGTTCTTCGATTTTTTCCACCAGGCCAAGAGCGGTGAGGTCCTCCACAACTTCTTTACGAACGGCAAACCGGTCTTTACCTTTGTATTTTTCGGGGATCGGTCCGTTCATGTGTCCGGATTCATCCATCACAGCGATCGGCTCAAGATTATGCCTTCTTCCCATCTGGAAATCGTTAGGATCGTGAGCTGGGGTTACTTTCACCGCGCCTGTACCAAACTCCATATCAACAAAATCATCGGCGATAATTGGAATTTCCCTGTTTGCCAATGGAAGGGTAACAGTTTTTCCAGTTTTGCCGCTGTAACGGGGATCTTTTGGGTTGACAGCCACAGCAGTGTCACCGAGCATGGTTTCAGGACGGGTAGTGGCGACTGTAACATAACCCGATCCATCGGACCAGGGATAGCGGAAGTAGTAGAGCTTTCCTCCCACTTCCTTGTGTTCGGCTTCCTCATCGGAGAGTGCGGTCTGGCAGCGCGGGCACCAGTTGATTATATATTTACCTTTATAAATGAGGCCCTCATTGTACAGCTGAACGAAAACCCTTCGTACAGCCCGTGACAGCCCCTCATCCATTGTAAAGCGCTCACGGTCCCAGTCACATGAGCTTCCGAGTTTTTTAAGCTGGTTTATAATTGTGTGCTGGTGAACCTCTTTCCATTTCCATACTTCCTTTATGAAAGCCTCTCTTCCAAGGTCATGACGAGACTTTTTTTCATCTTTGGCCAGTTTACGTTCTACGACATTCTGAGTGGCGATACCGGCATGGTCGGTTCCCGGCATCCAGAGGGTCTCATATCCGCTCATTTTTTTATGTCTGATTATTACATCCTGAATTGTATTGTTCAGGGCATGTCCCATGTGAAGTACACCGGTTACATTGGGAGGCGGTATTACTATGGAATATTTGGGTTTAGAGGAGTTTTCATCCGCATGGAACATCTTGTTTTGGGTCCAGTGGCCATACCAGCGTTCTTCAACCTGTGAGGGATTGTACTGTTTTTCCATTTTGAGACTTTCTTTTATATATATGGATTAAGAATAGACAATGAAAAATAATAATTTGGGAGAGGGAATTTTAAATAATCCTGAGAAAACCCGGTGAGATTGAGCAGAAAAGGGATATTTAGCTGTTAATGTATTCGAAATTCTAGAATTGGTAATTTTAAAGTTTTTCTGGAAGAGGGTATTCACGATACAAGTATTAGACAAAAATGTAGACTTTTTGTAAGAGGACGCCCCTGAAATAAGAAATAGACAGAAATATAGACTTTTTGGAAGAGGGTGCCCCCGATACAAGGAATAAACTGGAATAAGGAGTTTTTCTGGAAGAGGGCGTCCCCTCTTTCGCTCCAGCCCGTCGAGGACGCCGGTCTTGCGCTATCACCCCTTGTTGTCCACCATTTGTGCAGGCAGGTAAAGTAATCACATTTGCCAACGCTTTTACGGCCGCAGAAGCGAACTGGTGGTAGATTAAAATTTATTGTAGCCTTCCGGAATTAAATAAATAAGGTCGGTTCCCATTCCGGGGCCTGACCATAAGGGAGAGCTTCTCTACTCTTGTCTTACGCACCAAAGGTGCATAATTCTATAGCCCGGGGCAGCGCCCCGGGTAAATGGGACGTATGATACATAGCCCTGAAGGGGCGTGACTCAAATCCCTTTCATACCGTTCGTCATATTCGACTTTGATAATTTTAAAAACCTCCGGTATTCATCCTGAAATGTAACCTTTTCCTTGTTGGGCCCTTTACAAGGGCTTTGATTCTTTTTTGATTTTTTTCAGGGGTGCTGCTCCTGGCTATTGAATTTCGCCCTTAAAGGGCTTGAAGATATTCGGAAAAATCTGTTATTAACCGTTTCTTAGACCCCCTCCTTGACAGTCGGGGCTCCGGTTATTACTTCGAAATACCAGGGCGTTGCATTTCGCTGAAACAGGTCAGCCTTTCAGGCTGGTCAGAAATCTACCTTGTTCTATCAACATTTAAGGACTTCCCGAGATAAATTGGAGGGCACTTCCTGAAAAACGCAAAGCGTTTTTCTACTTTGCGTTCTTATCTTTGCGATCTCCGTGGTCTCTGCGTTTTTCTCTTCTTCCAGACCTTCGTTCTACCACCAGAAGCCGGTTTTAATGCACAACCGTCGGCCTAATTCTCAGATGGATGCCGTTCTTCAACGGCATGACGTCCGTTACGGTTGTGCTAAAAAGATTACTTACGTGAATTACGTAACAGCCGCACTCCGTCATTCCGGCGAAGGCCGGAAACCAGTCTGAGAGATTTTTGGAAGAGGGTGTCCCCTCTTTCGCTCCAGCCCGTCGAAGACGCCGGTCTTCCACTATCACCCCGTGTTGACCACCATTTGTAAAGGCAGGTAATTTCATAACATTTGCAAACGTCTTTGCAGCCGCACTGACGAACTGGTGGTAGATTAAAATTTATTATAGCCTTAAAGAATTCAAGCATGTAGTATTTGAGGAAATAAGAGAGATCGGTTTTCAGGTAATAAATTTTGTAAATGGGATCTGTGTGCCACGGTCGCCCTCGACCGTGTCTTAAATATAACGCCAAAAAACCGCCTCACGCCTTCACCAAAGCTATGACAGTGCAGACTGGCGAGACTAAACTCTTATTATGCTTATATCTACCTCAGCCCCAGTTTCTCCATCAGAACCTCAGACGACCCGTTAACCCTGCTCTTTACCTTTGCCACAATCAGGTAAACCCCGGAGCCGGCACGATGACCGCCATTAGTATAGAGGTTCCAGCTCATATCGACAGTTCCGGTGTAAGCCGATGCGTTCTTTTCAAAAACCGCATTGCCCGATGCATCATAGATCGTTACTCTCAGCTCTGAGGGGTAACCCGCCACAATCCTGAAATCAGCTTTTGCAGATGACAGGGATACCGGATTTGATCCGATAAAGATACCCTTTACAGGACGGCTGATTTTGTTTTCATTGACCGTAATATGGTTATTGAGAACCGAAGTCGATCCATTAATTGTAAAGGTCCCGTTTACATATTCTATTTCATAATTTGCGGCTGATGCACCGGAGGGGATTATTGAATACGTTCCGGGTTTTTCTCCGGGTTCGCGTTCGACAACAAGACCGCTTACCGCACTTGAGTTATCACCCGCAACAAAGCCTATGTATGTCACAGTAAATACCGGATCCTCCTCATATCGTCCTTTTTCCGCATCGGCTGCCTTGATAGTAAGCGGTGCAGGAGTGATATCTGCAGTAATACCTGAGGGTTGGCTGATCGTATAATTAGAGGCACCGGTGCCGCTTATCGCATACCCGGAAGCCGTTATTGCCTTGCCGGTCCCGACTTTCTTGCTGGCAAATACCCCTGTTCCTTTGGTCAATGTTACGACATCGCCAGTAACAAGTCCGCTTAAAGTACCGCCTGAGAGGGTGGCTGCTGTTGTGCCGTTGTATACTTTATCTGCGGCAGTAACGCCCGTAACAGTGAGGGATTTTCTGGTGATATCTGCAGTTAAACCTGAGGGTTGGCTGATCGTATAATTAGAGGCATCTGTTCCGCTTAACGAATACCCGGAAGCCGTTATAGCCTTGCCGGTCCCGGCATTCTTGCTGGCAAAAACACCTGTCCCTTTGGTCAATGTTACGAGATCACCGGTAACAAGCCCGCTCAAAGTACCGCCTGAAAGGGTGGCTGCTGTTGTGCCGTTGTATACCTTATCTGCGGCAGTAACGCCCGTAACAGTGAGTGATTTTTTGGTGATATCTGCAGTTAAACCTGAGGGCTGACTTGTTAGGGTGTAGTTGGATGCATCTGTGCCGCTTATCGCATACCCGGAAACCGTTGTTTGCAATATGTAAAGCACAAGGAAGTTGTAGGCGGCGGCGGAAAGACAGAAGAAAAAAACAATAGAAAAAGGGAAGACAGCCCCCATTAAAATGAAAGAGTCAAACGAATAAAAATAACAAGTATCATGTGTGTCTAATAGTTATTTTTAGACATCGTATCAAAGTTAGTGGCAACACGGTTTTGTTGAAACCAAAGAGAGTTTAATTTCAACTGGTAATGGATTGCCTGTTATGTTATCCCAAAGACTATCCCAGTTAAATTCTG
>Ga0123335_1006584_pt1 | contig 13460 bp, 12 predicted proteins | sample BiotimSIPDNA_2_FD_89707 | JGI IMG/M metagenome (GOLD analysis project Ga0123335, IMG submission 89707) | Anaerobic biogas reactor microbial communites from Washington, USA - Biogas_R2 time_0 SIP DNA | ecosystem: Engineered > Bioreactor > Anaerobic > Unclassified | place: Washington, USA... | reverse complement strand
GCGGAGCGTCCCCCGATGATGTCACGAACGCCGGCAAAGAAATCTCTGAAAATGTTCGCGCCCAAAATCGCCTCGCCGCTGACCAGGCCGTGATAGCGAACGATCCGTTTTCCCTCTATCGATGGAGTTGTGACTGAAATCATGTTTACCCCTTTCCCGTTTCAGCTCACTATACCAGTAACTCACGGTCTGCGTCGCGTAGAGGCGGCCCGAACCTGGATTGACACCTCTTTAACGTCATGTAATCATCCCGGAAATCCCCCCGGGAGGGAATAATCATGAATCTTGAGCCATACCTCTTCTTTGAAGGGCGCTGTGATGAAGCCATCGAATTCTATCGCAAGGCCCTGGGTGCGGAAGCAACCGCCCTGATGCGTTACCGCGACAATCCCGAAGGAGGATCGGTTCCGCCGGGGCGGAAAGACAAGGTGATGCATGCGAACCTGCGAATCGGTGAGACGACCGTGATGCTCTCGGACGGCGACTGCAGCGGCCAGACTGATTTCCGGGGGTTTTCTCTTTGTCTGAATCCGGCGACCGAAACTGAAGCCAACCAGATGTTTGACGGGCTTTCGGAAGGCGGAACGGTGTTGATGCCTTTGGGCAAGACGTTCTTTTCCCCGCTTTTCGGCATGGTCCGGGATCGGTTCGGCCTTTCCTGGATGGTTGTGGTTATGTCGCCGGAGGAACCCTAGGAGCTGTTCGGAACGTGGGATATCCTGATTCGCGGAGGCTCCTAGACTGGACTTCCGCCCCCTTCGAGCATCCGGCCGAGTCCGTGTATCACTGCATGTAGAGGATCTCCTGCGACATTGACAGCCAGGCTTGTCTGGTCGGCGAGGAATTCCGCCATTCCGCGGAGGAAGGCGCCTCCTCCGGTCAGGCAGATGCCGCTTTCAATGACTTCACAGGCGGCTTTATCCGGCAAATGGCGCAACGTGCGCTTCACAGCCTCAGCGATGGAAAGGAAGAGAGGTTCCAGCACTGTGGTGACATCGCCGCTGTCTGCCGTGACTCCACCTGTGGAGCCGGACTCCCAAAGCAGGTGTTCTACCTCTTCGTGGTAGAGACCCATCCGGCACCCTCGTACGGCGTCACGAAAGCTGCGGCAGGCTGTTGTGAGAGTTTTCGTCGCGATGAGCCGGCCGGACCGGATGACTGCCATATCTGTGATGCTCTCCCCGATGTCGACGAGCATCTGAGCATACGGCGATGCTATGTCGACTCCGGCTCCCACGGCAGCGGCCAGCGGTTCCGGAACCAGTACGACAGATGACGTCCCGGCGCGTCGCAATGTTGTCAGAAGAATTTCAATGTCGGCGGAGTTTGCGTTCGATGGAGCCCCTACGACAACGTCAGGACGACTCCAGCCGGGCTTGCATAGACGCCGTATGCATTTCCGCAGCTGGACTGCGGTAGCGTCCGGATCACCGCTGATTCTGTCGCCGAGCGAGCGGAGGGAAGCCGAGAGCCCGTATGGGAAATCTCCTGTCAGGATATTTCTCCCATACGATGCAGCCTCGACTGCATCGCCCACTGTCCGCTTCTTTGAAAGCAGCCCCCGTTTTGGAGAGTAGATCCGGATGTTTGCGGTTCCCAGATCGACGCCCAGTGCGGCACCCGGCCAGAGCCGCTTCAGCCGTGTAAGGAAGTTGTTTTTGCCGATACAGGTACCCATCGCCACCTGCTACGATCGTCTGGAATGTTGTTTGATCCGGTAAACCCTGTTGCTCTGCTGATATGATCGTCTACCGCGCTTTATAACACAATTGTCCATAGACTGAATATTTCAGAGGAATCACGGAAATCGGGATCATCCAAAGGATGGGTTTCTCGCTGAAAAAGCGGCACAACGGCAAAGGTGTTTTGAACTGCGGCCGGGATCTATATACTGGGGTACGAGACTCATGATCAGTTCAGAACAGGGAGCAACCACTATGTGGAACAAACGGTACATCTGCCGCCGTGCGAAGCGGATCACTTCCAGCCTTGCCGGCCTTGCGCTCGGCGCCGCCGCCATGTTGATCATGGAGATCCCGGCCGGGGCCCAGGCCTTTTCAGAAGTCAAGAATGCGCTCGTGGATTACTCAAAATCCGAAATAGAACCTGGTAAAGCGTGCGCAGCGCTGAACAGGTTCACTACAGAGGAAATCGTGAAGATATCAGCCGTCGAGGTTCCGGCTACCTCTGCTCTTCCCGCATACTGCCGCGTGACGGGACTCCTCTCGCCGGAGATCGCCTTCGAAGTCACTCTGCCGGCCAAATGGAACAGCCGCTTCTACATGATCGGCAACGGCGGCCATGCCGGTGAGGCGCTCGATGACCCGATGCGTGTTTCCCAGCGCGACCAGGCTCTGGCGCTCGGGTTTGCCGTGGCCCAGACAAACACCGGCCACGATGCGCGCAAGGAACCGGGTGCCACGTTCGTTATGAGCAATCCGCAGAAGGCAATAGATTACGCCTATCGCGCAGTGCACCTCACAGCCACGACAGCCAAGGAGATCACGAAGGACTACTACGGCCGCCCGGTTTACAAAGCATATTGGAATTCCTGCTCGAACGGCGGGCGCCAGGGTCTGATTGAAGCGCAGCGCTTTCCCGAAGATTTCGACGGGATAGTCGCAAATGCGCCATGGGTTGATCAGACCGGCTTTACGGTAGGGGCGATATGGAACCAGAGAGCATTGGACGAGGCTCCTGTCACGGCGGAAAAAATGGCGCTGGTCGCTGACCGCGTGATGGAGAAATGCGATGCCATCGATGGGCTCAAGGATGGGCTGATCGATGATCCGCGCAAGTGCGCATTTGATCCGTCGCGAGACGTTCCCGCCTGCCGTGCCGGTTCCGACGGCCCGGCCTGCCTCACTCCGGCACAGGCCGCGGCAATTGCCAAGATCTACAGCGGTCCGGTCAGCAATGGCAAGCCCTACTTCCCCGGCTTCATGCCCGGGAGCGAAGCCGTCATGGATCTGTTCGGCGGCGGAAGGGGGAGCGGCTGGATGAACGTCATCGTCAGTTCCAGACCCGATATCAAGCCTGCGGATTTCAGCCTGGCCGAAAACACGATGCAATATCTCGTGCACAACCCGCCGAAGCCGGATTATGACTATAAGAAATTCGATTTTGACCGGGACATTGTTCTGCTGAAGGACTGGGGCAAGCTGGCGGATGCGAACAACCCGGATCTTTCGGCGTTCAGGAAACGGGGCGGGAAGCTGCTCATGACATACGGATGGGCGGATGCGATTCTGCAGCCCATGATGGGTGTCAACTACTATGAGAAGGCGGTTGCCGCCAATGGCCCCGGTACGGAGGAGTTTTTCCGCCTGTTCATGGTGCCCGGAATGGCGCACTGCAGCGGCGGCACTGGTCCGGATCAGCACGACCCGATGACCGCAATAATAGACTGGGTTGAAAAGGGGAAGGCGCCCGAGTCGATGCAGGCCAGGCGCGTCGTAAACAACAAGATTGTGCGGACGAGGCCGCTATGCCCGTACCCGCAGGTCGCGCGCTACTCCGGACAGGGGAGCATCGATGACGCAGCGAATTTCCGCTGCGTTGCGCCATGAGCAAATCAATCCAGCCCGCAAGAGGAAGGAAATGGAAGGAATTCATCGCATCGGTGTAATGACGGCAGGCGGGGACTGCCCCGGCCTCAACGCAGTGATCAGGGCCGTGGCCAAGACAGCCATGGGATCGTACGGCTGGGAAGTCATGGGAATCGAAGACGGCTTCCTTGGCCTGATACAGAACCGCATGAGGCTGCTCAACAACGAGGCCGTCAGCAATATCCTGACCACCGGCGGGACCATTCTCGGAACCAATAACCGAGTTGCGCCCCGGAACTACACTGTAAAGCTTGACGGCCGCGTGGAAACGCGCGATGTCACCGACCGCTGCCTCGAGCACATTGCACACAATCACCTGGACGCTATTGTCGTCATCGGCGGAGACGGATCCATGTCGATAGCTTCCGATTTTGTCCGGCTCGGCATCAACTGCATCGGCGTGCCGAAAACCATAGACAACGACCTGTACGGGACCGACGTCACGTTCGGATTCGCGACTGCGGTGTCAATCGCCACCGATGCTCTTGACCGCGTGCATACGACGGCGGCCAGCCATCATCGCGTCATGGTCGTGGAAGTGATGGGGAGAAACGCCGGGTGGATCGCACTGCACGCCGGTACTGCAAGCGGATCCGATGTGATTCTCATCCCTGAAATTCCTTTTGACATCAGGATCGTCAGCGATTTCGTGATGGGGCGTGCAAGACACGGCAAGCGGTTCAGCATCGTGTGCGTATCCGAAGGCGCCCGTTACAAGGGTGGAAAACAGGTGATCAGCCGGATCGACCCGTCCAGCCCCGATCCTGTTCGTCTCGGCGGCATCGGAGAAGCAGTTGCGGCGGATATCGAAGACGCAACCGGCATCGAAACCCGCACCATCAAGCTCGGCCACGTTCAGCGCGGCGGCTCGCCTGTTCCGGCAGACCGGGTCCTGGCGACCGAATTCGGCAGCAAAGCCATCGATCTGCTTGCCGAGGGGGAGCGCTCGCGGCTGGTTGTAGTCCGAGCCGGAGTTGTCACCCACATACCGCTGCAGGACGCGGAAGGGAAGCAGCGCCTTGTGCCGATCGACCATCCGCTGATACGGGCTGCGCGTAATGTGGGCACATGTTTTGGCGACTGATCAGCAGGACCCGCTACCTTCTTCGGCCTGAGTTGAAGTATCATCGGTGCGGAACCCGAAGGCCATGTTATGAAGGTTCGCCACGGCGGCCTTTAACTGTTAGATTTGCGCAATCTCTCTGGTCTGCGGCAGATCAGAGATGATTAGCAGGAAGGAAGAAATCCGGTGTTGAGAAAAATACTTTCTTTATCGGCCCTGGCTGCATTTCTTTGTGCCGGTGCTGCGATCACTCAGGAGAAGGAAACCTTTACCGCCGACCGCCACAAGGAATTAGGCATGGGCTGCGAGTCGTGTCATGAAGACGCGCAGCCGAAGGCAGCGCCTGCAGAGCCAGGAAAGGCCTGTGCGGCATGTCACGGCCCGATGGAGGAGGTTGCCAAGAAGACGGGGGAGCTGTTTCCGAATCCGCATGACAACCATATCACTCAGGCTAACGAAGTCGACTGTACCGAGTGTCACAAAGGGCATAAAGCCGATGCCACGCCTTGCCAGAACTGCCATGTCGGGATGAAGTTCGTGAAGACCCCGCAGGAACAGAGCAAGTGAAGTTCTCGGGCTCGGCGGCCCCGCCACGCTGCCGCCGGGCCCCGCAGTTACCGCGTTTGTACGTCTACTTGTGATCTGCCTTAAAGACCACACTTTCAGTATTTGCTCCCATATCTCCTGAATCCGGCGGAACTTTTACTACATGAAATACTCAGCAAATCTTGCATAGATACACCTACCGAGGAATGCGTAGTTTACCCGATGGATTGCCCTGATGAGAGAGAGTTAAATATCAACAGCCTGAGACGCTGGAAACATTGATGGGCGTTGGGGCGAGAGTCGACAGTCCGGAAGGCAGAACGTGAGAGGACCCGGACTTAGGGTGTGGGGACTGTTAAATCCCGTGTTTCGGTTAAGTAGGGGGGGACCGGGCATTGGGACAGTCCCCACGGCTGAATCGAAGAAGCGCGAGCAAACAACTGCCTGATCGACGATTCCGGCCCACAAAGCCGGGCATCGTTCCCGCCTGAAACCCTGCAGTACGAGTCCTTCCATTAGCCTGCTGCGAACAAAAGGGCTTCGGTCTTACAGACTGGAGCCCTTTCGCCTTCTATCCCTGGAGAATAGGAATCAGTTGATGGCGTTGCGGTGGCGGGCACCGTATTTTCGGACGGCATCAACGAGCGCCTCGGCGGCTCCGCTCTTGGTCAGGTAGTGTACTGCGCCGGCGTCACGCATTGCCTGCGCCCGTTCCACTTCTTCAAACATGGACAATCCGATCACGCATATGTCACGGAACTGGTTGTGAATGAGACGCGTCGCCTCGACGCCGTTCAGCTTCGGCATACTGATATCCATGAGTATGACGTCGGGGAGGAGCTTGTGCGCCAGCGTCACCGCCTCCTGGCCGTCCGCTGCGGCTCCGACGACTTCGATATCGGGCTCATTGCCCAGCATGTTTGCAATTCCTTGTCGGACGACTGCGTGATCGTCAGCCAACATGACCCGTATCTTCCTCTCGGCGGGAGCAACAGCGTCCACCTTCTCTTCGTGCAAACCCTCCGGGGCGGGCACGGACTGTGGTTCAATCCACTCAGGCTCGGTTATCGGTACCGAGATAACCAACCTGCTTCCATGGGTTGGGCGGCTGTTGATTTCCAGGGCTCCTCCTACAAGCTGAATCCTTTCCCGGACGCCGAACAGTCCGAGTCCCGGGCCCGGCTCGCGCGCTAGGGCGTCCGGATCGAACCCGACTCCCTGGTCGGAGACGGTGACCTGCAGTGCCCCGTCCACCCTTCGCAGATTGACCGACGCGGAGCGGCTGCGGGCGTGTTTCACGACATTGAACAGGAGTTCCCGGATTGATTCGAAGAGCATGATCTTGAGATCGTCGGGCAACTGTCCCGGCTCCTCGACCTCCAACTCGATGAAAAGGCCGTGCTTGTCGGCCATCCTGCGGGCAAGCCACTGCAGACCGGCATTAAGCCCCGCCTCGTGGAGGATAGGAGGACTCAATTCCGCCGTCAGGGATCGTGACGCCGTTATCGACTCATCCAGGAGATCCTCGACCTCTCTTGCAGCCTGTTTCGCGACGTCATCCCCCCCTCTGCCGAGCACCGCGATTCGAAACTTCGCCGCCACCAGCAGCTGCTGCAGATGATCATGAAGGATTCGTGCCAGACGTCTGCGCTCCCGCTGTTCTGCCAGAGTCAGTTCGCCTGCAAGGGCGCGCAACTGGGCGGTGCGCTGCTGCACCTTCTTCTCCAGCGTAGCGTTTGCCTCCTGCAGAGCTTTTTCTGCTCTCTTGCGGTCGCTGATGTCCAGCCAAGTCCAGAGGACCACATATTCGCCGGCGATAACGAGCACCTCGGCCGACGCAAGCGAGACAAAGGGCTCGCCCGATTTCCGGAGCAGCATCTGTTCGCGACCGCGGAATGAGCCCTTCTCTCTGAGTTCCTGGGCGAACTTTTCCCTCGAGTCAGGCGACGGCCATATGTCGAGGTCCATTTTCGATTTGCCGATTGCCTCGCTCCGGTTATGACCAAACGTCTCTTCCCACGCCTCATTGACTTCTATTATCACGCCGTCGTTCAGCCGCGCCATGCAGATTGCCGCCGGGTTGGATGCGAAGGCTTTAGCAAGCTTTTCCTCGGAAAGACGTAGTGTCTCTTCCGCCTGCCTGCGTGCTGTGATGTCGCGCAGGACCACCTGGGTCGCCTTCTTGCCGCCATAATCGATCAGGTTGGCGTAGGTTTCCACCTGTATTTCGCTTCCGTCCTGCCGGATCAGCCTTGCTTCCCTGACGACGTCTCCCCCTTCCGGATGGAGCAACTCGAGAACGCTCCGGGATTGAAGCTGTGCAAGGGAAACCGCTCCATACAGGTTCAGCGCCCGGGAATTCGCGTGAACCAGAACTCCCTGCTGATGGACAATGATGCCGTCAGGCGAACTTTCGGCCAGCGCATTGTAGAGCTGATCAACCAGTGCTCTCGCCGCCGGAGTACGCCGCCGGCCGTTCTCCTTTTCGGCGACTTTCTTCATAAGTGGGTTTCTGCCAGGTACATTTAGTTCAGCAGGGAGGTCGGACAAGGAGGGCCAGATTCAAAGCGGTGCAATTGGCGGGACCTGAACCCCGGATCCCGTCTGCACCACTCAGAATACCATGGTCCCAGCCGGGAATTACAGCCTGACTTTGCTATTTCATTGCCCGTATCTTCATCCACAGCGGGTGCGCAACACCTTTTATGATCCGGCGTCAGGGAGGTATATTTCCACCAGGCAGCAATTGTTATGAATCTACGTCGTCCAGCGGAGTTGTTTGAAAATCTTACACTGCCGCACCGGTTGCGGCCGCCACAATCCTACATGTTCGTGCTGCTTCTGGTCGTGCTCGGGACACTGGTGCGTTGGGGGATGCCGAAAGTGCTCGAGTCGACCCATTTTCTTGCTTTCTATCCCGTTGTGGTATTTGCCGCGATGCTTGGCGGGTTTGGCCCCGGAGTGCTCGCAATCGCCCTTTCCTGGGTTTCTGTCAGTCTTTTCTTTGATTACACTCCAGGAACTCTCAGTCTGGGGCACCCGTCAGAGCTCGGGCGTCTCCTCGTCTTTGTCGTTGGCGGACTCGGAGTCACTGTAGTGTCGGAAGTACAGCTGCGGGGGAGGGAGCGGCAGGAGCGGCAGGCACAGGAGCTCATGTGGCTTACCCAGCTGACCAATCTGGGCCCATTTATCATCCGCGACCGGCACGACCGCATCACGCACTGGAGTGACGGCTGCACCCGGATGTATGGAATCAATGCCAAAGACGCTGTCGGCCGGGTGAGCCACGAATTGCTGCAGACAGAATTTCCCGAGCCTCCCGAACAGATCTACAAGACCCTTCACGAGACCGGGCGATGGGAAGGCGAGCTTAAGCACACGAAGGCTGACGGCTCGGTTCTGACCATCTCCAGCCACTGGGTGCTTCAGAACAGTGTTTCAGACTACGCGATCCTGGAGATCTGCAGCGACGTGACAGCGATCAAGGAAACCGAAGAGTCGCTGCGCAAGGTGACCCGTGAACTGCGGCGATCAAACCAGGAGCTGGAAAATTTCGCCTATATAGCAAGTCATGACCTGCAGGAACCGCTGAGGGGCATTACGGGGTTCCTGACCCTCCTCCAGCGCCGCTACGCAGGCAGACTGGACGAGAAGGCCGATGAATACATCCGGTATGCCGTCGACGGTGCCTCCCGAATGTCACAGCTGATCAATGATCTTTTGACTTACAGCAGGGTAGGGCGAAAGGAGTTGAACGCGAGAGCCGCCGACATGAATCAGGTGGTCGAGAACGCATTGGTCAACCTGCGGACTGCTGTCGAAGAAAGCGGCGCCCGGATCACCCACGACGAATTGCCCACCATATTCGGAGACCAGCTCCAGTTGACGCAGCTGTTTCAGAACCTGATCGGAAATGCCATAAAATTCCGAGCCCCTGAAAGGACCTGCCTGATCCACATAGCAGCTCGAAAGGTCGACGACCACTCGTGGGAATTCTCGGTCATGGACAACGGAATCGGAATCGAACCGGAATACTATGACCGCATCTTCGTGATTTTTCGCCGCCTTCACAGCACCAAGAAATATGCCGGTACCGGAATCGGGCTTGCTCTCTGCAAGAGGATCGTGGAGCGGCATGGCGGGAGAATCTGGGTCGAATCGAATCCCGGAGAGGGCTCGACCTTCCGTTTTGTGCTCGCCGCATAAGGCGCAGACTCGCTATCCTAAAAGCCGCCGCAATTATGTATCATTTGGTAATTCCCCTCCGCCGGAACCTCATCTGCAATGGAGGACAGCGGATTGTCTCACGAAATCACCCGGACGGTCATAGCATCAATCGCTAAACTGAAGAAGATCTCTCCCGAGCTGGTCAGGCTCGATTCGACTTTTGAAGAACTCGACATGGATTCACTCGACGGACTCGACCTTTTCTTCGAACTCGAGGAGGTTTTTGACCTAAGCATTTCGGACGAAAAAGCCCGTTCTTTCAGGACTGTCGGTCACATTGTCGAAGAAATCGAAAAACTCTTAAGTCCGGCGGGAGATGCATGTCAGAGCGCCGAGTAGTAATCACAGGAGTCGGCGTGATTTCCTCCCTTGGGCAAAATGCGCTTCAATTCTGGGACAGGCTGTCGCAGGGCATTTCCGCAATCGGACCGATCGGGTCGGTGGACTGTTCCAGGCTGCGGTTCCGAAACGGCGCCGAAGTGAAGGGCTTCAATCCCGCCGATCATTTCGATGAGGACCAGTCGAGGGTTCTGGACCGGTTTGCCCAGTTCGGAATAGTCGCAGCAAGAGAAGCCGTCAAATCGGCGGGGCTCGAATGGTCGCCGCGGCTGTGCGCACGGACGGGGGTCATCACGGGTTCGGCGCTCGGAGGTCAGGGAACCGAGGACGAATCGTTTGCCGAACTCTATCTGCGCGGCGCCCCCCGTCTCCATCCGCTGAGTATCCCGCGCATCATGGCCAACGCCCTGGCGAGCCATATATCGATGCAGTACTCCATAACGGGCCCGGTATACACGGTTGCGACCGCATGCTCGTCGGCAAACCACGCGATCGGACAGGCCTTCTGGCTGATACGTCAGGGAATGATCGATGCGGCGCTGGCCGGCGGAAGCGAGGCCCCGTTCAGTTTCGGCAATCTGAAAGCGTGGGAAGCCATGCGCGTGATTGCGCCCGACACCTGCCGCCCTTTTTCGAAATCGCGCCAGGGGATGATTCTGGGAGAAGGGGGAGCGATCCTCGTCCTCGAATCCAGGGAAATGGCGATTTCGAGAGGAGCCGTGATCCTCGGCGAAATCTCCGGGTTCGGGATGTCTTCCGACGCGTACCATCTGACGCAGCCGAAACCGGAAGGGGCGGCGCAGGCGATGAGAGCGGCTCTGGCGGACGCGGGCTTGCCGCCGGAAAAGATAGGCTACATCAACGCGCACGGAACGGGAACCGCAGCAAATGACGCCTGCGAAGCCGCTGCGATAGCGATGACCTTCGGCAGTCACACCGACAGGCTCGCTGTGAGTTCGACCAAATCAATGCATGGCCATGCTCTGGGCGCCGCAGGCGCGCTCGAGGCGGTGGCCACAATCCTGAGCCTGCGCAACAGCCTTCTTCCTCCCACTGCAAATTTCATCGACCGTGATCCGCTCTGCGATCTCGATGTGGTGCCGAATGTCCCGAGAGAGGCTTCCTGCGAATATGCAATGTCCAACTCTTTTGCATTCGGCGGCCTGAATGCGACGCTCGTCTTCAGGAAATGGTGCTGATCCCATGGAAAGGCGGGTCATCGTGAAATCGTTTGTATCAGAGCCGCCGCGCTATTCGCGATCCCAGGTTGAAGCGTTCGAATGGCTTGCTGCGGCACATGCCCTGGCGGCATCGACGCGAACCGGCCGTGCGGAGAGATCGGGCGCACTGCGGGAACGAATAATGGATTTGCTGCTGCGCTACTCCTGTGCGCCCGAGCACATCGGCAGCCGCAGATCCGATATTCCCGATTTCATGCACACGGACTGGCAGCGGATGACAATCTTCAACCTGCAGGAGAGTCCGCGCGGCCGCGGGCTCGGCATCCGCAACGCGTTCTACGCCGGCACCGCAGACCGCGTGGTCGAAGCGCTGTTCTCCCGAGACACGCAACCCCCTTCCGACCTGATTCACGTCTCATGTACCGGTTACGTTTCCCCCAGTCCCATACAGCGCCTGATCGAACGGAAAGGATGGAACCGCAGCACGCGGGCCGTGCAGGTGTACCACATGGGTTGCTATGCAGCTCTCCCCGCGCTGCGCATCGCCGCCGCGCTCACCGAGTGTGGCGGCGCCAGGGCCGAGATAGTCCATACGGAACTGTGCACCCTGCACTTCAATCCTGCCGACCACTCGCCCGTGCAACTCATCATCCAAACCCTGTTCGCTGACGGACACATTCGCTACGCTGTTGTGCACGACGAGGCGAGAAACCGCGCTGACGGCGCATTCGAGATCGTGGCGCTACAGGAAGAAGTCGTGCCGGATTCGCTCGATGACATGACATGGACGGTGTCGGAGTGGGGATTCGAGATGACGCTGTCGCGCGATGTGCCGGGCAAGATCGCCGACGCACTCCCCCGTTTCCTTGTGGAACTCTTTTCGAAAGCAGGGATGAAATACTCCGACGAGGGGGAGGGGGCCGTCTTTGCGATTCATCCGGGAGGTCCGCGCATTCTGGATTCGGTACAGGAACTGCTGGGACTCAAAGAAATCCAACTTCGGTTGAGCCGCATGATCCTCTTCGAGAGGGGGAACATGTCTTCCGCCACACTTCCGCACATCTGGATGGCAGCCGCTGCCGATGCTTCAGTGAAGCCGGGATCAATCATCGTGAGTCTGGCCTTCGGTCCCGGGCTGACGATCGCCGGAGCGATCTTCCGCAAATGCTGAGACAGTACTGGCCTGCATTCCCGTTTCTTCTTCAGATGCTCTGCATGGCGGCCGACGAATTCTGGTTTCACAGGAAGCGGGGATTGCCGCGCTGGGAGCGAATCGGACATCCACTCGATACCCTCACGGTTATCCTGTGCCTGGTCTGGATGCTGTCGGTCGAACCGGGAACACTGACAAGAAGCGTGTATATTGCGCTTGCCGTCTTCTCCTGCCTCTTTGTCACCAAGGATGAACCTGTGCACCGGCGGTATTGCGGTGCAGCCGAGCAGTGGCTGCACGCAGTTCTTTTCCTTCTTCACCCGGTGGTGCTGGCCGGCGCCGCCTTCCTCTGGCTGGAGCGCCCTTTCCTCGCACTGATATGCGGTCTGATGGTCGGCTTTGCAGTCTACCAGTTCATATTCTGGAATATCATATGGCCCCGAAACAAAAGTCCTTTTCGATAAACAACGACATCTACCTGCACTATGGAGACCGCTGGTACACCGCCAAAGATGATCCTGTAGCGCTGCTGAGGTCGGAGGCGCGGGCACGCAACCGCTGGATTGTTTCTGAGATCGCAGCGAGATTTCCCGGCGGGAATGCGCGAGTTCTGGACATCGGCTGCGGCGCAGGCTTTCTCGCGAACGAACTTGCCCTGCGAAATTACCAGGTAACCGGCGTAGATTCGTCGCAACCGGCATTGGACGTGGCGCGCCGGCACGATACGACCGGCACGGTGGATTACAGGTACGGTGATGCCTGCAGGCTTGAGCTCGACGAAAAGATGTTCGACGTCGTATGCGCACTCGATTTTCTCGAGCACGTCGAGAACCCCAGGCTGGTTGTGAAAGAGGCATCCGGAAGACTACGCTTGGGCGGATTGTTCTTTGCCCATACATTCAACCGGAATCTTCTTTCCTGGCTGGTCGTCATCAAGGGGGTGGAGTGGTTCATCCGGAACACGCCTCCCCGTATGCACTGCCTCAGGTATTTCATCAAACCGCGGGAACTCAGGGGTATGTGCAGGGATTATGGTATCGACGTGCTTCAGTGCAGAGGCCTGACCCCTAAAGTCTTCAGCGCCGCGTTCTGGAAGACTGTCGCGACCGGCACGGTCGACGATGATTTCACGTTCTGTTTTGTCAGGCACACAACCATGGGATACATAGCGTTGGGCGTGAAAAACCGCGAATCATAGGCACGTTTCAATTATAATGCCGGGACACAGAGGGAGGGCTACTTCAGTGAAAATTGCGGATCTCTTCAAGGTGAACGGCTATGGCGTTGTGATCACCGGCGGAGCAAGCGGCATCGGGCTTGGCTATGCCGAGGCGCTCGCCGGC
>Ga0123335_1006576_pt1 | contig 13473 bp, 9 predicted proteins | sample BiotimSIPDNA_2_FD_89707 | JGI IMG/M metagenome (GOLD analysis project Ga0123335, IMG submission 89707) | Anaerobic biogas reactor microbial communites from Washington, USA - Biogas_R2 time_0 SIP DNA | ecosystem: Engineered > Bioreactor > Anaerobic > Unclassified | place: Washington, USA... | reverse complement strand
TCTGCCAAGAAAAACAAATCTGTCGTAGTTCCGCCTATGTCAAGCAGGCAACGGTCAGTTTCATCTTTATTCAGAAGTGCTGTCATTCCCATAAGGCTGGCAGCAGGCCCCGAGAGGATGGTTTCTACGGGTTTTGCTTTGGCACCTTCAAGATTTATCGTCCCTCCGTCAGCCTTCAGGATATAAACCGGAGCACTGATTCCTTCACGTTTTAGTGCTTCTTCGATGTTTTCCGCAAACGTTTTGAAGGTGGAATGAACGGCAGCATTAAGGTAAGATGTCTGAACTCTCCTCGGAAAATTCAATTTTCCGGAAATGGTATGTCCCATGGTTATTTCTTGAAAATCATCCCGCAGATATTCAGCAGCCCTTTTTTCAAAATCGGGATTTCGGGTTGAGAATTTGCCGACGACTGCAACAGTATCAACACGATTACGAAGAAAATCCTCTCTGATTTTTGAAATCTCAGCCGCATTTTCACGGCTTATCGGTATGCCTCTGTGGTCAACGCTTCCCGAGACATCCGCAACATTCTCATCTAAATTGTCAAACTGCCATTTTAGCCCCGGTCCTCTCTGCAAGATTACTCCTACTTTGGAAATTCTGTTTTCCACGATAGCATTGGTCGAGACGGTTGTGCTGAGTTGAATTCTCTCAATATCTTCTTTTTTTACACCCCAAAGGAGATTTTTTATGCAATTCCAAATGCTGTGAAAGTAATCGCTCCTGTCCACAGGTCGCTTGATTTGTCTCACAATTTGCCCTTCATGTACAGCGACACCATCGATATTTGTGCCACCCATGTCTATACCGATAATCAAGTTCTCCTCTCCTTTCAAAACAACAAAAATCGTAAAAATCTCATGCTTATAAACTACCGCAAGAATGCAAATGAGGAACTCTAAAACCTACCACACCAAATGCTTTTTATTTAAGCAATATGCTCCATTGCGTTTTGATTATTTATTTTAATAGCGATCTATTTAGTGTGGTAATATTGACATATTACTCTATTATTATAGCTTATATCAATTTTTTATTCAAGGTTGAATTTAATTTAGTTCATATATTAATAATTTTGATGTGTTTTTATTTTCTATATTGCACTTCCTTATATAGTTTTAGAAAACATATTTATAATTTAATTTAATAAAAAACACACTCTCTGTCAAGAGAGCATGAGCAATTTTCGATTCTTGCAGGAAGCAGTTACGAAGGATTGAAAGCAGGCTTGGACAGGATTTCAGAATCAATACTCTCTTATTATCTTCCATTGATTATATAAATTATCCATAGAAAATCTTGCGTTGGCAGGACTGGTAGAGGGTAGCTGAATGGCTTTAAATCCCGTTTTCTGCTCCTGATATTTTCGATAATAGCGGTAAGAGGTTCCGCCGTTACAAAAAACTTGTTTTATATCTGCTTCGTTAAAAATAGGGCTTAAATCTGAGGGAATTACGTTTTGAATACTGGCATCACTTGATCCGATAATATCGCACTGGTAAATGACATCGTATACGGCGATATGGTGTTGCAAAAGAAATGCTCTTCTTTCTTCAATATCTGTACTCAGTTTCACATCAAAAATCCGTTCAAGCAAAGGCCAGAAACGATTCTGGGGATGTCCGTAAAAGAAGCCGTATTCTCTGGTTTTGACAGAGGGAAATGACCCCAAAATCAAAATTTTTGAATCGGCTTGAAAAAGTGGCAGCAGTGGGTGGGTAATGGTTTGATGATTGGTCATTTTTTTCTCTCTTAACTTTTTGTTGCATTTACATGTATATTTTATCACGTTCTCCGTGCAAAAGCAACACCTTTTTAGAATAAAATGGTATTCTGTATGGTCTCTACTCAAAAAAACAGTCAAAGAAATAGAAATAAGAAAAAAGCTAAAGCGAAAAGTAATGTGTGATAATAATTTCCTTAAAACTCTACTATTCGCTCATAAAAATGTGATATTTCCTATAAATATGCTCATAAAAGTGTATAAAAACAAAAAAATACACCCATAAAAGTGTAAAAAGGGTTGATTTTTCGCTGATTTTTGTGACACCGGTTTATTTGTGGCTTTGCTTGACGATGAAGCACAGGAAGACCTCAGAGCCAACAAAAATCTGTCTGTATATAAAGGTGCATTATAAATAATATCCTCGTTTCTGTATTCTTCTATAAAACAGTTTTCTAAAAAGTACCTAATTGCAGGATTGTCAAGGATTTTGGGACTTTATGTTTTTATTCCCACTCTTATTTGTAAAAGTTAAGAGGGTTAAAAGTTGGTGTTTCAGTCTTTTAACAGTTTATATTCGTTCTGTTTGTGTTATTTCAGCTCATTTTTATATTTTTTACCCGTTCCAGTCCCAGTTTCACAATTTATAACATTTATAAAGTTAATTGCATTCACTTCCAATGAAATGTAAATAAAAATCTAAAAATTAATACAATAATAATTATTATAAATACAACTATTTGCAATTTCCCAATTTTTGGTTTTTTAATCGTTGATTCAAATTTACTATTTTCATCGGCATCTGACTCAAATAATATCTTATTCTCATAAATTTCTTTTATTACATAATACGATTTCTCTAATGATTTAATTTCTAATATATATGCTAAAAAAATAAAAAATAAAGCAATAATAAACATGAGTATAACTATTCCTTTTTTAGTACCTTTAGAAAACAAAAGGTAATCAATAACATTCTGACCGTTATATTCTGTAATTATTTTAAATAACTCAATTCCTAGATATCCAATCCAAGTAAAAAAAGTAAGATTTAATGTTCTTAAAATACTGTTTTCATTTTTTGAAAGTGTGAGAAAATCATCCTTTAGACGGTTGAGTTGTTCAAAATAATCATTAGTTTTTCTAGAAATTATCCTTTTATACGCTAACTTGCTATCTATAAGCAAAGACTCTACATTTGTTATGTCCCTTTTATTTACAATTATTTGACGTACAATTTCTAATTTCACAAAATGGGATGATTTATATTCTTCGTCATTTATAATCCAGCTATAAATTGGGTATAAGCCTATAGGCTCAGTACTAGCAATATTTAAATTAACAGTAAAGCTTTTTTCTTCAATTTGAAATTCTGATTTTATATTTTCAGCATCATAGCTACTTTTATTTGCTAAACATAAAAGTATTAATGCATCTATAAAGGTTTTATTTTTAGTATTATCTTCTAGGACTAGATTCAAAGTATTAACTGATAAATCTATATTTCTTTTATCACCATCTAGAATATTGTTTTCCAATATTCTAAGATACTTTTCTTTATCAGATAAAACTTCATTTATTTCTTGAAAACTTTGATTTTGAGATGAATACACAAAAATTTTATCATTATAATTCTTGTGTGTATATTTGTCTATAAGCAACGATAAATTTTTGGACTGAAATACAAAGTCATCCTCAAGAATAAAATAATTAGCTTGGTTTTCTAGAGTATAATAACCTTCATCGTTCCTTAGAGAAATACCTTCTTGATTTAAATAATATATAAAATCCTCATTAGCTTCAGTATCAGATATTTTAAGAGAAGTTCCCTTCCATGTTAAGGAATTACACACCTTCTAATGCCTCCTTTACTTTTTGTAAGTACTCATCATCTATTATTACAGTTATTTTTTTGTTCCTCTCATCAAAACTTAACTGACTATCCCTTATACTTTCAAGGTAGTTTTTAGTAGTTATTGTAATTTCATCTGAAGTTTGTATTTTCCTTTGATACTTTTTATTCAGAACTTTTTCCGAAATATCAAAATCTGAATCTATTTCTTTTGATTTATCAGAGAATAGCTCATCTTCTTTTTTTAACTCAATTAGTCCACTACTATTTAATTCGTTAAACAAATCTGATTTATCAAATTTCTTATTATCAAATAAATAATATTCTGTAAACCTTTTGATTTCATTATAATTTTCTCTATCTTTAATAGAATTTTGGAACAATTCATCGTCACTAATCAAATTTACAACATCTTGGGTATTGTCATCGGCAGTTCTTTTTCTGGTTAATCCAAGAAACTTTTGGTACCAATATTTGGCTGCTGTCCTATTCTTATCAATGATTTTAATATCATTGTAATCTCCCTTAAATATACAAACTTTAAAATAATCTTTTTCTTTTCCTAATTCACTTTTTATTTCATAGGAATCCTTATCGATAACCTCTAATTTTTCAAGCTTCATAATTGTAATACAATTATCCTCTGACTTAATAAATAACAATCCTTCCCTAATAGTACTATTTCTAGTTCCATCAGCTTTGCATTCTGCTTCCATCAAATCATCAGCTATTTTTTTATAATCAAACTCTGATTTATTAGGTGCTTCTTTAAAATAATAAATAGGACTTTTAGAATGTTCGGAAGATGAAGTATCTAAATAGCAATTTGTAATTAAATGTGTTTCCTTAGTTATCTCAGCGAATATTTTTAGTATATTGTTTTTTTGTATATTATCTATTTTATTTACAACAACTTTATCACTTATATCAAACACTTTAATATTCATGGATGAAAACTCCTTTTAGTAATAAAATCACATATTAAATAATTCTATATCCATATGGCAACTATATTGCTTTATTAATTTTCAATCAGGAATATAACCGTCCTCAGAAATTTTTTAAGAATAGCCTTTATTAACCCTTCGCCATCCATTAAAGCAGATAGCTTTAATGTAAAGTCGTTTCGAAAATGAGAAATTAGCTCTCGTTTAAAAGCTGTATAATTAATCTTGCACTCATTTTTAATTAATGTAGTAATAAAGAATTTTGCTTAAATATTAATAGTTTATTTTCTCCCTTAAAATCCTACATTCTGTGCTATATAAAACACTTCTTTATGTGCAAAACATGAACCAAGAAAATACCACCTAAAGCTAAAGTTATTGTTTATTTAGGAAAAGGTTCAACATCATCTATTTTATCTGTAAAGTCTACAACACAATTACTATCTCAAGAAACATAGATAACTTCTAGATTATAACTAGCGGTATTAATTTCATCTATTCCCACTCGATTGTTCCGGTGGGTTTTGGGGAAAGGTCGTAAAGGACGCGGTTAATTCCGGGGACTTCGTGGGTAATTCTGTCGCAAAGTTTTTTAAGCAGGGAATAGGGGATTTCTTCGATTTCGGCGGTCATAGCATCAACGGAGTTGACGGCACGGATAATACATGGCCATTCCCACGCACGTTTATCATTTTTGATTCCGGTGGACTTGATGTCGGGAACAACGGTGAAATACTGCCAGACTTTCTTGTCAAGACCGGCGAGTGCAAATTCTTCACGAAGGATAGCATCCGATTCGCGGACAGCTTCAAGACGATCACGGGTAATTGCACCGATACAACGAACGCCCAAGCCGGGACCGGGGAAGGGCTGACGGTCAACCATGGAAGACGGTAGACCTAAAGCACGACCGACTTCTCTGACTTCATCTTTATAAAGCAATTTTACCGGTTCAACAAGTTCAAATTTAAGGTCATCGGGAAGACCGCCGTCGTTATGGTGGGATTTTATACCTTTAATACTTTCAAGAATGTCGGGATAAATAGTTCCTTGAGCGAGGAACTTAATTCCCTCAAGTTTTTTCGCTTCTTCTGCAAATATATTTATAAATTCGTCGCCGATAAATTTTCTCTTTTTTTCGGGATCTTCGACACCTGCGAGTTTGTCAAGAAAACGGTCAGTGGCATCAACATATATCAAGTCAGCGTCCATTTTGTTGCGAAATACATCGATAACCTGTTCGGGCTCACCTTTGCGGAGAAGCCCGTTATTTACATGAACAGAAACGAGTTGTTTGCCAATGGCTTTGATAAGTAAAGCAGCAACTACGGACGAGTCAACACCGCCGGAGAGAGCCAAAAGAACCCTGTCAGAGCCTACTTGTTCACGAATAGCCTCAACCTGCTCATCAATAAATTTATCGGCAAGTGCGGGGGTATTTATTCTTTGCATATCGTCGGGACGAATATCATATTTTCTTCTGTCTTTAGCCATAATTATTCTCCTGATTATTTCGTATAATCATCAAAATATCCCTGAATCAATATAACCGGAGTGCCTTTGTCGCCGGAGCCGCCGGTTAAGTCGCAGAGAGAACCTAAAAGGTCGATAAACTGACGAGGTGTAGTGCCTTGTGCAGCCATATTTCCGACAAGTGAGGAGCCGTCTTTTTCTTTTATTTTTTCGGAAATAGCGGCTTTAAGTTCTTCGCCGGAGAGATTTGCAAAATCATTGTCTGCAAGATATTTAAGTTTGAGTTCATTGGGAGTTCCGATAAGTCCGTCCGTAAATGCGGGCGAAACAACCGGATCGGCAAGTTCCCAGATTTTTCCTTGCGGGTCTTTGAATGCACCGTCGCCGTATACCATAACCTCAACATGTTTGCCTGTTCTTTCAAAAACTTTCTTTTGAATATCAAGAACAAGCCCTTTGCAGTCATTGGGAAAAAGTTTAACTGAATCTTCGGTCGCTTTATTTGTGCCTAAAAGACCGTATTGAGAATTATATCCGCTGTTATTTACCGGAGCGGTAAGAATATCATCAAGACCGCAAACAATTTTAGCACCTGCGGTTTTGAGTATGCGTTTTGTTCTTGCACGAGTATGAATATCGCATGTCAAGACGCAGTCGGTATAATTGAGAATAGCTTTTGCCTGATTTGCAAAAATTATCTCGACTTCGGCACCCATTTCTCGAATGATGTCGCCGTAATATTTTACATAGTCAACGCCTGTAAAGGGATGGAGAGTTTCTCCGAAAAGTTCGCGATATTTTTCAAGAGAAAGGACATCGGAATAGGGGTTGACGCCGGCTTCATCAATTTTGTCAAGAGAGACAAGTTCATTGCCTACTTCATCGGACGGGTAGGAGAGCAAAAGAATGATTTTTTTGCATGCTTTTGCAATACCTCTGAGGCAAATCGCAAAGCGGTTACGGGATAAGATTGGGAAAATAACACCAACGGTTCCGCCGCCGAGTTTGTTTTTTACGTCGATTGCAATATCGTCAACACTTGCAAAGTTTCCCTGAACTCGAGCAACAACTGACTCGGTAATTCCGATAACATCACGGTCACGCATAGCAAAACCGTCTGATTCTGCGGCTGCAAGAACACTGTCGGTAACGATTTGAGCAAGATCATCACCCGGTCTGAATATCGGGCAACGAATACCTCGTGAAATTGTTCCTACTAATCTTTCCATTTTACAAACTTCTTCCATTACTTACTATAACGATAACGTTACATTTTATTATAAGACATTTTAGCGTATATTGCAAGTATTTTTTATATTTATGACAAAAGCCGTGCCGAGAGACACGACTTTTTTGAATTAGGATATGAAAATATTAAGATTGAAAAAATGGGGTATAAATCTTAATATTTCAGATATTTTTATGCATCTGCTTCTTCTGCCTGTTTTATAATGTCCTCGGGTATAGCTTCGCCGTGTTTTACGAAAAGGAGCATTACAATGGCAATTGCAAATACGATGGGACTGTAATAGAACAGCGACATATAAGTTCCTGCAAACATACGGATAAAGCCGTAAAGAATGGGAGATGCAATCTGTGCGGAGAAAGTTGCCGTGTAGTAATAACCTGTGAATGTACCGACCTTTTCAACACCGCCGATTTCAAGAACAAGGGGAAGGGTGTTAACGGTGATGAACATATTTGCGGCACCGCCTAAAATGAGAACGGGCCAGATGAGAACACTCAATATTTTTGTAACACCGTCAACTTTTTCGGAAAGTGCTGCGAGTGCCTCGCCGAAAGAGGATATTTCAAGACCTAAAGTATCACGAGCAACTGAAATAACACCTGTAAACAAGTCAACAGCATCCGTACCATTAGCTTTTGCTGTAGCAACAGCTTCATCGGAATAAGTAACAAGTTTTGAGTTAAATGCTTCATATTCATCTGCATTTGTACCGTTATTCAAATAGTCGATATAGCCTTCCATGGTAAGAACGTTTTCAAACTTGACACCTGCATCCTTCGCCTCTGTTGCAAGGTCGGAGTTATACTCATTGAGCTGGTCATTTACTGTAATAAATGCATTATTGGTTGTAACATATTTTGATATAGACAAATCACGAGCACCGAGCATGCCGACGAAAACGCCAAAGAAGATTATGAATGCGGCTAAGAAAATAGCAAGACCTGTAAGAATAGTCTTTTTTCTGCCGAAATTCTTACCGAGTTTCCCTGCAGGGATAGCAGAGATACCGGATACCAATGCAAATATTGTCATCAGCAAGGTAGCTTTTGCAGTAACCATATGTAAGATTTCTTGTGCAAAAAGGGAGAAGAAAGTAGTGATTGCGTTTGTACCGCAGAAAAGGAAGAAAAGACAAGCAAGCATGAACAAAAGGCTCTTTCGCTCAGATTTTGTGAGTTTCATTGCCTTACGCTTTGCTTTTTCTTCTTTCTTTGCCTGTTTTTCGGCTAAGCGTCTTGCCTTATCGTCTGCATAAGCATTGGCTTCACCTTTGAGTTTTATACTTGTATCCTGTTCTTGCACGAAGAAAAGGAGAACAAGCATACCGATTATCATTACGATTGAACCGATTGCAAAAACGTAGGGGAAAGAAACAGTTTCGTCTGCTAATATGGATTCTTTTGTAAGACCGGTAAAAAGACTGCAAAGAGCAATTCCGATAGTACCGGCGAGCATACCGATAGCACCGCCGACACCACCCATAAGGTTAATAATTGCATTACCTTCTGAACGTAAATGCGGAGGAGTAAGGTCGGGCATGAGAGCAACAACGGGAGCACGCCACAATGACATTATGAAAACAAAGAGGATGATGCATATCATCGTAAGAGCAAGATTGCCGGTTTTTAAGAATACTATGGGAATGAGAAAGAAAAAGAGTGCGGAAAGCGGAGCACCGACAAAAATAAAAGGACGACGTTTACCGAATTTTGAATGACATTCATCGGAAAGACGACCGAAAGTCGGCTGGAATATAACGCCGAAAATATTATCGAATGTCATAATGATACCGATAAACAGCGGTACAAGAGTAAATCCGCCGCCTGCCAAAGCAACACTTTCGCCTTGAGATTCGGCAAATTTTGTAATGAGGGGGATTTTCTCAATGAGATAATTAGACCAAGCAGTAACAGTATCACTGCTTGCGAGAAGGCGATTAAGAATTTTTGTGATGTAGGGGTCATAAATCGCCCAGGCGATGGATGTGGCGAGGAAACCGAAGCCGGTTAAAATAGTTTTCTTGACATCGAGTTTTTCAACGCCATTTACCATTTTGGTGTTCATATTGTATCTCCTTTTAAGGGTTATTTAATTGTTGATAAATTTCTTACATTTCGTGAAAATATTGTCCGCAATAGCGGAAGTTCTGCACAAAATAAATATTGTATCATCACCGGCAATAGTCCCGACAATTCCGTGCAGGTTTAATGTATCAAGTACGGCACAAGCAGCACTTGCCGTGCCCGTATTGCATTTGAGCACAACAATATTCTCCGCACTGTCAACATCAATGACGGAGTGATTGAAAATGGCTGTTTGAGTTGGGACATCTGTTTTTTTAGGCGGCAAAACATATCTTAATGTTCCGTCTTTGTCCGCTTGTTTAACCAGTCCCAATGCACGAATATCGCGGGATACCGTAGCTTGTGTGACGGAAAAGCCGTCGGCAAGAAGAGCGGATGTAAGTTCTTCCTGCGTGCGAATAACTTTGTCAGTTATTAATCTGATAATTTCATCTTGTCTGTTTTTTTTCATTTTGCTACTATATTAACAAGTCTGCCGGTTATGTAGAATTCCTTTATTACACTTTTACCTTCAAGTTCTTTTGCGATTTCGGGCAAGGCTTTTGCTTGTGCAACGGCATCTTCAGAAGAAATATCAACCGCAACATCAAAATGACTTCTGACTTTACCGTTAATCTGAACAGCAATTTCGACAGTTTCATCTATACATTTCTCTTCGTCAAAATCAGGCCATTTTGCATCTTTTGCAAGCATTTCACCAAAGCCGCAAGTTTCCCAAAGTTCTTCGGTTACATGGGGAGCGAAGGGGTTTGCTAAAATGATGAAAGTTTTAAGTTCAGCTCTGTTGATTTTCCCACAGTCATAAATCTGGTTGAGTAAAGTCATCAGAGCGGCAATTGCGGTGTTGTATTTAAGACTTTCAATATCTTCTCCGACCTTCTTTATCGTCTTGTGCATTGAACTTGAAAGCTCTTTAGAATATTCATTTTCATCAACCAAGATTTCGGAAAGTCCCCAAATTCTGTCAATGAAACGTTTGCAGCCTTTGACTGAACTTTCATTCCACGGAGCAGCCTTTTCATAGTCGCCCATAAATAAGACATAGGAACGAAGAACGTCTGCACCATACTGATCGACAACGACATTCGGGTCAACGACATTGCCACGGGATTTACTCATTTTTACTCCGTCGGGACCCAAGATAAGCCCTTGAGCAGTACGCTTTGCATAAGGTTCTGCGGTAGGAACTACGCCCAAATCATAGAGGAATTTATGCCAGAAACGTGAATAAATCAAGTGACGGGTAACGTGTTCCATACCGCCGTTATACCAGTCAACGGGCAGCCAATATTTAAGTTTATCGGGGTCAGCTAAACAGTTCTCATTAAGCGGATCGATATAACGAAGATAATACCAGCTTGAACCAGCCCACTGAGGCATGGTATCGGTTTCGCGTTTTGCATCACCGCCGCATTTCGGGCATTTGCAGTTTACGAAAGATTCGATTTTGGCAAGCGGACTTTCGCCGTCTGTACCGACTTCAATATTATCAACATGCGGAAGCAAAAGTGGTAATTCTTCGTAAGGAACAGCAACCATACCGCATTTTTCACAGTGAACAATCGGAATGGGTTCTCCCCAATAACGCTGACGGTTAAACGCCCAGTCTTTCATCTTAAACTGAACACCGGCTTCACCGAGATTGTTCGTGACTAAATATTCAATCATTTTTGCGATTGAATCTTGCATATTATCAAGACCGTTTAAGAAACCTGAGTTGACAACTTCGCCGTCACCTGTATATGCTTCAACGGAAATATCTCCGCCTTTGATGACTTCGACAATATCAATACCGAACTTTTTGGCAAACTCGTAGTCGCGTGTGTCATGTGCAGGAACTGCCATAATCGCACCGGTACCGTAACCCATCATAACATAGTCGGAAATATAGACCGGAATTTCTTTGTTAGTAACGGGATTGATTGCACGAATGCCGTCAATGCATACGCCTGTTTTGTCTTTTATAAGTTGTGTGCGTTCAAATTCCGTTTTCTTTGCACATTCCTGACGATATTCGATAATCTCGTCCATATTACCAATCTTATCTGCAAATTTATCAATTAACGGATGTTCGGGAGCCATAACCATAAAGGTTACACCAAACAGAGTGTCGGGACGAGTGGTATATATCTTCATTTCCTCGTCAATTCCGGAGAATTTGAAGTTTACGAATGCACCCGTTGATTTACCTATCCAGTTTTCCTGCTGAAGTTTAATATTGGGAAGGTAATCAACCGTGTCCAGACCTTCGAGAAGTCTGTCTGCATATTCGGTAATTCTCAGATACCAGACATCTTTACTTCTTTGAACGACATCAGAGTGGCAAATGTCGCATTTCCCGCCCTGACTGTCCTCGTTTGACAAAACAACTTTACATGAGGGGCAAAAGTTTACCAAGGTCTTGTCACGGAATGCAAGTCCGTTTTCAAACATCTTTAAGAATATCCACTGTGTCCACTTGTAGTATTTTTCATCGGTGGTATCAACAACACGATTCCAATCGAATGAAAAACCGACTTTCTTAAGCTGGTTTGTAAATTTCTTAATATTTGTATCGGTAACTTCACGGGGATGAATACCGTTCTTAATTGCATAGTTTTCAGTGGGCAAACCGTATGCGTCAAAACCGATGGGGAAAAGAACATTGTATCCCTGCAACCTGCGTTTTCTGGATAATACTTCAAGTCCTGAATAGGCTTTGATATGACCTACGTGCATACCCGCTCCCGAAGGATAGGGAAATTCGACAAGGGCGTAGAATTTTTCCTTGTCGCTGAAATCCTGTGCGGCAAAAACTTGGGCTTCTTCCCATTTTTTCTGCCATTTTTGTTCCGTTACTTTAAAATTATAGTTCATAGTTACTCCTAATTGTTTGAGAAATTGCAGTTATTGCTTGCTTCCCCAAAGCTTTTCCAAATTGTAAAATTCTCTCTGATCTTTTGTAAAAATGTGAACAACGATATCGTTATAATCAAGCAATATCCAGCCGCTTGAACGACCTTCAATGCTTCTTGGCTCCGTGCCAAATTCGTGTCGCATTTTATATTCAAGCTCATCTGCAAGTGCACGGATATGAGTTGAGCTTGTACCGGTGCAGATAACGAAGTGGTCAGCTAAAATTGACTTTTCGGCAATATCTATCGTTTTAATTTCCATTGCCTTCTTATCGTCTAAGATTTTTATGATGTTATCTAACATTAATTCATTTCTCCTCTAATTTGAATCCGTAAACATATTTTGAATTGATTAAATCGGGGTTGATTGCACCGATCGAAAGACATACTTTGCCGTCTGCATTTTCAACCTTGATTTCGCCGTCATATCCGAAAAGTGTAGCGGTTAATCCGTCTTTATATTCGACATCTTCAAGCACAATTTCACCGAAAGGATATTTCATAACGAACGCATAAATAGTATTGCCCTTTTTGGTGTAACGAATATCTCCTTCATCTTTTACGCAATATTTTCTTGTGCCGTATATGCCGTCACTGTTTACATTGAGCCATTCGCCGATTTCCAAAAGTCGCTCTTCCATAATGACAGGAATACGACCGTCTGCGGTGGGACCGACATTGAGAAGGAAGTTTGAGCCGCGAGAGACCAAGTCAACGAGCATTTTTATGAGTGCTTCGCCACTCATATAGTCCTCAACTTTTTCAAATCTGTTGTAGCCGAATGATGTGCCGATACCGCGACATTCTTCGGTAGTTCTTTCGGGATTTGTGTTTTCAAGGTCGCCGCCGATTACACCATATTCTGTAGTAAAGTTGCCACCGTGTGAGCCTCTTGTCTCTTTTCCCCAGCGGTCATTGGGAACGATATAATCTTTTACGGGAGATTCATTATAAAGCCAAGCCAAAAACTCGGTTGAATGCCAGACTTCGGATGGGTGATCCCATTCGCCGTCCGTGAATAAGGTGGCAGGTTCGTATTTTGTAATAAGTTCTTTTAGCATCGGAATAAGATGTTCAAGAGCATATTTTTCGGGATTTTCAAGATATAGTGGGTGATACCATTCGTAGAGTGAGTGATAAACACCAAACTTTACGTCACTTTTGTCGCAGGCATCTTTTAGTTCCCGACAAAAATCACGATGAGGACCAACGTCCATACTGTTCCAATTCCAAGCATATTTCGTCGGG
>Ga0123335_1006574_pt1 | contig 13473 bp, 6 predicted proteins | sample BiotimSIPDNA_2_FD_89707 | JGI IMG/M metagenome (GOLD analysis project Ga0123335, IMG submission 89707) | Anaerobic biogas reactor microbial communites from Washington, USA - Biogas_R2 time_0 SIP DNA | ecosystem: Engineered > Bioreactor > Anaerobic > Unclassified | place: Washington, USA... | reverse complement strand
CATTGATAACCTCGTTGGTGAGTGGAATTATGGTGTCTGTATAACAACATAATATACTACATGCCAACAGGTTGTCAACTATTTTTTAGTCTTTTTTTGGTGGTAATTCACGGATTCAGGTTTAAATAATATTCAAGCAGAGGGGATGCGATGAAATACAAGGAACTAATTCAGTTTGATGCACTGGAAACCATCATCAAATTGACCGAATCTCGAAAAAAAGGTGAAGCCAAGAAATTGGTCGAGACCTATGTAATTTCAGACACAATGGCCGACCGGCTTATTAATATAGTATTCCAGCAATTGCAATATGACAGCCCGGTTGATAACAAAGGGTTACTTGTCGTTGGCAATTACGGAACCGGTAAGTCTCACCTCATGTCCGTGATTTCAGCGTTGGCCTCCGATGCAGGCATGGTGCAGTATTTAAAAAATGCGGATGTTGCCAATGCCGCGTCTTCAATTGCGGGCAAGTTCAAAGTCATTCGTGCGGAAATCGGTGGCGTAAAGACCTCGTTACGTGATATCATTGTCGGGGAACTTGAAAAATTTCTGGACGAGCAAGGTATTGATTTCTCCATTCCAGATGAAAAAAGCATTCCGAACAACAAGGTATGGATTGAAGATATGATGGCAGCATTTAATGCCAAATATCCGGACCATGGCTTGCTCTTTGTTCTTGATGAGTTGCTCGACTACCTTCGTTCTAGACATGACCAGGAACTGGTGCTGGATCTCGGATTGATGCGTGAGCTTGGAGAAGTCTGCGAGCATTTGCGGTTTCGCTTTATTGCCGGAGTGCAGGAAGCCATTTTTGATAGTGCCCGTTTTTCTTTTGTCAGCGACAGCATCCGGCGAGTCCATGAACGATTTGAACAGGTTGACATTGCCCGCAACGATGTGAAGTATGTCGTTTCGGAGCGCTTGCTTAAGAAAACTCCAGCGCAACAGCAAACTATCAGAGATTACCTTGATCCATTTGCCAAGTTCTATGGCGACATGAGCGGTCGCATGGATGAATTCGTTCGAATGTTCCCCGTCCATCCTGATTACATTGAAATCTTTGAGCGAGTAGCGGCTGTCGAGAATCGGACTGTATTGAAGACGCTTTCCGGGAAAATGTCTTCCATGCTTGATTGTGAGGTCCCGGCGGAATATCCTGGGATTGTGGCATATGATTCATATTGGGCGACACTTACCGGCAATGCTTCTTTCAGAACGATTGACGAAGTCAAGAAAATAATGGAATGCGTCTCCGTTCTGGAAACTAAGATCAACCATGCGCTTCCGAAGCCTTATCGCCCCATGGCGCAACGTATCATCAGCGCATTGGCGGTGAATCGCCTGACTACCGGGAATATTTACAACAACGTAGGCATTACCGCTGCTGAAATGCGCGATACACTTTGCCTTTTCGACCCGGTGGTTGCAGAGCTTGGCGGAGAACCGGACGCGGCATTGCAGACGCAGATCGAGACGATCATGGGCAAGATCATGAAAGCGGTCAGCGGCCAGTTTATTACCAAAAACGTTGACAATCAACAATACTATATCGATGTTCAACGCACCGAAGATATCGATGCCCTAATTGAGCAAAGAGCCGCATCACTTGATGACGAAAAGCTCGACCATGCATTTTTTGAAGCGTTGAAAATCATTATGGAAGTCAAGGATGTTCCCACCAAGGTTACAGGTTATAATATTTGGGAATATGACAAGATTATTTGGCAGGAACGTAATGCCCCTCGTATCGGATACCTCTTTTTCGGCGCACCGAATGAGCGTTCGACGGCACAGCCGCCAAGAGATTACTACCTGTATTTTCTCAAACATTTCTCGGCAAATGCTAAAAAATTCAAGGATGAGAAAAATTCCGACGAGATTTTCTTCCGTCTGGTCGGTGTCGATGATAAGTTCACCAATGCCATTCGTAGCTTTGCCGGCGCGCTTGACCTGTCCACTATTTCCTCCGGCCCGGCCAAAGCCAATTATGAGCAGAAGGTCCGGGAACATCAGAATGTTATCATTGCCTGGCTGCGAGAAAAGAACACCTCGGCATTTGAGATTATCTATCAGGGGCAAGCAAAAGAAACCCTGAGTTGGCTGAAAGGCGTAACGCTGCGGCAAATATCCGGAATTTCTGGAAATGACACGCTCAATTTCAGAGATATGGTTAACGCCATTACCGGATATCTGATGGCGCAACATTTCAAAGACCAAGCGCCGGACTATCCGAAATTCAGCATCCTGATTCATCAACAAAGCCGCGCGCAAGCGGTTTCCGATGCGCTTCGCATGGTTGCCGGAGGCCGGACCAAACAAGCTACGGCATTGCTGGATGCCCTTGGGTTGCTGGATGTAGACCGGATTTCCGTGGCAAACTCGATCTATGCGAAAAAAGTTTTGCAGGCATTCCAAAATCGCGGCGCCGGCCAAGTGGTCAACCGTAGTGAACTGATCGTTTGGGATCATGGCATCGAGTATTTTGACGTTGGAGGAGCAAGGTTGGAACCGGATTTTCTGGTTGTTGTACTTGCAGCATTGGTTTATACCGGCGAAATCACCTTGACGGTCGTCGGCAGAAAATTTGACGCCACGATGCTGAACGAGTTGGCTGCCGCCGGTTTGGATGAACTCATCAATTTCAAACACATCGAGCAGCCTAAAGAATGGAATCAGCCGGGACTGACCGGGATTTTTGCTCTGCTGAACATGCCTGCCGGATACACTGCGCTGGTCATGCAAAATAAGCCTGATCCGGTTAAGGAACTCCAAACCGTTCTCATCAAGATTGTCGACCGGATTGTTCGCTTGCAGAGCAATTTGCGGAATGGCATTAATTTTCTCGGAGTCGATCTTCTGGCAACATGCGGTTATACTTCCAACAGCATGGCGCTGACCAAGGCCAAGGAGTTTCTGGAGTATCTGCAGAATTTTGATACACCGGCAAAACTGAAAAACTTCAAGACCGAATACGACGAGATCATGAGCCATGCGCCCGCGCTGGCCATGATGAGCGTTCTGGAAAAACTGTGGGAATTTTATCGTGAAGACGGCCAGATTGCCGCTTATCTTCCGCTGGCAGAAGCGAATCTGCCGGCGGAACATCCATGGATTGGAAAAGAACGCGAACTGCGTCGACTGATTGCCGAAAAACTGTCCAGCACGGACTCTGCCGACGCGATTGCCAAGGCTGTGCCGGGCATCTCTCAGGAACTCCGCAAACTCAAGCGTGAGTATATCGCGATCTACTTGAAAATGCATCAGGATGCCCGTTTGAGCGCCGCCGATGAGACCAAGCGAAATCGGCTGCTGAATGATCAGCGGATTAAAATCCTTCAGGAATTGACGGCTATTGAGGTCATGCCGCGCCAGAAGCTGGCAGACTTTCAAAACAAGCTTAACGCGTTGCGTTCCTGCTCCGGACTTTCCGAAGCTGCGCTGGAATCCGCGCCGCAATGCCCTTGTTGCAGCTACTCCCCCCGGCAGGACGGTGTTCATGGCTCGGCCTCCGAACTCTTAAAGAATATGGATGAGCAGCTCGACACCTTGCTGTCCAATTGGGTTGGTATGCTCCTCTCCAATATGGAAGACCCGATAACCCAGGCGAACCTTAACCTGCTCAAGCAGGACGATCAGACTGCGGTGAAAGAGTTCATAAAACAACGCGAAATTTGTTTTTCGACCAATCCGCGCCTTGTTCCAGCGTTACGCGAAATAATGAATGGATTGCAGAAGGTTTCAATGAGCTTGGCGAATGTTGAAGCCGCATTGCAACTCAACGGACCGGCCAAACCGGAAGAACTGAAGCAACGCTTCTCGGAATATGTCGATTCTCTGGTCAAAGGCAAAGACCAAAACAAAATCAGAATCGTGCTGGAATAGAGGGAGGAAGCAATGGAATATATCGGATACATCAAATACCAAGGGCCGCATATAAAAGACGGCCTTTTCGATGCTCGCGAAGCCGCGACGGCACTTATGGGATTTGACGAGGTGTTCCGGTATTTTTTGGGCAAAGAAGAGCCAATCTTTGCCCAAGTGAACTTCAAACTTCCTGTTAAAATAGAAGAGGGCTCATGGGGCGTTTTCACGCCGGAGGCCATTGAGAACTTAATAGCCGTTGCAGTGAGAGAAGCTGCGACCGGCGGGATAGTATTTTTTGCCTTGAAAAAATATCTTGAATCGGCAATGGATGTGGCTGGAAAGGATGGGCTATTTCAGACAGGTCCAGCGAAAGATGCTAAATTGATTTTTCAGAAAACCTTTCAGACAATATGTTGGGTTGTCAAATTAGTATCTCATGTGAAGTGCTTCAAGAAGAAGTATGAGCACGCAAAACTCACCGATTCGGATCTGTTTGTCGTTATAACGAATGACGAGGGCGAGCAACTCAAGGTTCCTGTTGCCGTTTTATCTCTTCTGGATAAATGTCCGACTACATTGTTCGGCAAGTTGGCAAGTTTGGTTTCGCCCAGCCAAGAGCTTGAGATTGGCGTGAAAAATGGCAACCAGGTTGAGACCGCTAAAATAACGGAAGCTACTCGCCGTATTTTCTTTACCGGTGATGAGGATGAAGAAAATATCCTGCCTGAATTAGTCGATGGCGAAACTGTCACTTTGTCCGGTGTCGTTACCAGAACCAATGAGTCGGAAAACTCCCTTGGTTTTGCCTATAATGACCATGTCTTGACCTGCAAGCCGCTAGCCGATAAAGCCTTGGCCGATTTCAAAACCGCCTTGATCTCGCAAAACCATAAGCACCTGTATGTGCCGCAAGTTGTTATGACTGGCGTTGTTGAACGAAAAAACCAAGCTGGACAGCATAAGGATCGGGTGAGAATATTCTTTTCCAAACTTGATGCGGAAGATGCGCCGGAAGATGAAAACCCGCAACCTGATATGTTCGAGGGAGAAACGTTATGACTGTTGAACGAAATGTTATCGAATACCATAAAAATATCGGCAAGCAGCTTGAACTGATGAGGGATCAGGTGAGGAACCTGATCGGATCTTCTCATTGGCTAAGCGATGGACAGCATAAAGAAGTCATCCTCCAAAAAGTCATTAGGGAACATATTGGCTCGTCTTACCATGTCGGTTCTGGCTTTGTGTATTGCAGCACTACGAACTCGAACCAGATTGATATTCTTATCACTGAAGCCAAGACTCCGACTTTGTTTCAGGAAGGTGATTTTAAGATTATAACGCCGGAGTCGACTGCGGGAATCATAGAAGTAAAAACGCAGCAAGTGGGTTGCGATTTAAAGGAGACTTTGAAGAAAATTTCGCAAAATATCCAATTGATTAGGAATGAAGGTGGAACACGGTGTTGTTCTGGCCTTTTTGCATACGATCCAACGGATAGATTGGAGTATCGCTTCTCGGAGCTATTCCAAGACGAAATTCTTTTCCAATATCACATTAATTGGATTTGTTTGGGACCTGATTATTTCATCCGTTATTGGCGGCAAGGTGATAGAATTTGGAACAACGGAGAAACGATAGAAATTCCGATTGATCAATATCGCCTTTATAAATTACCTGAACTGGCGTATTCATACTTTATAAACAATGCAATTATGGATACGAATCGTCATTCGGACTGTACTTACGAAAACGCATGGTTCCCGTTGGCAGAAGGGAAGGAGACTCATTTTGTTGCTGGAGTCTCAAAAAACGGAAGGCCAACGACTTTAGAGGGACAGGAGACGATATGATGGCGGATGAACTTTTCAAATCGAAGATCGTAGCAGGGAAGCCGGGAAGCGGCAATCTCTTTGACGAAGAACTTGTGCCAAATAATAAGCCGGTCGTCTGTCTTGGGATGGAATTTCCGAATGACAAAGCAAGGCGAGAATATTTTACCTCGGAACTGCGCAAAAAACTTCAGGACCCGGAATTTCGTAAGATCGAAGGCTTTCCCATCGGCGAAGACGAAGATATTCTGGCGTTGAGCGATCCGCCCTATTATTGTGCCTGTCCGAACCCGTGGATCGGCGATTTCATCCGGCAGTGGGAAAGTGAAAAACCGCAGAAGCATGATCTTTTCCATTATGTTCGCGAACCCTTTGCCGCGGATGTGTCAGAGGGAAAGAACGATCCGATTTACAATGCCCACAGCTACCACACTAAAGTGCCGCACAAAGCCATCATGCGCTATATCCTCCATTATACCGCACCGGGCGACATTGTCTTCGACGGGTTCTGCGGCACCGGGATGACTGGCGTCGCGGCGCAAATGTGCGGCGATGTTGCTGCTGTTCGGGAGCTGGGCTACCGCGTAGACGAGAAGACCGGCGATATCTTTGATCCCGATGCTGAAGATTCAAGCAAACCGTTCTCCAAACTCGGCGCGCGCAAGGCAATTCTGAACGACCTTTCCCCGGCTGCAACCTTTATTGCCTACAACTATAATACGCCGGTCGACGTGGCGGAATTTGAGCGCGAAGCCAAACGCATTCTTGCCGAGGTAGAGAAAGAATGCGGTTGGATGTATGAAACCCAGCATGTCGATGCCAATGGCAAGCCGTTTCTTGATTCCGAAGGAAAACCAGTCATCGGTAAAATCAACTATGTGGTCTGGAGTGATGTCTTTATCTGTCCGAACTGCATGAAGGAAGTTGTATTTTATGATGCAGCCGTCGATAAAATGGCAGGCAAGGTGAATGATGAATTTCCATGTCCGCATTGCCAGACCTTGCTTAGCAAGAGAAATATGGAACGTGCATGGATCACAAAGCACGATGATATCATTGACAAAAACATTCGGCAGGCAAAGCAAGTCCCTGTTTTGATTACCTACCTGATCGGCAAAAAGCGTTTTCAAAAAGTCCCTGATGCGTTTGATTTTGCATTGATTGAAAAAATCGAAAAACCATCGATCCCATACTGGTTTCCCAAAGATGAACTCCCTGATGGATTTAATACGCGCCAACCAAAGTCTTCACATGGATGCACTCGCGTATATCATTTTTTTACTCGACGGAATTTAATTTTGTTGAGCATTTTTTACCGCAAATGTTCGTTGAAATACAAATTGATTTTTCAATCTATAGTGGCCACTTTATGCTCCCGCTTAGTTCGTTACAATATGGGAAATCGAGGGAATGGAGTGCTAAATGGGACTCTATATTTACCGTCATTATCAGCAGAAGCGGAAATAGCAAAACTGGCTTATGGAAAGGTATCTGATTTCGCAAAAGCCTTTATTGCTGGGGGTTCAAGTATACTTCAATGTCAAAGCTTTGAGTCAATAAAGAGTTCAACAAATTCAATAGACTATTTGTTTATAGATCCTCCGTTTGGTGCCAATATTAATTACTCCGAATTGAATTTTATCTGGGAAGCCTGGCTAAAAGTAAAAACAAATAATCAGCAAGAAGCCATCGTCAACGAAATTCAGAAGAAGGATGTTTCTGATTACAAACAACTGATGACCAAATGTTTTTCCGAAGCATACAGATTATTGAAGCCTGGACGTTGGATGACTGTGGAATTTTCCAATACAAGCGCAGCTGTTTGGAATAATATTCAATCAGCATTGACAGATGCCGGGTTCATAGTAGCAAACGTGTCGGCACTTGACAAACAACAAGGCAGTTTCAAAGCGGTAACTACTCCTACCGCAGTAAAACAGGATCTAATTATTTCTGCCTATAAACCCAACAGCGGATTCGAGGAGCGTTTCATTAGCGAGGCGGAGACGGAAGAAGGAGTGTGGGATTTTATTCGAACCCATTTGAAATATCTTCCGGTAGCCAAGATCAAAGACGGAAAACTGGTAACGGTCTCGGAACGCGATCCGCGTATTCTCTATGATCAGCTGGTGGCGTATTATGTTCGCAAAGGCTATAATGTGCCAATTTCCAGTGCGGACTTCCAGGAAGGATTGGCGCGAAGATTCGATCCTCGTGACGGGATGTATTTCTTGCCGGGCCAGTCAGCGGAATACGACCGCAAGAAATCGCAAGTTGGAACCTTGGAACAGGGCAGCCTCTTTGTGTCGGACGAAGCCTCGGCGATTGCCTGGTTGCGGCAACTGTTGAAAAGCAAACCGCAAACTTTCCAGGACATCAATCCGCTGTTCATGCGCGAACTGTCCGGCTGGAACAAATACGAACAGACCTTGGAACTCGCGACGCTGCTGGATCAGAACTTTCTCTGTTATGATGGCAACGGCACGGTTCCCTCCCAAGTTCACGCCTATTTGTCCAGCAACTGGGAAGAATACCGCAATCTGACCGCTGACGATGCAAAACTGAAGGCCAAGGCGGCCAACCGCTGGTACGTTCCCGACCCGAACAAAGCAGGCGACTTGGAAAAGGTTCGCGAAAAGGCGTTGCTGCGAGAATTTGAAGCTTACCGCGTCGTCACCAAAAAATTGAAGACTTTCCGTCTTGAAGCAGTCCGCGCCGGGTTCAAACATGCCTACGAAGAACGCGACTACAAGACGATCATCGACATTGCCCGCAAGATTCCGGAAGCCGTCCTCGAAGAAGACCCGAAGCTCCTGATGTGGTACGACCAAGCCCAAACCCGTAGCGAGGAATAAGAATAATGAGCGAAACAGTAAAACGAGTTGTTACCCCCGATGACAAAACCATTCGTGTGGTGTTCAGTCAAGCAAAATCTTTCTTTATTGATATTTATCAGCGTGAATACCGATGGATTGACAAACAGGTTGAAACATTGCTCAATGATATTGAAATGCGTTTCAACCTTTTCAAAAGGACAAAGACCGTTCCACAAGAAATACAAACTGATGTCAACAGCAGCTTTGACCCGTATTACGTCAATACGTTTCTTACCCATGCAACCGTTAACAGCTCTAATCTCTCCATAATTGATGGACAGCAGCGATTGACTACATTTCTTCTTATACTCATAAAAATGTATCATATCGCACAAGATATTGAAAATGACGGAGGCGATGGGAAAACATTCTCCGCAAAAGCTCTCGAAAAATTAATTTTCGAAGAAGATGATTTTGGTAACCCTGCCAAGTTTAAAATTTACAATGAAAACCGGGAAGTCATCTTAAAACAGCTTATAGACGATGTGAACCCCAGCAGCATTAACGCGCAGGGAGAAACGCAGAACAGATTGAAAGAAAACTATGCGATCATCTGTAAATACTACGACAATCTATTCAAAGGTAATGAAACTTCGAAATGGGATATTCAAAAAATCACCTATTATATTGCTTATTTTCTAGACAAAATTGCGCTTGTTGAAATCAAGGTTGAACAACAGAGAGATGTTGCCATGATCTTCGAGGTGGTGAATGATCGCGGCTTGCAACTTATGCCTCATGAAATTTTGAAGGGCAAACTAATCGGCAACCTTACAGACAAGCAAAAAGAAGAAGCAAATGCTATTTGGACTAATCTCCAAGATCGCTATTATGAAGTCAAAATTGAAAACAGCTCAGAATCAAGCGTTATTTCACTGGATGACTTTTTCAGATCCTATTTACGGGCAAAATTCGCCGGCGTGGAAAAAGAATACGAGCGATTTGAACGAGATTATCATTATGAAATAATCTATCGCAATGAAAGACTCCGGCAGCATTTCGGTGAATTTCGCGATACGGAACGTTTATTCAATTTGATAAATACAGATATTAAATATTTTGCCAACCTGTATTTGACGCTCAGAACAACATATGACTATGAATATCTGATATATAACAAATTGCTTGATCAAAACCAGCAAACTCTTTTGATCATGTCTGCAATTTCTTTTAATGATCCAGAAAGTGAAGAAAAAATTAGGGTGGTTTCCAAGAAGTTTGACCAATTGCATGTTGTGCTTCGTCTCCTTAATGCGTACACCTCCCGTGCTTTTCAACGTATTATTTATCCTTTGGCTGCGGAAATTCGAGAAAAGAGCGTTCCTGAAATTGTTACCGCCTTTAATAATGCTCTTGTTAAAAGCTTATTTGACGCAGAAATAATCGTTGATCGCAATATCTCTGTATCCGATATCTTCCGCTTTGAGCTGTTCAGCAGTGTTTTCAATTCGGATACAAACTTCAGTAAATATATTCTGATGCGAATTGATAGATATCTTGCACAACTTTTAGATAAGCCGTCCTATGCAAAGGATGGAACCCTGCGTGATTTGGAGGGGCATTTTAATAAAACTGGACGCAGGATTTACGGCATGCACCTGGAACATATTATCGCCAACAATAAAGAAAATATTGCTCTATTTACTGACGCCAATGGGGTTTTCGATTCGGCAAAATACAATGAAATAAGAAACAAACTCGGAGCCGTTCTTTTGCTGAAGGATCGTCAAAATGAAAGTTCCAACAATGCTTTGTATAAGAAAAAATTTGAGGAGTATGGTCAAAGTAATTTTATTTGGAACGAATGGCTGGTAGGCGATTTGCATGCCGTTGATAACCGGAATCTCCCATCGTGGGGAATTACTCCTATCCAGCCAGCGGATGATGGGACCTTCCCATTGGACAAAATAATGGATCGCCAAAAGGCAATATTTAATGCAATTAATGCCATATGGAACTTTTAAATAAAGTTTTGACAGCAGATCAACACTGCTGTACTATCCTTTCCGAGCAGAAGTTGTTCGGGAAGGTGATTTGTACTGTCTATATTCCGGAGTTGAACAAGGTAGAGCGAGTTCCCAAGGAACTGCTTTTGCCGGTTGACACAAGAGCACTGCAGGCCTCCCCGGAAGAATTGCAGGCGATTGCCGCAGCGGGAAAAGTTTTTGATGCGCTCAATAATTACTCGCAGACTTTCGGCGAAGATGTTTTGCTTGCACCGTTGGATTCGGCGGTAACACCGCTGCCGCATCAGTTGGATACCTTGAAATGCGCCATCGGCAAAAATCCGGTTCGGCTGATGCTGGCCGACGAAGTCGGTCTAGGCAAAACCATCGAGGCTGGATTAATCATTCGGGAACTCAAGTTGCGCGGATTGATCCGCCGCGTTTTGATCGTTGCGCCGACCGGACTGGCCAAACAGTGGATTTCGGAAATGAAAGTTCATTTCGATGAAGAGTTCCATCTGTTCATACCAAGCCAGATCGAGGCTGCTGGAGAGCTGCTGAAAGCTGCCCGCAGCGCAATGAGCCTGAATGCCGACAGCTCCGACAACCCGTACATGCTGAGCGATAATGTGGTTTGCCCGCTGGATGCCATCAAGCCGATCCGACGGCGCAAGGGCTGGACAAAGGAACAGGTCGACGAATACAATATGAAGCGTTTTCTGAATGTCATCCATGCGGATTGGGATTTGGTCGTCATTGACGAATCGCACCGGGTGGCCGGGGCAGATGAAAACGTGGCTCGCTTCAAGCTCGGGTTCGGACTCGGGGAAGCAGCCGCCAACATTCTGCTGCTGACGGCGACGCCGCACCAAGGGAAATCCGATGCGTTTCACCGCCTGCTATCCATTCTCGATGCCGATGCGTTTCCGGAAAACACAATGCTCTCAAAGGCGAAGATCCAGCCATACTTGATTCGTCATGAAAAGCGCAGCACTATCGATGGTTCCGGCAATAAGCTTTTCCGTCCCCGGCACACCCATACCATCAATGTAATATGGGAAGCGAGGCATGTGCCTCAGCAAATTTTGTATGACGCCGTGACCGAATATATTCGGGAAGGCTACAACATGATGGCCCGGCTGACCAAGAAAAAACGTGTGGTGATTGGTTTTCTATTGGTATTGATTCAACGTTTGATGGCTTCCTCGACGCCTGCGATTGGGAAAACCCTGCAGAAACGCCTTGAGTTTTTGAAAAATCCGCCTCAGGAAGAGGACCCGGAACTGGAACAGGCCTTCGATGACTTCGAAGAACTGGACAGTGACGAACAGGTGGCAAAAGTTGTCGCGATTCCCAAGGTTTGCGAAGCGGAGATATCCCAAGTGGAATCTTTGCTGGATTTGGTTAAACGCGCCGTGAGCGCCGGGCCTGATGCCAAAGCCGAAAAACTTCTAGAGTTACTTTACGAACTCCAAAGCAACGAAGCCGATCCCAATGTAAAAATGCTGGTATTTACCGAATTTACCGCCACGCAAGAAATGCTGAAAGAGTTTTTCTTGCGGCGAGGGATTTCCTGTTGCCTTATTAACGGATCAATGGATATGGACGAGCGTCTGGCCAGCCAAAACGAATTTGCCGCTGACAAAAGAGTGTTGATTTCCACCGAGGCCGGCGGCGAAGGATTGAACCTTCAGTTTTGCCATGTGGTGGTGAACTACGATATGCCGTGGAACCCGATGCGCATTGAACAGCGCATGGGGCGAGTGGATCGTATCGGGCAAAAACACGATGTCCAGGCGTTTAACCTCATGATCGGCGGAACCGTTGAGTCCCGCGTTCGTCAGGTTATAGAACAGAAGCTCGCCGTAATTCTCAAGGATATCGGCGTGGACAAGCTTTCCGACATCATTGACTCCGGAGATGCGGAAATGGCTTTCGATGCTGTCTATAAAGCGGCGGTCCAAAATGAAAACCGTATTGATGAGCAGATAAAAAATGTCGAGCAGGTTCTGCGGGATGCGGCCAAGGCTGCAAAACAATTCGCGTTTCTCTATGAATCGCCCAATATCACGGCGGACATGGCAAAGGGATATTTGCAGCATCCATTCCCATATTGGGTGGAGTGCATGGTTACGAACTATTGTCGGGCAAATTCCGGGATTGCTGCCAGAAATTTATTGGACTGGAATTTGACCTTGCCTGGCGGGAAAAAGATAAAACAGGCGGTATTCACCATGGCAGATCTCGCCAATTGTCCAACCGCAACATTCCTTTCGATCAATCACAATGACGTAAAAGATATCCTGCATCGGTTGATGCAAGGAAATGTGACCGAAGAATCTGTTCCAATATTACAATGCAATGAATTACCGAATGAAGTCTCCGGGCTGTTTGGATTGTATCGGTTGACTGCAAAAGCCGGAGGATGGGCGCGCAGTCGCGTAATCCCGGTATTCGTTTCCGACGATGGGAGAAATTTCAGTAGCACAGCGCGTTCTATTTATGACATGCTCTTGGCTGGCAATGGGATTTCTATTTGCGGCACAACTGAATTTGCCAATGGCCAGTTGTTTGCCCAAGTCGAATCCGGGATGGAACCTGTCTTTTCGGAGATGCAGCAATTGCTTGAAACAGAGCGGAAGCAGGAGTACGAGAAGAAATGCAATCTTTTTGACAGCCGGTACCGGAGTCTTCAAAAGATCGGTATTGCCAACATCAGGGACTCTCGATTGCGAAAACTTGAAGAAGAGCGCAAGGCATATTGCGAAGATTATGGGCGTGGTATAATTTTATTGCCAGAAGTGAATCTGTTGATTGCAGCCAAGATTAAAGGCGGGAAATGAAATGAGTTGGAAAAATTATATTTTGGATGAATTCCCTCCGGGCGATGGATTTTCCCGTATAAGCGCAGTCCTGGACCCTGAATATCTTCTTGCCGACGAATCGCTTTTT
>Ga0123335_1006573_pt1 | contig 13474 bp, 22 predicted proteins | sample BiotimSIPDNA_2_FD_89707 | JGI IMG/M metagenome (GOLD analysis project Ga0123335, IMG submission 89707) | Anaerobic biogas reactor microbial communites from Washington, USA - Biogas_R2 time_0 SIP DNA | ecosystem: Engineered > Bioreactor > Anaerobic > Unclassified | place: Washington, USA... | reverse complement strand
TGTGGTATTTACCGTGTTTCCATTCTAAATTAATCCAGGCATTAACCGCGTCCTGGAAACAGTTAATATCCTCTTTAACCTTCCTAAAACTAATCCCAGGCGGTAACTGTATAACCAAGTGCCAGCCATGTTCCGTTTTTCTTTTAGCCGCAATTACTGGCTTTGTGCCGTCCTTACGCTCATAACCCAGATTATAAAAAGTATCTTGAATTAAAGCCGGAATAGCATTGTCTAGGTGGATTACCTTTTTGCCTATATGGCAAAACTGTATAAAAAATTAATGGGTAAATTTAAGCAAAATTATTAATTTTGTACTTGCATATTTTTATTAACTTGATATATAATAACGATAACAACTCAAATAAACAAAAATTCATATCAAGCGAGGAGGGCAGAAAATGTGGGATATAGATAAAACAAAACTTAAAACCTTACGCTTAAGGAATAACTGGAGCCGAGAAGAAATGGCTCGAAGGGCAAACATTTCATTGTATAGCATTGCCCGCCTGGAGGGTAACTCAAGCCGAGGGGCTACAGTGGAAACGGTTGGTAAAATAGCAGATGCACTAGGGAAACACCCTGGGGAGTTGTTAAAAAACATGAAAGGAGGGGCTTAAATGAAACTAGCGGCCAACCACTAGGGTTAAGCCGCCAGCTAAAAACACTTAAGTAGATTATAACTGTTTAGCCCGGCAAGGGCAAGTAACGAAAGGAGGACCCCTAATGAGTGCAATGTTTAGTAGCGTTTTAGTTGATAATCCCCGGTTTACCCGTGTTAGCGAAAACGGGCAAAGTTGGTACGAAGATAGAGAGGGCGCAGCTTACCTAGTTTGTCCCCGGTGCGAGAATATCGTACCCGAATACGAAATTGACGAATACGACGTTTGCGAAAAGTGCTACGACCTTCTTCATACCTGCGCTTACTGCGGGAAGAAAAGCAAAGAGGAATTGAAACCCATGCCGGACGGTGAATATTATTGCGCCGATTGCACAATAAGGAGCATGGAGCAGCGGATTAAGTATGTAGCCAAACGCCTGCACATCTTACGGGAACAGCTAGCAACAGAACCGGAATCTATTAAATCCGAATTTCCCCATGACTATGTGACACAAAGTGGCAGAGCATTTGGGACTATGACCGGTATGTCAACCAAAATAGCCGGACTGTTAGCAGTATTGGAGGGGAAGTAATATGAATGCCCAGGTACTTACGTTAACCACTGAATTAAATCGAGAAGATTGGTTGAAAGCTAGGAAACAAGGCATAGGCGGCAGTGATATTGCAGCCATAGCCGGATTATCCCCTTGGCGTTCCCCAATGGCTGTTTACCTGGAGAAGATAGGTGAACTACCCGACCAGGAGGAAAGCGAAGCCATGTATTGGGGAACTCGCCTAGAGGATATTGTCGCGGAAGAATTTTCGCTTAGAACCGGATTCAAGGTAGTACGTAAAAATGATATCCTGCAACACCCGGATTGTCCTTGGATGCTGGCCAATATCGACAGGCGCATAGTAGGCGAAAAAGCAGGACTAGAGTGTAAAACCACTTCCGCTTATGGCCGGGAGAATTGGGAGAATGAACGTGTACCTGATATGTACCAGCTTCAATGCCAGTGGTACATGGCTGTTACCGGTTACGATACCTGGTGGATAGCGGTACTTATCGGAGGTAACACTTTTCGGTATACCGAGATTAAGCGGGACGAGGAAATAATTAACTACCTTATTAAGATAGGGTATGACTTCTGGACACTGGTTGAAAACAGAACTCCCCCGGCTATTGATGGCACGGATTCCAGCACAGAGGTACTTAATGTACTTTATCCAGCAGAACAGGCTACCGATGATGAGATTCACCTTACCGGCGCAGATGCTATTATAGCCGATTTTATCCATGCTCAACAGATGGAGAAGGAATGGAAAGAGGCTAAAGATGAGGCGGCTAACCGGGTAAAGATATTAATGGGTAACTACTCTATAGGCAACGCTGGAAATTACAAGGTTAGCTGGAAACCAGTCGTAAGCAACCGGGTAGATACAGATGCTTTGAAAAAGGCCGGACTGTATGAGGCTTACAGCAAGCAGAGTGCAACTAGGAGATTCTTAGTAAAAGAAATTAAGGAGGCTGAATAATAATGGCAGGTAAGGATAATACCGAATTAAAAAACCAGTTAGCAACCAAGGCCACTAATGGCGCAGTAGCAGGGGATAATTTCCATGCACTTCTAAAGCGCATGCAACCGCAAATTGAAAAGGCACTCCCGAAACATATCTCAGGGGACCGCATGGCAAGGGTAGCCCTTACCGCTTATAATAGCAACCCCAAACTAAAAGAGTGCGATTCCATGTCAATCCTGGCAGCAGTTTTAATATCTTCCCAGCTAGGCTTAGAGATTAATACCCCGTTAGGGCAGGCTTATATTATCCCTTACGGCAAGCAGGCTCAATTCCAGATAGGTTATAAGGGGCTTTTAGACCTTGCTTATCGTTCCGGGGAATACCAGGTTATTTACGCCATGGAAGTTTACGAGAACGATGAATTTGATTACGAATATGGCCTTGACCCCTTTATTAAGCATAAGCCCAATAGACAGCCACAAGGGGAACCTGTCTATTACTATGCAGTTTACCGCACTAAGAACGGTGGTTCTAATTTCCGGGTATGGAGCAGGGAAAAAGTAAACGACCATGCCAAGAAGTACAGCCAGGCAGTTAGAAAGGGTTGGACTTCCCCCTGGAAAACCGACTTTGACTCCATGGCTAAAAAGACGGTTCTTAAGGATTTAATGAAGTATGCACCCATGAGCATTGAGCTTGCCCAACAGATTAGCAACGATTCTATGGTGGGTACAGGTGTTAATACTGAAGGCGAAGTGCAGACGGAATACATTGACATAGAGGTTGTAAGCCGCTATGAGGAAACAACCGAACGGGGACAAGCGGAAGATACCAATGCCAACAGCGAATTGTTTGACGATGAGGCCGGGGCTTAATGCCCTGGCCCCTTTGGGAAGGAGAATGACCGTGGATAAAACCAAAGACCAAATAACAAAAGAAGTAATAGCTGATATGCAGGCCGAACAACGGGCCTTTGATGAGGCCGGGATTAAATACGGAACGGTTGCGTTCACTCATTCATGCGGAGGCAAGGCTACAGCAACCAGGGAATATACGCCGTGGAATATTGCTCATAAGGTTTCTGTTTACGGACATTGCGAGAAATGCGGTAGCACGTGGATGAATTAATTAAGCCGGGGGGTAGGACCAAACCCTTCCGAGCATAGGGAGGGCTAGCAGGTTCGACTCCTGCACCCGGCTCCAATTTAAGGAGGGATATGCGTGGGTATATGGATTAGAAGTCAGAATAAAGTGGTTTTGATAAGGGCTGATAATATATGGATTGATGGCGAAGCTATATTTGCTAACTATGTTGGTGACATTCACACGTGGTTGGGGGATTACGATTCCGAGGCCGAGGCTATTCAAGTGTTAGATATGATACAGACGCACATTGTTAAAATAGACGATTACCACAGAACGGGGCGTTATGAGGATTGGGTTGACCCTGTTTTCCAGATGCCACCCGCTGGGTTTAGTAAGGAGGGATAGGCCAATGTTCACCGAGGAACGGATTAGCGAGATATTGGCGGTATGCGAGAAGGCAACGCCGGAGTGGAAAGCAGGAAACTTTAAAAGGTGCATAGTCACCGATGCCATAGTTGGGAGTGTGTTTGGCGACGATTCAAACCGGGAGTATTACGGTGGTTCGCTTGTGGCGGAATCAATTCACCCTGCTAACAGGGACTTTGCTATTCTTGCCCGTACCGCACTCCCCCAGCTTGCCGAGGATTACCGGAAGTTGTTGGCGGTTGCAGAGGCGGCCAGGGTTGTTTGTGAGGAACTAGAAGGGCATGGATTATATGCGATTAGCAGACTGTGGGAGGCCCTTACCATTGCCGGATATGGGGGTGACGAGTAATGGTCCTAACCATAGAAAAATCAATTGAGTACCATTGGGAGTTGTGGAATTGGCTGGCCGAAAATCCGAAGAACGACAAGAAAGATTGGCCGGGGTGGAAGCGGGTATTCAAGAAGTACCCCGAACTAATGAAAAGTAGGCATATTGTTTCCTTCCGTTGCTTTGCTTGTTACGCAACCAAGCAAATTACGCCTGGAGATTGCGCTGACTGTGTTCTCGAATGGCCGGGAAAAGATTGTTTCGGTGATAAACCGGATGATGAAAAAGGTTTTTATTTAAGATGGTACAATGCCAAAACCCCAAAAACCAGCAAGAAACTAGCTATTCAAATCCGCGACTTGCCGGTTAGAGAATTGAAGGAAGAAGGGGGCGGTGAGTGATGGATAGATACAATTTCGACGACCACGCAATATATGAACATTGCGAAATGGCTTTTGAAGGTGAATGGGTTAAGTATTCTGATGTTGTAGACCTTGAGTCCCGACTTCGCGCGGAACTAAATAGCGCAAACGAATCAAACGGCAAATTAGATGCAGAGTTATACCACATGACAATAGAGAAAGAGCAGGCCGAAGCGGATAATGCTGCGCTGGTTAAATACTTGGAGTCATTGCTTGAGTATGAATCCATTGTTTGGCTACATGGATATATAAGGGACGTGGTATTTAAGCATCATCCCGGAGCTGCCATACTGGAAGAATTGGAGCGATTGCGGAAGGAATACGAATATTCGCAAAATGTCTTGGCGGCTATAGGCAGTGGGTGCTTTTGCATAGAGAGAAAGACAATGGTTGAAGTTCCCAACGAAGTAAGTAAGCTGGCCCGTAGTGCCCTGTCCCAACCGCCAAAGGAGGCCGCCCATGAATCTAAGTAACCAAGTGGCCGTACTGGAGCAGGAGAATGAACGCCTATCCCGGTTGGCAGACACCCTGGCAGAAGAACTGGAAACCCTTAAACGGAACCCACCAGCCGGGGAAATGGAGCAGGCGAAGGACTATTTGATTGACCTGCTTGCCCCAGACATTATCTGGGCGGAGGAAAACCTAAAGAGCATGGGACCGAAACAACGGGAACGGGTGACCGAGATTGTGACCGTTTACAGAACGGTAAGACCGAAGGAGGGGTAATAGTGAGGGAGATAAAATGTCGTGCCAAGCGAACAGATACCGGGGAATGGGTGTATGGGGCTTATTTTGGCGACGACAAGAGGCGCTATATTATAACCCAAATAAATGATGCTCAACACGCCGTTTATGGATACCGCTCTAACGATGTGGAGTTATATGTTGTCGACCCCGCAACCGTTGGGCAGTGCACCGGCCTTAAAGACAAGAACGGGGTGAAGACTTATCACAAAGATATAGTACGCACCAATGCTAGACTGATAGGAATTATGGAATTTGGCAGTTACAGCACTACAGGCGACGAGTGGGGTAAGGCCTGGGGTTGGTTTATCCAGTTTCCGGACGGAGGCCAGGCTTCCATGGACGAGCATTTTGGGTATTGGGGTGAAATTATCGGAAATGCCCACGACAACCCCGAACTGCTGGAAGGGGGTACTTCCGATGCAGACTAAACCAGCTATTACCCAGCACTACTGGAACCGCTACCGGGTAGAGCCAGTTAAGGCAGCAGCAAAACCCCGGAAGGAGAAACAGAAGTTTATCCAGGTCCTAAAGAAACAGGCGAAGTCCGACCCCATGACAGTTACCCTGGAGATTTTAGCCTGCATCTTCGGGCTTGCGGTGGTTGTTTCGCAGGTGTTGATTAAGGCCGGGGTTATAACTGGCCCGGTGTATTTGTAACATGGACAGGCTACTAACCCTTATCCTTGCCCTGGCCCTACTCCTATACTCCCCTGGGACAGCCTATGCACCCATAGCCGACCCGGAACCGGTTATCGAACAGCCAGAGCCACAACCACAAACGGAAACATACATAGCAACGGCATACATACTAAGCGATGGCAACGGGGACGGGGTAACGGCTACCGGGACAGTACCGAGTAGGGGCAGAACTATAGCAGTTGACCCCAGACAAATACCTTACGGCAGCCGGGTGTATATCAATGGGACAGGCCCTTATATAGCTGAAGATACAGGCGGGGCTATACGGGGTAAGCGATTGGACATTTACTTCGGTGACGGGGCAGAGGCTTACAGGGAGGCCATAGAGTGGGGCAGGAGAGAGGTAGAGGTAAGAGTTGAGGGGGTGGGGGAATGAGCATTAAGCTAGGTTCGCTTTTTGATGGCATAGGCGGTTTTCCTTATTCCGGCATTAAGTTTGGCATTACGCCTGTATGGGCAAGCGAGATAGAACCGTGGCCTATCAAGGTTACGGAAAAACATTTCCCAAATATGAAGCACTTGGGGGATATAACACAGATTAACGGCGCAGAGATAGAGCCGGTTGATATTATCACTTTCGGCTCGCCCTGCCAAGATTTGTCGGTAGCAGGAAAGAGGGAGGGATTAGCAGGTGAACGGTCAGGATTGTTTATGGACGCAGTTAGAATTATTCGACAGATGCGAACCGCAACAGGTGGAAAACGCCCCCGGTTTGCAGTCTGGGAGAACGTCCCCGGAGCCTTTTCCAGTAACAAGGGGCAAGATTTTCGGGCAGTCCTTGAAGAAATCGGAAACGCCGAAATTCCAATGCCTAAGTCTGGTAGATGGGCAACCGCAGGAATGGTACGAACTGAAACCGCCGATATCGCATGGAGGGTACTTGACGCTCAATACCACGGAGTCCCCCAGCGTCGCCGTCGAATCTTTCTTGTCGCAGATTTTGGAGGACAATGTGCCGGAGAAATACTTTTTGTCGAAGAAGGCTTGTCAGGGGATATTGCGGAGAGCGGAAAAGCGAGGGAAGAAGTTGCCGCCACAGTTGGAGATGGCGTTGAGAAATCAGGCGAATGTTTGATGTTCGAGAATCACGGACAAGATACTAGGTTTAAAGGACCGCTAGGCGTTGCACAACCGGTAACAGCAACATTTGGCATGGGCGGGAACAATCAGCCTTTTGTGGTTCATAAATCAAGCTACTGGGACGGAGGGCAGATAAGCGATTGCTTAGACTGCTCAATGCTTGCTAAAGGGCAGATGATGCCGGAGAAAAGAAGGTTCCCGGCGGTAGTCTTAGCCGACCAGGGTGGTTCTGTAATGAGTGTTCACGATGATATTTCCCCTACCCTAAGAGCGCAGGAGCACGGACACCAGCCAATAGTGATGCGTGAAGTATCGAGAACACTAAGGGCAGAAGCAGGAGCACCGAAGCATGAAGCAGATTGGGAATCGTTGATTATCGAACCCCGTTCCCAGGACGGAGTTTGCAGAATACATGATGATGGTATCGTACCTACACTGAATACTGCGCAGGGAGGACAAAGACAGCCGTGTGTGTTAGCCTTCACCCAAAACCAAAGGGATGAAATAAGAGATTTAAACGATAAGGCCGGCGCATTGGCGGCCAAACCAGGCATGAAGCAGCAGACATTTATTATCCAAAACGCAACCCGTGGCAAACCTCAGAACGGACTTGGTATATCGCAGGATGATGTGAGTTACACGCTGGATAGCCTGGGGAATCACGCAATTTGCCTTCAAGGCTCCATGATTGGCAGAGCAGATAAAAATGGGCCGCAGGGTGATGGGGTGAACGAAGAAGTGAGTTTTACGCTCAATACAACGGATAGACACGCAGTAGCAACTGTAGACTGCCGCAATCTTTACGAGAACAAAGAGTTAAGCGGGACACTTCAATGTAAACAAACAGGTGGCCATTCACTTGACTACCAAAACCCCGTTCGCATTGGTTATGCCGTTCGCCGACTTACACCCTTAGAATGTTTAAGACTCCAGGGCTTTCCCGACTACTGGCTGGATATTGAAGGCATGAGCGATACGCAAAAATACCGCTCCATCGGAAATAGCGTGGCTATACCGGTTGTGGATTTTGTTCTAGGGGGGATAAGTGAGGTGATAAACAATGGAGCAAAATGAAATGATTTATTGCACTTGCGGGTGCGGGAAGCAGATACCTAAATATAGTGCAAGGGGTAGAGAAAACAAATTTGCACCATATCATCGGACAATAACAGCGGCAGTGTCTAATGCTGCTAGAGAAAACCAGTTAAAGGCTGCTGCAAAACGCCGAAACCCTATTCTTACAAAGGAATTTCTAACACTTAAATATATACACGAAGGCTTGTCTGTGGAACGCATTGCCCAAGAGGTCGGATGTGCGAAATGCACTGTATATAGGGCGTTAAAAAGAAATGGTATAAAAACCAATTTAGAACGAGGAATTACACCTGTTTATCGAAACGGCATCATTAACGACAGTAATGGTTATAAAAGAATAAGGATTCCAGGCCATCCTAAATCAAATCAAGCAGGTTATGTTTCCGAACACGTTTTAGTGGTCGAGCAAAAATACAAGCGGTTACCAAGGCGGAATGAACACATCCATCATATTGATGGTGATAAACAAAATAATTTGCCCGATAATTTGCTTTTATGTACTAGGAAAGAACATGGAAATATTCACGCAAGCTATGAGGCATTGCTTACAGAATTAATGAAACGGGGGGTTATTGGTTTTGACGGCAACAAATATATGTTGCTCTAATTCGGTGGCTATACCTTGTGTTAAATTCGTGTTGGGCGGGATAGCCAGGGTGTTAGGAGGGGAGAAGAAATGAGAACCTGCGGAACCTACAAATATTGGATACCGGAAACAACGGGGCTGATAGCCCAGGCGAAGGCAAAACACCCGTGGCCGCATTGTAGTTTAAACGGGGAGACAAAAACAGAAGATAGTAAGCCGTGTCTGGTGTGGATTCAGAGGAAGGGGGAGTAATTTAACCCTCCTTCTTCCCGTGTTTTTTCAGCAAATCCTCTATAGCCTCGTCCATGAGACGGGACTGGGGGATACGGGTTTCCTCGGATAGTTTTTTAAGTTGAGCGAGCAATTCTTTGTCAATGCTTGTGCTATACATTTCACGGTTTTTTAATCTACCCATTGTATCAATCCTCCTGGCTACAGTATAGCAAACTCTAGCCACATTTTTCAAGAAGGTGGTTTTAGCTTTGTGAACTTACTTGTAAGTTACTTTAGTTTCATGTATAATAAAAGTATATTCAGGAGGGGAGGGAATTATACATGGATTTTAAAACTTTTCCGTTGAGATTATCTGCTGTGCTACACCGCAAGCTAAAAATAGCTGCGGCAAAGGAAGGAATAACCTTGCACATGTATTGCGTGAAGATACTAAGCAAACACGTCGCTAGTATAAACGAGTAGGTGAGGGGTAATGGGAGAACCATTAATACAGGAAGGTTACATAATGATAGCAAGAAAAATACGAAAATCACCCACTTGGCAATGCCTTAACATTGCTCACCGAATAGTTATGCTCGAATTGCTTTTACAAGCCCAGCACACTCCCCAGTTTGTTTCCCGTAATGGAGAGAAAATTTGGTTAGACCGTGGACAAATCGCAACCTCATATCAGCAGTTAGCAAATGATGTTAATTCTTCAGACATAACACCTAAAGTTGTTCGTGGTGCTATCAATAAATTAGAAAAACTAGAATTTCTGGCAAAGGACGAGGCAAAGGCAAGGGCAAAGAAGGGACTGTTGTTAACCATAGTAAATTGGGACTTATATCAATGCCCGGATAACTACAAGGGCAAAGTGGAGGACAAAGAGACGGGCAAAGCAAGGGCAAAGCAAGGGCAAAGCAAGGGCAAAGCAAGGGCAATAAATAAGAATGATAACAATGAGCATAATGCAGAAAAAGATATAATACCCTTTTGCGAAATTATTTCAGCACTCAATGAGGCCACTGGTGCAAGTTATAAATCATCAACCAAAAAAAATCAGGAACTCATACAAGCAAGATGGAACGAGGGTTTTAGACTGCCAGATTTTTTAACTGTTATTCGCAAAAAGGTTGCTCAGTGGAAAGGGACTGACAGCGAACAATATTTGCGCCCAATAACGCTTTTTGGAACTAAGTTTGAAAGCTATTTAAACCAGCCGGAACCTAAGAAAAATGGACAAGCACCAGGAGAGGAGGAAAAAGACTTTGGATTCCAATACGACGAGGTTTAACGCCTGTTGGCAGTACTTCAATCCACCGCGCCGACTACATAACGCAACGTTTGACAGTTATATACCGAAAACCAAGTCTCAGCAGGACGCACTTGCCATTTGCCAGGGATATAACCTGGACAAGCTACAGTCCGGGGAAGGAATATTCCTGGTTGGTACTTACGGCACTGGTAAAACCCATTTATCAATAGCCACAGCCCGCAACCTGATAGAGACTAGCCCGGAGTTATTCGGAGTACGATGCAACGATACTTCTATGCTTTACGACCCAAATAGGGAGGATTATTGCGGCTTATACTGTTCATTCTTCCCAGTGGTGGAATTACTGGATATGTGGCGACCTGGGAACGAAGCAAAAAAGGCACAAGGAGAATGGTTATTTCATCGGGCAAAAACTGACGACCTGGTTGTCCTTGACGATATAGGCGCGGAAAAGGCTAGCGAATGGACAGAGGACAGGCTTTATGCGGTAGTAGATGCGCGGTACCGAATGGAAAGGGCAACGATATTCACCACCAACTGTAGCGAGAAGGAACTTCTAGCCAATGGTTATGGCCGGATAGTTTCGAGGATATTTGAAATGACGGAGCCAGTGCAAGTAACCGGTCCAGACTACAGGAGGAAAAGGGCATAGAGGGGAGGTAGTACCATGAAACACATAGTCCAGTTTTCCGGAGGCGCAGGTAGCGCAATGGCGGCTTATCTAGTAGCCCAAAAGCAACCCAAAAAGGATATTATTCTTCTTTTTCATGATGTGCGCGGCGGCCATGACGAGGATATGTACCGTTTTAATAGCGATATTAGTAAGTTTTTAGGCATACCCATAACGGAGTTTTCTGACCACAGAACAATGTGGGATTTAGTAAAAGACAACGGATGCTTGCCTAGTATTTGGATGCCTTTTTGCACCCGGATTTTAAAACTAGAGATAGCTGATGAGTTTTACGAGCAGTTGCCTTACTTCGCATACCATTACGATAATCCTGGGGCTGAGGAAATGGCTTTATATCCCGATGTGCCTTTTATTCTTTATACCGGGTACTGTAAGGGCGAAGAAAGGCGAGCGGTTAAGGCCAATTATACGACGGAATACCCGGTTATGGACGCTGGTCTAACCAGTGATGATTGTAAGCGAATTATAGCCGAGGAATGGGGAATAAAGCTGCCCCGTGCTTACCAATGGTTTGAGCATAATAACTGCATTCCCTGCTGGAAATCCGGCAGCAAAGACTATTGGCGTAAAGTTTGGAAGTATTACCCCGAACGCTACCAAATGGCTATAGAAATGGAGGAATATACGGGACACACCCATTTCAAGAAAATATCTTTGCGGGAATTAGCGGAACAATGGGAATTAGAAGGTAAAACAAAAACTAGTAGAGGGGAGGTAGTACCATGCTAACACCGGAAGAAAACGCAATTAGATACCACTTATATAACCAGGGACTTTTTGACAAGGCAATAGCTGAACGGGTTGGGGTGAATTACCGTTCTATAGCATTTTGGAGACAACAAAGGAAACTGCCCGCTAATGGCGGCGGTTGCGGTTGGGGAAAGGTTAGGGAACGGGGCAGTATTCCCATGGAAAGAGTACTTACCCCCGACCAATGCGAAGATATGCGCCGGTTTTTATCCGCACTGGTAAAGTACGACGACATAGCGAGGAAAGCAGGGCGCAAATTAGACGTTAACAGGTTTATGGTGGAATACCGGGAAGCATACCGGGGGCAAGAATCGGAGGCAATATGAAACTATCTGACATTAAACCCGGCATGACAATCGAATACCGGGGCAGAGTCTACGGACACGGAAACTTGATGGGAAAACAGGAAACACGCACCGGCACAGTAACCCAGGTAACCCCTAACCTTATCGCTGTCCAGGGGCAGAGATACCCGGACACGATACTTGTCAATGACCTGCTATCCGGGCAGGTTAAAATAATCAGTTTGAAGGAGGAGGAACACATGAGTAACCCAGTAGGAAAACCAAAGCGGGAGCCACCAGCAAAGGAAAAACTACAACAAGCGTTTGAAAAGCACGAGGGCAAAATTAACCCGATAGCTGCGGAATTTAATACAGGGTGGACGCAGGCGAGAAGGTGGTTAGTTGAGGCAGGAATAATAAGCGAGGAATATGTGTATCAAGCAAAGCAGACCCCGACCCTCGAACCGGAACAGGCCGCGAACCAGGAACCGGACGAGGGAGAAGGGGAGTCTGCAACAGAAATTATACCAGAAAAAACATTGTTCTGCGCCAAATGCGACGTGTCGCTAGGCAGGGCACTTAAAATATTTTGGCCGAGAGATAGCCGCAAAAAAGGCCCACTATGCGAGAGGTGTTATTTGGAAGAACCTAACGAAAAACAGCCTACCAAAGCATATTATACAGAACCAGTAAATATACCTCTTGGTTGTTTGTTGCCACCACAAGGCGCAGAATTGCCCCGTAACGAACAAGAACCTGCCAATGGGTGTGGAGATACTACAAGCGATACAAAAACCAACTACGGGCAAGGCGGGGGGCAATCAGGTGAAATTAACTGGCCGCCTCGTGATAACGTGGAAAAGGTACTGCTTGAAACAACTATGAATGCTCGTTTTGCCGTCCGGCGGGTGCTTAATGACCCCGTTGCCCTTGCGCTAATGAAGCAGGTGTTGGAAAGCGGGGTGGTGTAGGGGTGAACTACAGCGCATTTTTAGAATCGAAGCAAATAACGCACAAATCTACCGGTATTAATATATCGCGCGATAAATTAAATCACTCACTGTTTGACTTTCAAAAGGATTTAACCCGATGGAGCTTGCTAAAGGGGCGGTCAGCGTTATTTGCAAGTACCGGGCTAGGCAAAACCTTTATGCAAGTTGATTGGGCTAACCAGGTACACCGAAATACAAGTGAAAACGTTTTAATCCTTGCGCCATTAGCGGTAAGCCAGCAAACGGTTAGAGAGGCCAAAAAGTTAGATGTAGCAATTACCCCTTGCAGGACCCAAGCAGACGTAAAACCGGGCATAAACATAACCAACTATGAAATGCTACAGCACTTTAACCCTGCTAAATTCGCAGGTGTAGTCATTGACGAAAGCTCAATCTTAAAGTCATTTACCGGGAAACTTCGCCAGCAGATAACAGATGCCTTCGAGCATACCCCTTTCAAGCTATCTGCTACCGCAACGCCAGCACCCAATGACTACATGGAATTAGGAACCCAAGCGGAATTTCTAGGCGTGATGAAACGAAATGAAATGCTCGCAATGTTTTTCACTCATGATGGCAGCAATACCAGCCAATGGCGGCTCAAGGGCCATGCTCAGAATAAATTTTGGGAATGGGTAGCATCATGGGCAGCAGTAGTGACTAAACCATCAGATTTA
>Ga0123335_1006572_pt1 | contig 13474 bp, 12 predicted proteins | sample BiotimSIPDNA_2_FD_89707 | JGI IMG/M metagenome (GOLD analysis project Ga0123335, IMG submission 89707) | Anaerobic biogas reactor microbial communites from Washington, USA - Biogas_R2 time_0 SIP DNA | ecosystem: Engineered > Bioreactor > Anaerobic > Unclassified | place: Washington, USA... | reverse complement strand
TCAACCTTCCTGACGACTACAAGGTTGCTTATGTTGACGCCACCAATACCGTAACCAACACCCACTTCATCCGCGCTGAAAAAACCTGGGTGAACGGGCGCTATGTTGATCCCAAGCCGGAAGTGTATTTCATGCTCTACCGCCAGGCCGGGACAACGGGCCAGGTGGAGGCGGTGCCGACAACATCAGCCGCGCCCAACCCCAGGAAACTGGATGACCCCACTTACGCCGAGGGTGTTTACACCGCCACAGTCACCGTAGATTGGGATGGTGTTGACAAGTATTACATCGACCCCGACACCGATGAAGCGATTCCCTACATTTTCTCGGTGGCGGAAGGCCGAATGGTAGATGGCGTGTTTACTTTGTCCCCCCCCACCAACTTTGGTGCCGCCGTGGATGGCCTTAACATCACCAACAGCTACAACATCCCGAAAGACGCCGCAGTAAGTGCTACAAAAGTATGGAACGACCCTGCTACCGCGCAGGCGCAGCGGCCGAGCGTGGGCTTCCAGCTCTATCGGCAGGCCAAAGACCCAGAGGTGCCCGGCAGCATGTATGGCACTGAGGAGGCGGTTGGAGATCCAGAGGCGCTGCCCACCACGGGAGATCTCAAGGTGGACTGGACAGGCCTTGAGCGCACGGACGATCAGGGACGCGAATATGTCTTCACCGTGAAGGAAGGCGTGTTTGACGGGGACGGTAAATTCTCAGAAGGATTGCCCGATCATTACAACGTGGCCACCGAAGAAAACGAAGCCGGAATTGTTGTTACCAACACCTACACTGCCATCGGCGGCCTGACCCTCAGCGGCAGCAAGACGCTGACCGGGCGCGACATGACGGCGGGCGAATTCACCTTTGAAGTGTATGAAGGGGATGCCGAGACCGGCGCCTTAATCCGCACGGCAACAAACTCCGCAGCAAATGCCGGTGTGGCAGCGCCCTTCTCCTTCCCGGTCATCAACTACACCCTGGCGCATGTGGGCGAAAAGACCTACACCGTGGTAGAGAAACTGGAGACCAAAGGCGGCGTGACCTACGCAACCAACGACTACACGGTAGAGGTGAGGATCTCCGACAACGGCGACGGCACCTTGGACGTGCAGCCCACTGAAAACCACGATGCCCTGGACTTCACCAACACCTATGAGGCCATGGGCGGCCTGACCCTCAGCGGCTCTAAGACGCTGACCGGGCGCGACATGACGGCGGGCGAGTTCACCTTTGAGGTGTATGAAGGCGATGCCGAAACCGGCACCTTAATCAAAACGGGAACAAACGCCGCGGCAAATGCAGGCGAGGCGGCCCCCTTCACCTTGGACATCTACTTCACCCTGGCGCATGTGGGCGAAAAGACCTACACCGTGGTGGAGAAAAACGAGGGCAAAGGCGGCATCACCTACGACACCAGGCAGTATCAGGTAGATGTGACGGTGAGGGACAATGGCGACGGCACTTTGGACGTGCAGCCCACTGAAAACCATGATGCTCTAGACTTTACCAACGAATACACTGCCATCGACGTGACCTTCAGCAAGGTGGCCGCTGGCCAGACGGAAGAGCTGGAAGGCGCGACCCTGACGGTCAAAGACGCGAACGGCGATGTGGTGGACACCTGGGAATCCACCGGCACGGCCAGGGTGCTGACCCTTGTGCAGGGCGAATACACCATGATAGAAGACCAGGCCCCCCTGGGCTATGACATCGCCGAAGAGATCACCTTCCGGGTGAACCCGGACGGCAGCGTTGAGATCCTGGAAGACGGGGAATGGGTCAGCGCGGAAGACGCCAAGATCCAGATGGTGGACGAGCTGACCGAGTACGACGTGACCTTCAGCAAGGTCGCCGCGGGCCAGACGCAAGAACTGCAAGGCGCGAAATTGACGGTCAGAGTCGAAAACGGCGATGTAGTGGAAACCTGGACCTCCACCGGCACGGCGAAGGTGCTGAAGCTGACGGCGGGCGAGTACACCATGATTGAAGACCAGGCGCCCCTGGGCTACGAGATTGCCGAATCCATCACCTTCCGGGTAAATCCTGACGGCAGCGTTGAGATCAAGGAAGGCGCGAACTGGGTCAACGCGGCGGCCGCGAAGATTCAAATGGTGGACAAGCCGACTCCGCGCCCGACAGATCCCCCAACCCCCATTTATCCGACCCTGAAGGTGCCGCTGAAGGCGCAGAAGGTGTTGAAGAATGGCAGCCTGAAAGCCGGCGAATTCACCTTCCAGTTGAAGGACAAAAACGGCAATGTCATTGCCGAGGCAAAAAACGCGGCTGACGGCACCGTCACCTTCCCCGATCGTACTTTCAGCAAGGAAGTGAGCAACTACATCTATACCATTCAGGAGGTTGCGGGTACTAATTCAAAGGTAACGTACGATAAAACCGTATACACCGTGAAAGTGAGCACCAAAGCGGTAGACGGCAAGTTGGAAGCCACGGTCAATGTGGAAAAAGACGGCGTTCCCTACGCCGGGAGCATGACGTTCACCAACAGGGTCGCCATGCCCCAGACAGGCGACAGCCAGCCCCAGCTGATGTTCATCCTTGCCCTAAGCGGGCTGGTGGCTTTGATGGTTGGCATCCTGCTTCGCAAAAAGCGCGAAAGCTGATCTCACTTTAACCGCAGGTACAGGGGCAGAACGCCCCTGTACCTGTCTGATAAAAATCATCATTAGCAGCAAGAAAGTTCGAGGGTTTACCGGAGTCCAATGAGCGCCAGAATGAAAATCCGTTTTGACAACCAGAAAAAAAGCAGGCGCAATCAAGGGCAAAGACTGCGGCTGAGCAAGCTCGCGCTGCTGATTTCAGCGGCGCTGCTTGTTGCCTGCGTGGTATTGCTGGTTCGTTACGGCCTGCAAACGCGGTCCGCCCGCAGGCTGCAGCAGGAAGTGCAGGCCGTCTACGCGGAAAGCGCCCCGCTTATGGCTGACAGCGCGCCTGAGAGCGCGGCGCTGCCCGACCCTGCCCCCCTGGCGGCTGCCCAGGCGGAGATCGCCGAGCCGCTCCCCCCTGCCCCGCCGGCGGCGCAATCAGCCGCCTCCTCACCCGTGGTTGGAGAGCGCTTTCTTTCCCTCTACGCCAAAAACAAGGATCTGGCGGGCTGGCTTAAGTCTGACGCCGTGCCGGAGATTGATTTTCCGGTGGTTCAGCGCGATAATGATTACTATCTGGACCGTGATTTCTACGGCCGCCAGAACATGGCCGGCACCGTGTTTCTGGACCAGAGCGCGGGCATCCAGCCCCTCAGCCAGAACCTGGTGCTCCACGGCCACAACATGAAAAACGGCACCATGTTTGGCAAACTGTATCAATATCTGGACATCCACCGGCTCAGAAACAGCCCGATGATTGAGTTCAGCACCCTGTATGAAAGCACCCTTTATGTGCCCTACGCGGTTGCCCTGGTGTCGGTGGACGCCGCCTCCCCCCGCTATGTTTCCCTGGTGCATCCGGCCTTTTCCTCCGGGGACGAGCTGATCGCCTACGCGGAGACGCTCAGGGGCATGTCCTCCTTCAGCCTGCCCATGGATGTGCAGGCGGATGATCACCTCCTGACCCTGATCACCTGCCATGGCGATGAACAGCACGAGCGGCTGGTGGTCGCGCTAAGGGCGCTGAGGGCGGACGAAAACCCGGAGGAGCTCAAGGCGCTTTTCCGCCAGCTGGGAAGCTGAAAAAAAGAGCCCTCCCGGCCCGCTCATGCCGCTTCAGGCCTGTCTGAAGCGGCTTTGGTTTTATCTGCTTTCCGCGCCTGCTGGGAAACATGATTTGTTTCATTTTAATCTCTGAAAAAACAAAATAATCCGCCTGAAGCCCTCCTAAGCTGCTCGCGAAGTCTTCCATTTCAGAGGCAAATATAGTATGATTGGCGGTGAACGCAATATTGTAGGAGGGAAACATGTCCCAAATAAATCTAAACGCCATCGGCATCACAAATCCAAAGAGCATCCACCGTAACTTAAGCCCCGCCATCCTGGTGGAGCAGGCGCTTCTGCGCCAGGAAGGCCGGCTGTCTGAAACCGGCGCCTTTTCCGTCATCACGGGCAAATACACCGGCCGCTCCCCGGACGACCGCTTTGTGGCGGACGACCCGGAGGTGCGCGACCTGATCGACTGGGGCAAGGTCAACAAGCCGGTTCCCCCGGAGACCTTTGACCGTATTCACCGCAAAATCTGCGACTATCTTCAGGGCAAGGACCTGTTTGTCTTTGACGGCTTTGCGGGGGCCGACACCAAGTATCGCCAGCGCATCCGCGTGGTCAATGAGCTGGCCAGCCAGAACCTGTTCATCCACCAGCTGCTTTTGCGCCCGGAACAGGAGGAAATTCAGGGCTTTGACCCGGATTTCACCATCATCGCCGCCCCCGGCGTGAAGTGCGATCCCAAAACGGACGGCGTGAACTCAGAGGCCGCCATCATCATAAGCTTCGCCCGGAAGATGGTGATCATCGCCGGCAGCGCCTACGCGGGCGAGATCAAGAAAAGCGTCTTCTCCGTGATGAACTTCCTCTTGCCGCTTAAAGGCGTGCTGTCCATGCACTGCTCCGCCAATGTGGGGGAGGCGGGTGACAGCGCCCTCTTCTTTGGCCTTTCCGGCACCGGGAAAACCACCCTCTCCGCCGATCCCAAGCGCCGCCTGATCGGGGATGATGAGCACGGCTGGAGCGACAGCGGCATCTTCAACATCGAAGGCGGCTGCTATGCCAAGTGCATCAACCTCTCCAAGGAGCATGAGCCGGACATCTACAATGCCATCCGCTTTGGCGCCCTGGTGGAAAACGTGGTGATGGACCCGGACAGCCGCCAGTTTGACTATGACGACGGCAGCCTGACGGAGAACACCCGGGTGGGCTACCCGGTGGAGTTTATCGCCAACGCTCAGATACCCGGCATCGCGGGGCATCCGGATACTATCATCTTCCTGACGGCGGATGCCTTTGGCGTCCTGCCCCCGGTGAGCCGGCTGACGCCTGACGGGGCCATGTACCACTATCTCAGCGGCTACACCGCCAAGCTCTCCGGCACCGAGCGGGGCATTGACGAGCCGGTGGCCACCTTCTCCGCCTGCTTTGGCGCACCCTTCCTGCCTCTGGCGCCAGCGGAGTATGCCAAACTCCTGGGCGAGAAAATCCGCCAGCACAAGGTGCGGGCCTATCTGGTCAACACCGGCTGGTCCGGCGGGCCCTATGGCGTGGGCAGCCGCATCAAGCTGCCCCTGACCCGGGCCATGGTCTCCGCCTGCCTGGACGGCAGCCTGGAGCAGGCCGGCACCCGCCGGGATCCCATCTTCAACCTGGATGTGCCCACCAGCTGCCCAGGCGTGCCGGATCATCTGCTGGACCCCCGGGCCACCTGGACGGACCAGGCCGCCTATGACGCGGCCGCCCGGAAGCTGGCCGCCCTGTTCCAGAACAACATCAAGAAATTTGCGGAGGTCAGCCCTGAGGTGCTGGCAGCAGGCCCCCAGGGCTGAGCCATCGATTTTATCGCACGATCCGCAAGGGTGAATTTCGCCCTTGCGGATCGGTGCTTTAGCGAGTATAATATGTAATTGGCACATCCTTGCGCCATGCAAGTCATGGCGCCATATGTCCATGAGGAGGTGAAAGAGATGGATTACGAACTGCTTTACATCATCGACACGGCCGTAGAGGAAGAACCCCGTCAGGAGCTGATTGAGCGCTACAACGCGCTGATCGCCCAGCACGGCGGCAAGGTGGAGAAGGTGGAGGAGTGGGGCAAGCGCCGCCTGGCTTATCTGGTGGATGACAAGCCCGAGGGCTATTATGTCCTGCTGCACTTCTCCGCTGACCCGGTCTTCCCCAAGGAATTGGAGCGCAACATGCAGATTGACGACAAAGTCATGCGCTACCTGGTTACCCGTGTTGAACACAAGCGGTCCAACGTCAAGCCCCGCGCTCAGCGGCCTGCCCCCCAGGCAGTCCCCGCCCCGGCGCCCGCTGTGACGGCTGAGATCGTCCCTGACGAGGAGTAAGGGGGGCCTTCATTGAACAAGATTTTCCTGATTGGTAACCTCACCCGGGATCCGGAGCTGCGCAGCACCCAAGCCGGTATCCCTGTGTGCACGTTTACGGTGGCGGTCAACCGCCGGCGTCAAGGCGCGGAGGCAGGCCAGGCGGAGGCGGACTTTTTCCGCGTCACCACCTGGCGGCAGCTGGCTGAGAACTGCAGCCGCTACCTGGCCAAGGGCCGCAAGGTGGGCGTATCAGGCACCCTGACGCTGCAGAACTACACCGGCAACGACGGGCAGCTGCGCTACAGCCTGGAGGTGCAGGCGGACGAGGTGGAGTTCCTCACCCCCAGGGGGGAGGCAGGGGACGCGCCCGGCCGGCCGATGCCTCCCGCGGCGGCGCCTGACACCGACACCGGCGGCTTCGTCCGGGTGGACGAGGACGACCTGCCCTTCTAAGCCACAGAATGTTAAGGAGACGACAAAATGTCTGAGCAAACCGAGAGAAGGCCGCGCCCGCGCGGCAGGCGCCCGCGCCGCAAGGTGTGCGATTTTTGCGCCAACAAGGTGGAGTACATCGACTATAAGGACACCAACCGCCTGCGCCGCTACATCAACGAGCGCGGCAAGATCAGCCCCCGGCGGATGCTGGGCACCTGCGCCAAGCACCAGCGGCAGCTGAGCGAGGCCATCAAGCGCGCCCGTGCCATCGCGCTGATGCCCTACGCGGCGGACTGAGCCAGGCCAACACCGCGCCCCACCCGGGGCGCTTTTTTTATCCCCAGGGTCAACACTTTGCCTCTCTGATTCGTTATCCTGTTGAAAGGAGGCGCGGATGATTACCAGGCTGTACGCCCAGTTCTATCAGGAAATGCTCCATTTCCTCCAGTCCCTGACCCGGAACCGGGCGGAGGCGGAGGATTTGTGCCAGGACACCTTTATGCGGGCCCTTCAGCATGCGGATCGCTTTGAGGAAATGGAAGACGCCCAGTGCCGGGCCTGGCTGTACCGCACGGCAAAAAACCTCTTTATCGACCGGGCGCGCCGGGGCAGCCGCCTGCGTTTTGAAGCTCTTTCAGAGCAGGGCCGGGAGGACGACACCAGCCAGGTCTATGTGGCCCAGATGCTGGCCCTGCTTGAACCCAGAGACCGCGCGCTTTTTTACCTGCGGCACTTTGAGGGCATGAACGCCACAGAGCTTTCTGAGCAGTTCGGCTTGCCTGCCTCCACCATCCGCTCCCGGCTGCTGAAAAGCCGGGCCATCCTGAGCCGGCAACTATATCAACAAAGGAGAGAGGAACCATGACCACACCGCTAAAAAAACTCACCATCAACAGCGCCCTGTGTGATTTGACCGGGCTTAGCGAGGAGCGCATCGCCCCCTACAGCAGCCTGCAGATCAACGCCAGCGTCATTGTGCTAAGCCCAAAGGCCCAGGCCCTATTAGCCCGCATTCCGGTAGACATGAACGCCGCCAGCATCATCCAGGCGGTGGAAGGAATGCAGATGAGCGTCAAAAACGGCAAGTTTGAGATTGTCCCAGGCGCTCCTCCCCGGCAGCCCACGATGCTGATGGTAAACGGCAGGCTGATCATCCGCCCCGGCAGCCAGGAGGCGCTTAAGGGCTACCACAGCATCCACGTAAACGGCAAGGTGCTCTACCCCAAGAGCCTGGAGGGCTTTATGGCGGGCGTTCAGATAAACGGCAAGGCCGTCCCCTACCCGGATGAGGCCATCTTGATTGACGGCAAGCTGCAGGTGGACGCGCTGTTTATCCTAAGAGCAAAGAAGGCGCAGTACTTCGTCACCGACAGCGTGGCCCTGACGGCGGAAAACCTGAACCTGAACGCCCTGATTCAAAAGGGCGCCCGGTTTATCACCCCCAAGGCCTATATCACAGAAAGCGCCCTTACAGAAGCCCTGCCCCTCTTTGATGACGAGGCCCGGATCATCCCTGTTCCCGCGGGCTATGCCTTTGTGGAGGGCGCTGAAAGCCTGGATGAGGGCCTCCTTTCCCAGCACGGCGCCCGGCTGTTTTCCCCCGGCGACCTGGTCATTGAGGAAAAGCAGGAGGGGCTCTTAGGGCAGCTTAAGGGGCTGATCGTCTCCGGCAGCGTTTTGCTGCCTGAGCGCCTGAAGGAAACCTTCTTAGCGCTAAAACCCCAATACAGGCAGCTGAATACCTATAAGGGCCTTCTGCTGCGCGACCGGGGCACGCTTTCCCTCACCCAGGCCATGCTGCACCAGCACCCGGAAGGGCTCACCGTGGCGGACTGCGGCGCGATGACCCTGGAGGAGACCATCAGCGCCCGGGAAATCCTGGACAAGCTCACCCTGATGGACTGCGGGGCGGTACAGGGCTACGCCCATCAGCAAAGCGCCCTGGAACAGGTATCCAAAGATGTGGGCGCCATCACCCTTGTGTCCGATCCGCAGGAAGAAAACCGGGAGGAGGACCCCTTGCATGAGAAAATTAACACAGCCCATTTTACCTTCTGAATCAAAAAACATCCCCAAAGGAGACTGGTATCACCTCAGCCCGCGCCAGCAAAAAAAGGCGCTGGAGGACGAGGTGCGCTGGGAGATGGATCGCCTGGGGCTGCATATCTATTAAATAAAAATTATAAAACCCGGGGACGGCAAGCAGTCGTCCCCGGGTTTTATGTGCCTTTAATTTCTTAGCAACAGCTTGGTCAGATCCGCGATCGCCGCCTTCACCGGAGGCGCGCTCTGGCTGAGCTCCTCAATCTTGGCGCAGCCATGCAGCACCGTGCTGTGGTCCCGCCCGCCCAGCATCTCCCCTATTTTGGGCAGGCTGGCCTCGGTGAGCTTGCGGGAGAGGTACATGGTCATCTGCCGGGGCACCGTGACGTTGCGGCTGCGCCGGGGCCCGCGCAGGTCTTCCTCGCTGACGCCATAGTAGGCGGCCACCGCCATCATCACGTCAAAGCAGGTGACGCTGCGGGGCTGGTGATCGTTGATGATCTCCCGCAGGGCCTCCTGGGCCAGGGAGAGGCTGATCTCCTGCCCGGAAAGGGAGGAATAGGCCGCCAGCCGGGTGAGGCTGCCCTCCAGCTCCCGGATGTTGCTGTCTACATTCTGGGCGATCATCTGAATCACATCCTCGCCCACCTGGATGCCCTCTTCCTTGGCCTTTTGGCGCAGAATGGCGCAGCGGGTGTCCATGTCCGGGCGCTGGATATCTGCCAGAAGCCCCGAGAGAAAACGGCTGCGCAGGCGCTCCTCCAGCTTGGCGATCTCCTTGGGCGGCCGGTCGGAGGAGAGAACGATCTGCTTCCCCGCGTTAAACAGGGCATTGAAGGTATGGAAAAACTCCTCCTGGGTGGAGTCCCGCCCCGCGATGAACTGGATATCGTCAATCAAGAGCACGTCCACACTGCGGTACTTCTCCCGGAACTGGATGTTGCGGTTGGTCTGGATGGCGGTGACCAGCTCGATGGTGAAGGTTTCGCTTGTGACGTACTCCAGCCGGGATTCCGGCCGCTGCTGGAGGATATAGTGGCCGATGGCATGCATCAGGTGGGTTTTGCCCAGGCCCACTCCGCCATAAATAAACAGGGGGTTGTAGGCGTCCGCGGGGGATTCCGCCACGGCCAGGGAGGCGGCATGGGCAAAGCGGTTTCCGGAACCCACCACGAAGGATTCAAAGGTGTACTTGTCATTCAGCCGGGGCAGGGCCTTGCGCACCACGGTGGCGCCGTTTTGATAGTCCGAAGCCTGCCGGGGGGTGAGGATGTTCAGCTTCAGCTCCTTGCCGGAGGCCTGCTGGAGGGCGGAGGAAATCAGCGCGGAATAGCGCGGCACCACAAACTGGTGATAAAAATCCGTCTCCGCCTTGACGAAATACTGGTCTCCCGAAAGGTCCAGGGGCCGAAGCGCCCGCTCAATCCACGTGGAATAGGTCACATCGGACATCTCCGCGTGCATCAGCTGACAGGCCCGTTCCCAGATTGATTGATAGTTCAATGCGCGACTCCCAAAGCAAAAATTATACAATAGTTATGCACAGGCAAGGGGTAAAAAAAACAGCGCTTTGCCGGTAGACACTCGCTGTGGCTGTGGATAAGCCACTGTGGATAAGTGCGCTCCGCCCTTTGCTCCACGCGCTTATGTTAGCACGAAAGCGGGTGCAGTTCAAGTTTTCAAGGGCTCGGATAGGCTGCATGAAAGCGAACTTGTTGATAAATTTCCGGCCTACCCCTTGTGGTGGGGTGATCCCTCAGCCACCAAATGAAGGGGGTTGCCGTATATCAATTGTATAAATCTCGTATATTTTACGCATTTATTATCAAAAAGCGCCATATATTAATTTCCCGTAGCAGGCGGCACGCTGGCTTTTGCCCAGAGGATTGCTTTATAATGAGGCATATCTGAGCGACAGGAGGATACGGGCATGGCAAGCGCCGCAAGAACCCGCTTCACCAAAAAGGAGCGCAGCTGGATTCTGTATGACTGGGCCAACTCCGTGTACGCCACCAACATCATGGCGGCCATTTTTCCCACCATCTTTGTAGCTTTCGCGGGGGATCAGGGGGATATCTGGTGGGGCTATGGCACCAGTTTCGCCACGCTGGTGGTGGCCCTCCTGGCGCCGGTTTTAGGCGCCATCGCGGACTATCAGGGCATGAAGAAAAAGCTGTTCACCCTGTTCATGCTCTTAGGCGTGGTGTTCACCGCTTCCATGGCCATCACCAACGACTGGCGGATGATGCTGGTGGGCTATGTGATCTCCCGGATTGGTTTTTCCGGCGCCAACCTTTTTTATGACAGCTTCCTGACGGATATCACCACCAACGAGCGCATGGACACCGTGTCCTCCTGGGGCTATGCCATGGGCTACATCGGCGGCAGCACCATCCCCTTTGTCATTTCCATCGCGGCGCTGATGACGCTAGGCTATTCAAACCCCTTCGCCCAGCGGTTCTCCATCCTCATCGTGCCCGTCTGGTGGCTGGTGTTCTCCATTCCCTTCCTGAAAAACGTGGAGCAGGTGCACTATATCCCAAGGCCAGAGCGCATCTCCTTGAAGGGCATCTTTGGCAGCATCTTAAACACCGCCCGGGACATCGCGGCGCAAAAGGGCCTTTTGCTCTTCATCATCGCCTATTTTTTCTATATCGACGGCGTGGGCACGGTGATCAGCATCTCCACCGCCTATGGCACCGCCCTGGGCCTGGGCGCCACAGGCATGATTTTGGCGCTGCTGGTCACCCAGATTGTGGCGATGCCCTCCTCCATCCTCTTTGCCCGCCTGGCCAAAAAAATCAGCACCCGCCGGGCCCTGATGGTGGCGATTTCCGTCTACATGTTCATCTGCTTTGTGGGTTTCATCATGGGTTTCACCCTGGAACCCCACCAGTCGCGCTATCAGGACGCCTTTGCCCTAAGGCGCGGGGCCATCGTCCAACAGGTTGAAGACGCGCCCTGGGCCCAGGAGGAGAGCGCCCAGCGCGCCCTTGACCAATACCTCCAGTCCGCCAGCCGGGCCATTGTGGATGATGACAGCCAGGCTCTTGAAAACCTTACCCTGGGCCTGGATGACCCGGCCCTGGCCCTGTCGGCGGAGGCTTCTCTTTCTGCGGGGCTTGCCAACTTTGCCAGGGAAGAAGCGGAGGCCATCAGCGGCTATCAGGCCGCTATCCGCTTTTCCACCCGGCTCTTTTGGGCCATGGCCATCCTGGTGGGCACCATGCAGGGAGGCATTCAAGCGGTCAGCCGCAGCTATTTTGGCAAGCTGGTGCCCAAGAAACGCTCCAACGAGTATTTTGGCTTCTTTGACATCTTCGGCAAGTTCGCCGCCGTGATAGGCCCTTTGCTATATGCCGTTATCAGCAACCTCACCGGGCGTTCTTCCTTTGGCGCCTTGGGTCTGCTGGGGCTCTTCCTTTTGGGTTTTATCTTCCTGCTGGCCGCGAAAAAGCCTCTGGACGCGCTGGAAGCGGAGCGGGCGCTCGCTCTTTCTGACCAGGAGTAAAAACTCTGCCCCTCCCTGCACTGCCTTTGTTGCCGGCAGCCTTCTTATGCCCCTTGCGGGGCAGGCGGTTTCTCCGCCTGGCGCCCGTGTCCGCCGGGCTAATCCCACCGGCAGACCAATACAGGGCCAATTGATTCGCATTGAATCGATTGGTTTTTTTCTGTTTCATACGGTATCACAAGGGTATCTTCCCAGAAGTATCAGTTGCGGCATATGACCGAAATACGCCCAACATCGGGCAGAGGGAAAGAACAAATGGCTGACACCGAAAAGAAGCAGGGAACATCCGGCAGGAAGTATTCCAAAAGGGCACAGGAAGAGATCGCCAAGACGATGCGGAAATTTAAACGCGGCACCCTGAAGTCCAGTTCCGGCCACAAAGTGACCAGCCGGGACCAGGCGATTGCCATCGGCATTTCCGAAGCGCGTGATAAAGGGCTCAAAACGCCCCCGGAAAAAGACAAGGACTAACACCTCATGAATAATGATCGGAGGGACATATGAATCAAGATAAACAGGCTGAAAACCAGGCCGGGCAAGGAAAACCGTATGGAGACCAAGCTCATTTTTGATGATGATTTTCCGAGCGCCAAACGCCTTGCAGGCAAAACAGCGCTCATCACCGGCGGGGACAGCGGGATCGGTCGCGCCGTGGCGGCAGCTTTTGCCAAGGAAGGGGCAAAAGTCGCTCTCACCTACCTGGAGGAAAGCAAAGACGCGCAGGATACGGCTGAATACATCAAGCGCCTGGGCGGTGAGGCCATCCATATCAATGGCGGCCGCTTCCACAATACCTGATGGAAGCCAACAGGCAAGCGCCCCGCCGGAAAACTTCCGCGGGGCGCTTGGTTGATATAGCCTTTTTTAGCCGAAAAGCAGGCTGGGCAGCACGGTGACGATCTTGCGCCGGGAGCCGCTCATCATGCGCACCAGCCCCATCTGGCCGGCGCTGCCTGTGCGCACATGGGTGAGGGCCTGGGTCACCCCCCGCTGCCGCAACAATTCGGACCCGGCGGACAGAAGGGACCGGGCCACGCCCCGGCGGCGCATATCCCGCTGCACATAGACCATCACAAGGGCCGCGGTGTCAGCGCTGGCCCCGGTCATCATCACCTCCGCGATGGGATGCCCGCCCCGGTAAAAGCCCAGGGCCAGAAAATAGGGCTGCTGCATCTGAAGGGTGAGGTAATCGTGCCCGATGGGCGAGAGGCGATATTTATTAAGGCGCTGAAGAAAGGCGTACTGATCCTGCACGGTTTCCAGGGGCACGGAGGCAAACTCGCAGCCCATAGGCGGCTGGGAGGGGCCCGCGGGCAGCTGCACCAGGTATTCCTCCCGGGCATCCTCCGTGGAAAAGCCGTTCTGGGTGTAGAAGTTCAGCATGTCAAACTGGGTGGGGGGCAGCTCGGTGTAGATGCGGCCCTTCACGCCCGGGAAGGCCGCGCGCATCTGCTCGCAGCGCCCTAAAAGCGCGCCCAGCAGCAGGTTTCTGGCGGAAG
>Ga0123335_1006571_pt1 | contig 13476 bp, 8 predicted proteins | sample BiotimSIPDNA_2_FD_89707 | JGI IMG/M metagenome (GOLD analysis project Ga0123335, IMG submission 89707) | Anaerobic biogas reactor microbial communites from Washington, USA - Biogas_R2 time_0 SIP DNA | ecosystem: Engineered > Bioreactor > Anaerobic > Unclassified | place: Washington, USA... | reverse complement strand
TCCGACCCAGTCCGACCCTATCCGACCTGTCCGACCTGTCCGACCTGTCCGACCCTGTCCGACCCAGTCCGACCCAGTCCGACCCAGTCCGACCCTGTCCGACCCAGTCCGACCCAGTCCGACCCAGTCCGACCACCCAAGGTACTCCAGACCACCCCGGGCGTCCCGACACCACCCCAAGGTGCCCCAGACACCACCCGGGAAGCCACAAATTCTGTCAAGATTCCGTTGTTTCCACCAGGGCAAAACAACTACGAATTTGATAATTTTCGCTAATGGAATATAGTATTAAGTTTTACTTTGTATAAAAGCACGTCATCTGTTGGAGAAAGGTATTTTGAAGTCACGGACGATACAGTTATTTTTGGATTGGTTAGGATTCCTTTGCGGTAAAAAAAGCAACGTTTCGACTATTGATGCCCCTGCCAAGGAATCGGTACCCCAAGCTGTCGCTCCAGTGCCAGCCAAGCAACCACAGGCAAAGCCGCGCAAGCAAGAAGCAAAGCCCAAACCAGTTCCGCAAGAACCGGAAGTCGTGGTTAACCAACAGCCCGAAGCACGGCCAATGGGTGAGTGGACGCCGCCAAAAGGGACTAAAGACAATCCCGATGACATCCTCTTCCAAGATTTCCCGATTGACAACAGGATCCTCAGGGCAATCCTTGAGGACCTGGAATTCAAAGCTTGCACCCCCATCCAGGGAATGGTCTTGCCACATTCGCTCAAAGGACTCGACATCGCAGGAAAAGCCCAGACGGGTACTGGAAAAACTGCCGCGTTCCTGATTTCAATGCTGCATAAATTCCTCACCGAAAAGCCTGACGACAAAAGGCAGCCTAACCAACCCTTCGCATTGACCCTGGCGCCAACACGGGAACTCGCAATCCAAATCGCACATGACGCCAATGAACTCACCGCGTATTGCCAGTTCAAAACTGTCGCAGTCTACGGAGGAATGGACTATAACAAGCAGAGACAACTCCTCAACTCAGGCGTTGACCTTGTCGTCGCTACCCCAGGACGCTTGATTGACTACCTCAACAGCCAGGTTGTCGACCTCACACAAATCAAAGTCCTTGTCATTGACGAAGCTGACAGGATGCTTGACATGGGGTTCATCCCGGACGTCAAGCGAATTGTCTATCGCCTGGGTTCCCCTGAAACCAGGCAGACCATGCTTTTCAGCGCCACGCTCAGCCGCGACATCATGGACATCGCAGCTCGTTGGATGAGGCCAAACCCAGTCGTCCTTGAAGCGGAACCCGAACAGGTCGTTGCAGAAGGCGTCGATGAAACGATCTACGCTGTCACGGCCGCCGAAAAAATGCCAATTCTCCTCTGGACGCTCAAAAACGAAAACTGCAATCGCGTCCTGATCTTCAGAAACAGGAGGCGTGACGTTGAAAAACTTCACGTCCAGCTCCTGCGCTACGGCGTCCAGTCGGAAATGCTTTCTGGGGACGTCGACCAGAAAAAGCGTCTCCGGATCCTGGAGGATTTCAGAAGCGGCAAGGTCAAGGTCATCGTTGCAACGGACGTTGCCGGCCGCGGCATCCACATTGACGACATCACCCACGTGATCAACTTCGACTTCCCTTACGAGGCGGAGGACTACGTCCATCGCGTCGGGCGCACCGCCCGTGCCGGCCAACGCGGCAGGGCGATCAGTTTTGCCGACGAGGAAAGTGCCTTTGTTGTTCCTGACATTGAGCAATACATCGCCCGTCCTTTGCCGATAACTCATCCTGAGGACTACATGCTGGAGTTGCCCAAGACCTTCAGCGGCTTGAAGGACATTCCTTCCGCCAAGGAGGGTTCATCCCAGGGCGGGGAACGCAGAAGCCATCGTGATCGTGGCAGCCGTCGGAAAGGCGGCAAGTCAAGCAGTTATCGTGGCAACCGAGTCAAGCGAGGCGGTCCAAGAAGATAACCGGGATCCACGGCAATGGTGATTGTACGAACAGGCGACAGATTGGATCAGGAACTGGTTTCTGCCCAGCTTCCAGTCGTCGTGATTTTGGATCGTTTGAGAAGCGCCCACAATGTGGGCAACATTTTCCGCCTAGTGGAGGCGGTATGCGGCGAAGCCATCGCGGCCTGCGGATACACTGCTTGCCCGCCCCACGAAAAGCTGGCGAAAACCGCAATGGGTAGCGATCAACTCGTCACCTGCAACCACTACGAGACAAGCGCGCAGGCGATACTGGATTATCGCGCAAGGGGATATCGCATCTACGGAGTCGAAACCGTTGAAAATGCAACGCTTTATTGCGACGTTGACATTCAATTTCCCTGTGCCTTGGTACTCGGGAACGAAGCGTTAGGGATAAGCGACGATGCCCTTTCGCTTTGCGATCAATTCGTCTGCCTCCCCTCTCGGGGTCGGAAAAATTCAATCAATGTAGGCAACTGCGCGGCGGTTGTGTTGTACGAATGCCTGAGGCAGCATCAGGCAGCTAGTGAAATCAAGTAGTATTGGGAATGGTTCAGATGTCAGAAGAACAGCAATTGTCAAAGGCCTACGATCCAGCGGAAGTCGAAGCCAAGTGGTACAAGTTCTGGGAAGAGCGCGGATATTTCCACGGCGATCCCAACAGCACCAAAGTACCCTACACAATCGTTATTCCACCACCTAACGTCACGGGAATCCTTACCCTGGGACATGTGCTCAACAATACCCTCCAGGATATTCTTATCCGTTTCGAGAAACTCAGGGGCCGTGAAACATGCTGGGTTCCAGGAACGGACCATGCGGGAATCGCTACCCAGACAAAAGTCGAAGCGGCACTCCGGAAAAACGAAGGACTTACACGATATGACTTGGGACGGGAAAAATTCCTCGAACGCGTCTGGGCATGGAAGGAGCAGTATGGCGGGACGATCATCCAGCAATTGAGGACGATCGGCACCGCTTGCGACTGGTCTCGCGAACGCTTCACGATGGACGAAGGGCTTTCATTGGCCGTACAGGAATGCTTCATCAGGCTCTATGAAAGGGGTCTGATCTACAAAGGGCACAAGATCATCAACTGGTGCCCAAAATCACGTACGGCACTTTCGGACGAGGAAGTGATCTACAAGGAAGAGGCGGGTCATCTCTGGCATTTCAGGTACCCATACGCCGATGGCTCCGGGTACGTCGTCGTCGCCACCACCCGTCCCGAAACGATGATGGGAGATACTGCGGTCGCCGTCAACCCCAACGATCAACGGTACGAAGGCAAAATCGGCAAGAAACTGATCCTTCCCATCGTCGGACGGGAAATGGAATTGATTGCAGACGACTACGTTGACCCGGCATTCGGTACCGGCGCCGTAAAAATCACTCCTGCACACGACCCCAACGACTACGAAATGGGCATCCGCCACAACCTGAAGTTCGTCAATATCATGAACGATGACGGGACGATGAATGCTGATGCAGGCGCGCAATTCGACGGAATGGATCGCTACGAATGCCGCAAGGCAGTCGTGGCCAAGATGGAAGAGCTCGGCTACCTTGAGAAAGTCGAGGACTACATGCACCAAGTCGGATATTCCGAACGCGGCGACGTTCCGGTCGAGCCCAGGTTTTCCGAGCAATGGTTCGTCAAGATGGCGCCTCTTGCGGAACCCGCCCTTGCTGCAGTCAATGACGGACGAATCAAATTCCATCCTGATCGATGGATCAAAACCTATCGCCACTGGATGGAAAACATCAAGGACTGGTGCATTAGCAGACAGCTTTGGTGGGGGCATCGGATCCCTGCCTACACATGCACAAAATGCGGCGAAATCGTCGTCGCAAAAGCACAACCTGAGCTTTGCCCCAAGTGCGGGCACAATGAATTGCCACAGGAAGAGGACGTCCTCGACACCTGGTTCTCGTCCTGGCTTTGGCCGTTCTCAACCCTCGGTTGGCCAGACGATACCATCGAACTCAAGAGATTCTATCCGACCCAAAGTCTGGTCACCGGGCCTGACATCATCTTCTTCTGGGTCGCCAGAATGATCATGGCCGGTCTCGAATTCGTCGGCGACATTCCTTTCCAGGACGTTTATTTCACCTCGATCATCCGCGACGAGAAGGGGCGCAAGATGTCGAAGAGCCTAAACAACTCCCCGGATCCCCTGGAAGTCGTCAAGCAATATGGTGCGGACGCGCTTCGATTCACCATCATCTACATTGCGCCGGTCGGGCAAGATATCCGCTACAGCAACGAAAAGTGCGAAATCGGAAGGAACTTCGCCAACAAGATCTGGAACGTGGTTCGATTCAGGCTCAGGCAAGGCCCTGCAACGATGAAGGAACCAACGCTTCAGGGACTCGACAACCTCAGGCCCGATGACCAATGGATCATCGCTTCGCTCAACCAGGCAATCATCGATATCTCAGACGGACTTGCCAACTTCAGATTCAATGACGTCTCCAAGATGCTGTATGAATTCATCTGGAACAAGTTCTGCGACTGGTACCTGGAATCATGCAAGCCAGTCTTCAATGGGGACGACGAGAAACTCAAGCAAAACGTCCTCCAAATCTTCGATTACTGCCTTGCCACGTTCCTCAAGCTCCTGCACCCCGTGATGCCCTTCGTCACAGACGAACTCTACCATCAAATGGGCTTCGCATCAGAAGACGAATCGATTATGCTGACTACGTGGCCAACGCCAATCGAACAGGAGCTGCTGGATAAACTTGGAGCAACCCAGGAAGCCGTCACGAATGCAGAAGCCAAATTCGAACTGATTAGGGCAGTCAGGGCAGTCAGGGCAAACTACAACATCGCGACCTCGAAGCCGATCGACCTCATCGTCGCACCAGCTTCAGCAGAAGTCGCGCAGTACCTGAACCGCGACCTTACGACGTTCAAGTCACTCCTCAATGCAGGACAGCTTGACGTCATCCAGGACTTCCAACCCGATGTCCCATGCGGAATCGCAGTCTCAACATCAGCCACAGCGTACATTCCACTCGCGGGAATCGTTGACCTTGATGCCGAAAAGGCAAGGCTCGAAAAACAAGAACAGGAACTCGCCAAGTACGTCGATATGATCAATAAAAAGCTCGGGAACAAAAATTTCGTTTCCAAGGCGCCCGAGGCAGTCGTCGAACAAGAACGTGCAAAACTTGCCGAAGCACAGGAAAAACTCGACCGTGTTCGCGAACAAATGAAAGGACTCTAATAAAGGAAAAAACACCATGAATGACAAAATCAAGGCATTGCTCGAAGATCTTCGCTCAGGACTCCAAGCCGATGGCGGCGATCTTGAATTGGTCAAAATTGATGGATACACCGTCTATCTCAAGCTCAAGGGCGCCTGCGGGACTTGCCCACACGCGCAAATGACGCTCAAGCACGGTATCGAAAGAATCCTCAAAGAACAGATCGATGAAAAAATAGTCGTCGAAAGAGCGTAATAATCTGACGCGACAATTCCCCCACTCCAACTACCAAGCGGCTGGATTGTTAAGACAAAAAGAAGCCGTCGCCATGAGAACTTCATGGCGACGGCTTTTGTTTGGATCAAGCGGGATTACGCGAAATAATCAACACCTGCTTGGAAGAGCTTCTGGTCTGGATTTCCCGGAATGTTGATGGCAATTGCGGAATCCACGACTCGTTCGGAATGCCCCATCTTGCCCAGAATGCGTCCATCGGGGCTGGTGATGCCTTCGATCGCATTGACGGAACCATTGGGATTCCAAGGAATGTCAGCTGCCGGCGTCCCGTTCAAATCGCAGTATTGGAAGGCGATCTGGCCATTTTCCGCCAAGGCTTTGACTTGTTGCGGGGTTGCAACGAATCGTCCCTCAATGTGCGAGACTGGGATTGCATGGACATCGCCTAGCTTGACATGCATCAGCCAAGGAGACAGATTCGAGGCAACGACAGTATTGGCGGTCGTCGCGACGTATCGTCCAATCGAATTGATTGCCAGCGTTGGGGCATCCTGATCCACTTGCGGCTTGATGGTACCGTATGGAACGAGTCCGAGTTCGACAAGCGCCTGGAAGCCACTGCCGATTCCGATTGCCAATCCGTCCCGTTGGTCGAGGAAGTCCTGGACAGCCTCTGCGAGTTTAGGATTCCTGAAGACTGTCGCAATGAATTTTTCGGATCCCACAGGTTCGTCACTTGTTGAAAAGCCTCCTGGGAAAGCGATGATTTGAGCTTGTTTGATAGCCTTGAGCATTTCCTGAATCGATTCCTCGATGGCCTCCGGATTGAGATTTCGTATCACGATGGGGGTCACTATTGCCCCTGCCTGCTCAAAAGCCTTTTGCGTGTCGTATTCGCCATTGGTGCCTGGGAAGAGGGGGATGAAAACGCGTGGACGTGCAATCTTCGCCAGCGTGGTCTTGCGTTTGCCGCCCTTTTCAAAGGGATGCCATGCTGGAGCTTCAGTAGCTGCGGCACGGGTCGGGTAAATGCCTTCAAGGGTTGATTGCCAGGCTGAAATGGCCTCGTCAAGCGCAATCAACTTCTTGTCCCCGAAAGCAATCTCGGCCGCCTCAGTCGTCTGACCGAGCAGAATTGCGCCAGGGAACTCATTTTTGGCGTCCGCTTTTGCCTGAAAGACAATCGCGCCGTACTCAGGCACGAACAAGGTGCTTGCGTCAACGCTTGCATCAAAGCGGAAACCAATTGCGTTTCCGAAGCTCATCTTGGCAATTGTAGCGGCAATACCGCCCTTTCCGACCGTGTGGGCCGCCGCGATGGCTTTCTCCTTGTTCCACTTAAGCAACGATGCGTAATTGGCGCGCAACCCGGCAAAGTCGGGAAGTCCGTCTGCCGTTCTGGTCACGGGAAGCAGATACACCTTTGCGTTCGGGGACTTGAATTCCGGCGTCAGAATCATATTTTCATGCTGGACAGCCACCGCAAAGGAGACCAAGGTCGGCGGTACGTGGATATCTTCAAAGGTTCCTGACATCGAGTCCTTGCCGCCGATCGCCGCGACGCCAAACTCCAATTGCGCACGCAAGCCGCCAAGCAATGCCGCCAGAGGCTTGCCCCAACGCTCGGCATCCTTGCCCAAGCGCTCGAAATACTCCTGGAACGAAAGGTTGGCCTTGGTCGTATCGCCACCAGAGCAGGCAATCTTCGCGATCGATTCCACCACAGCGTACAGCGCACCATGGAAAGGCGACCAGGAGCAAAGGTACGGGTCGTAGCCATGGCTCAAAATCGTGCAGGTCGTTGTCTTCCCGCTCGTTGGGAGCTTGGCGACCATCGCCTCGTTGGGCGTCAAGCGGAACTTGCCACCGTACGGGGCAACGACAGTCGCGGCGCCGATCGTTGCGTCAAAGCGCTCAACCAATCCCTTTTGGGAACATACGTTCAGATCCTTGAGCATCGTCAGCCAGTCTGCCTTGTCGCGTCCCGAGCCTTGAGCTGCAAAGTAGTTTTCAGCTTCATCGGGCGCTTCCACGAACGCACTGGTATGCTGGGTCAGTCCGTTGGTACCCAGGAATTCACGGGCGATATCGATGATGGTCTTGCCGCGCCAGTTCATCTTGAGTCTCGGCGATTCCGTGACCACGGCGACTGCCGTTGCCTCCAGGTTTTCGCGAGCTGCCATTTCGATTGCCTTGGGTGCATCCTTGGATGCGAAAACGCACGCCATGCGTTCCTGGGATTCGGAGATTGCCAGTTCGATTCCATCCAGCCCTTCGTATTTTGTCGGAACCTTGTCCAGACAGATCTCCAATCCGTCAGCCAATTCGCCGATGGCCACGCATACGCCACCTGCTCCGAAGTCGTTGCAGCGCTTCACGAGCGTTGAAAATTCGGGGTCTCTGAATAGTCTTTGGATATTACGTTCGATCAGCGGGTTGCCCTTTTGGACTTCGGCGCCGCAGGACGTCAGGGATTCGCCGGTATGCGCCTTTGAGGAACCTGTTGCGCCTCCGCAGCCATCTCGTCCCGTCTTGCCACCAATAAGCAGGACGACATCGCCGGGAGCCGGCACATGCCGAACCACGTTCGTTCGCGGAGCGGCCGCAATGACCGCACCCAATTCCATTCGCTTGGCGATGAAACCAGGATGATAAACTTCCTGAACCTTGCCGGCAGGCACGCCAATCTGATTGCCGTACGACGAATAGCCGATGGAAGCAGTACGAACAAGCTGACGCTGGGGAAGCTTTCCTGGCAAAGTCGATTCGAGGCTGGCCGTTGGATCGCCAGCGCCTGTAATGCGCATCGCCTGGTAAACATAGGACCGACCCGACAGCGGGTCGCGGATCGCACCGCCCAAGCAGGTGGCAGCGCCGCCAAAGGGTTCGATCTCAGTCGGATGGTTATGCGTTTCATTCTTGTACATCACCAGCCATTCCTGCTTCTTGCCGTCGATTTCAGCTTCGACGACGATTGAGCAGGCATTGACTTCTTCCGATTCATCCAGATGCTCCAGCTTGCCAAGGCGCTTCAGCTCGCGGGCTCCGATGGTCGCAATGTCCATCAGGCAGAGTGTCTTTTCCTTGCGTCCCAGGCTTTTCCGCAGCTTCTTGTAGTCGGCATACGCTTTTGTTATCGGCTTCGTCAAGGGCGAAAGCTCGAATTCGACCTTGTCAATCGCAGTCTGGAACGTCGTATGCCTACAATGGTCTGACCAATAGGTATCGATGACCCTGATTTCCGCAAATGACGGGTCGCGGCGCTCCTTGTCACGGAAATAGGTTTGGCAAAATACCAGATCTTCTGCGGTCATCGCAATCCCTAATTCCTTGGCAAACTCAGCGATTTGCGCCGGCGTAAAGTCGATAAAGCCCTTGATCACTTCAACATCTGGCGGCGTATCCGCTTGCATTTCAAGGGTTTTTGGCTTGTCGGGCGAGGCGAGGCATGATTCAATGGGATTGACCAAATGTCTTGTAATTCGAGCAAAATCCCCGTCTGACAAGGCGCCTTTGAAGGCATAGACTGTCGCGGTCTTGAATACGGGGCGTTCCTTTAGCGTCATAAACTGAACGGTTTGCGCGGCAACATCGCCACGCTGGTCGTACTGGCCAGGCAATGACTCAACGGCAAGCACTCGACAACCTGTCAATTCCGGCAATGCCTCGTCATACACAACATCGCTATTCGGCTTGGACAAAATTGCATTCGTCACAATCTTTGCCTCCGAATCGCTGACTCCCGAAAAGTCATATCGCTTGAATATGCGCACCCCTTTCAGGGACGCGATACCCAATTCATTGCGCAAAGCCTTCAATAGATTCTGTGCTTCAACGTCAAAACCAGGACGATTTTCGACAAACACTCTTCTGACAGCTTCATTCATTTTCATTGCCCTTTGATAATTTCATTTGAAAGCGGACTTATTTAGTCAAACCTTTTAATATAAGTCGCCTTGCGCTGAATTAAAGAAATCGCAACAGGCATGGAAAACAAAATTCTATGTTTTTTTGTGACATCCTCCGTCACAAGCAACAAAAAAAGCCGTAACCTCTTTAAGTGGGATTACAGCTTTTACATGGTGGGCGCCGAGGGACTCGAACCCACGACTTTTTGGGTGTAAACCAAACTCTCTAACCAACTGAGATAGGCGCCCTTAAAATCTAATTCTCAATAATATACAGCTCAAAGGTCAATCTTCAAGAAAGCTGATCGATGGAAACCTGGATTCCCGGGCATGCTTGCCGCTTGACGGAAAACAATCTTCAAAGCGGCAGATTTCAAAAAGCAGGGCGTATTTCAAGCTTCTATCGATCTAGCCCAGCAATAACAAGCTTACCGCCATTATCGCCATGCCTGCCACCAATCCATAAATTGCGTCAAGATGCTCGCCGTACTCTTTGGCGGCCGGTAGCAGCTCATCCAACGAGATAAAGACCATAATTCCCGCAATGGCGGCAAACATCAGCCCGAACATATTATCATTGAGATAAGGCGCTAAAACCAAATAGCCCACCAAAGCTCCAAGCGGCTCGGACAACCCTGAAAGAAACGACAGCCAAAAGGCACGTTTGCGATCTCCCGTTGCATAATAAATTGGTACCGATACGGCGATGCCTTCGGGAATATTGTGTATGGAAATAGCCAAGGCAATGGGAATGGCGATACTTATATCTTTCAGTCCTGCAAGAAAAGTCACCATTCCTTCGGGAAAATTATGAATAGCCAAAACCAATGCTGAAACCAAGCCCACGCGCATCAGCTTTTCGTTGTGTGGTGCGTTAGCATCAGGTTGCGATTGAGCGACGTCGCCAATCTCTTCCACGCTTCTTGCTTCGTGAGGATTTTCCGCATCCGGCACCAAACTGTCTATTATCATTATCAGCAACATACCCCCGAAAAAAGCCAACAAGGCATAGAGCGTCCCCAATTTGTCGCCATGCAGGGCACTGAGCGCATCGATGGCATCGGTAAGCAGCTCCATAAACGACACATAAATCATCACCCCCGCCGAAAGCCCCAGAGAAATCGACAGAAAACGTGTATTGGTACGTTTTGCAAAAAATGCAATTAGGCTGCCTATCCCAGTAGAAAGTCCTGCGAAAAGTGTAAGTGAAAATGCTATAAGTACTTGTTTGTCCATTGTTTTAAGCCAGAAGTCAGAAAACGCCCGCCCCATCACATCAAGTTTGCGCGAGTTCCTTTATTTCAGGGCTGCGGCGAAGCGTTTCGGCTCATCGGTAGCATATTGGCGGATGCCCAAATCAATCAACTTACGCAATGAGGATTCGGTGAAATTCCATGGGAAAACCTCAAGTCTCGGACCAAGATGCGACAAGGCGTCACGCAGGTCCTCTTCCGATATGTCATAGGGCCATTCGTCTTCCGCCGCCTTGCTATTGAATTCAAGGTGGTATTGAACCAAGTCGAGTCCGGCGAAGTTGACCGCTGCCAGCTTATTGAACATATCGACCTTTTTCTTTGCACGGTCCCCCTCTCCCCATGCCCCGATCCACTGCATCGTATAGATTTCAGGAATCTCTTCCTTGAACCTGCAATTGAGCTTGTAGTCGCATCCTGCCACGATCAGCTGGGATGCCATCTGGAACTCGTCAACAAGTTTTTTGAAGCCATTCATCAAGGCCGGGAATGCCTCTTCGTCATAGTTTTTGATATCGCAATAGAGCATTTTTGTTCGATCTTTCGCCATCACTTCAAAGACTTCCCTGAGCGTAGGCACCCTTTGTCCTGCGCAATCCTCCCTGAATTTCCGTCCTGCGTCCAGGTCTTTGAAGTCATCGTACTTGACTTGTCGGATTGGGAGGTCTTTGATGTCATCGGGTGCGTTGGTCGTTCTTGCCAGGGTATTGTCATGCAGGCAAACGATCACATCATCTGCGGTCACCCTGATATCGGCTTCCGGGATGCCTCCCAAGGACCATCCGTATTCCATTGCGAACAGGGTATTGTCCGGCGCCTCTCGACTTCCGCCACCACGATGCGCCTGCCAGTAAATCTTCGTTGGATCGAATTTCATGGTCTTTGCTCCCTTGACTTAATCCTAAAAAAGCAATTGAAGCTGATTTTAATTCCTAATTGACTGATTATCAAATGGTTAGAAAGTTTTTTCAATTCACCGTGCTGGTGAATTGACGTGCGTCAGCCTTCTGTTGCGCCTTTACAAGGCACCCGGCATGGGAGCCATCCTACCCCACGGGCTGAAGCCCGGGGTTAAGCATGGTCTTGCGCCGACGGCGCAAAGTCTTTGGCGCGAACCGGACGTCTGCAATCCACCCAGGCGAGACACGGACCAGACAAGGACGATAGTTCGGACTTGTCGTCAGTACTCTCATAATACATTGCGCTGCAAGCGCTTAAGGGCAAACCGCCCGGAAGCCGTGCCTTGTAAAGGCACTACAATCATAAGGCATCAACTGTTTATTTTAGCTTAGTGAAAGAGAAGTCCGAAGACTTCCTGGATATTCTCAACGTAATGGACATTGAGGCCTTGCTTTACGCGCTGGGGTATCTCGTCAAAGTCCTTCTCGTTGCTCTTCGGCATGATGATGTTCTTGACTCCCGTCCTCGTCGCGGCAATCGTTTTTTCCTTGATTCCGCCGACTGGCAGGACTCGTCCCTTCAGGGTCAACTCGCCTGTCATCGCCCAGTCATTGGAGATTGTCTGGCCGCGTGCCAGCGAGAGCATCGCTGCGGCCATCGTAATTCCGGCTGAGGGACCGTCCTTGGGGGTAGCCCCCGCAGGAACGTGAAGGTGAATGGTATTGTCCTTGAAGTAGTTCTCCGTCATGCCGAACTCCTTGGCGTTGGCTTCCAGCACCGTTGACGCGATCCGGATCGATTCTTTCATCACGTCGCCGAGCTGTCCAGTCAACCTCAAATCGCCAGATCCCGGCACGGAAACCGCCTCGATGTACAAGGTCGCACCGCCCATTGCGGTCCAGGCCAGTCCCCTTGCCACTCCGACTTGGAGTTCCTTCATCTCGTCGTCGTCAACGAACTTTGGCTTGCCGAGGTACTTCTCCACCGTATCTGGTTTGATCGTCACCTTTTCATCCGGCGATTGTTTTCCGGAGGCGATATCCGTAGCGATTTTACGCATGATCGACACGATGGATTTCTCCATCGCCCTGACGCCTGCCTCGCGGGCATAGTTGTTGGCGATCGCCCGCAGGCCTGCCATGGTAAAGGTCACGTTTGACTTTGTCAGTCCATTCCTGGGCAACTGCTTGGGAACCAAGTGCTTCTTGGCTATCTGGAGCTTTTCCTCAGTCACATAGCCGGACAGGTTGATGACTTCCATGCGATCCAGCAACGGGGACGGTATGGTGTCCTGAACGTTCGCCGTGGCGATGAACATCACCTTCGACAGGTCGAAAGGCACATCCAGGTAGTGGTCTCGGAAACTGCTGTTTTGCTCGGGATCGAGGACTTCCAACAATGCGGATGCGGGGTCGCCCTGGAAGGACTTCCCGAGCTTGTCGATCTCGTCAAGCATAATCACTGGATTCTTGTTGCCGCAAATCCTGATTGCTTCGATCACTTTTCCCGGAAGCGCTCCGATGTATGTCCGTCGATGCCCTTTGATTTCAGCCTCGTCACGCATGCCGCCCAATGAAAAGCGGAAGAATTTCCGTCCCAAGGCATCTGCGATGCTCCTTCCCAGCGAGGTCTTGCCTACTCCTGGAGGACCAACCAGGCAGATAATCGAGCCGTCAACGACTCCTTTCAGCTTGGACACGCCGATGAATTCAACGATTCGCTTCTTCACGTCATCAAGCCCGTAGTGGTCGCGATCCAGGACTTTCTGGGCGCGGGCAACGTCCAGCTTGTCTTCGGTCAAGGTATTCCAGGGCAGCCCAGTCAGGCAATCCAAGTAGTTTCTCGTCACGGTATATTCCGGCGACTGTGGATTCATCATGCTGAGCTTCGAAATCTCGGATTTGATTTTCTTGGCGACTTCCTCCGGGATGTCGTCTTTAATTTCATCCAGGATTTCACGATACCTGTCTTCGTCAGGCGTATCGTTTTTCTCATATCCAAGCTGTTCCTTGATGTACCGCAACTGCTCCCG
>Ga0123335_1006569_pt1 | contig 13476 bp, 8 predicted proteins | sample BiotimSIPDNA_2_FD_89707 | JGI IMG/M metagenome (GOLD analysis project Ga0123335, IMG submission 89707) | Anaerobic biogas reactor microbial communites from Washington, USA - Biogas_R2 time_0 SIP DNA | ecosystem: Engineered > Bioreactor > Anaerobic > Unclassified | place: Washington, USA... | reverse complement strand
CCTTGCTTTCCATATCAGTTGCAGCAACCCTCCTCAAACGCAGTATTTCCTTTGCAGCATCATATATTCTACTTATTTTAGCAGGTATGGCATCAATCTTTTTCTGCGCTTCCAGAGACGGATTAGGCCATTTATTCATTATTTTACGTGTCCCTTTTCCAACGCCTATGCCGCCAACAACCGGTATAGCTTGACTTACAGCTGCTTGTATACCAGGTTCTAACGAATAACCTTCTTCTTCCGTTCCAGGAATAGCAGGAATAGAAGGAAGAGTCCATGTAGCATAATCTTTCCAAGTATTTGGATGTTCTTTTTCTATTGTTTTTCTTTTTTCTGCAACCGTAGGAACTGATTCCAATGACCCTTGTACTTTTGATTTCAAAAGCGGATATACGGCCTGTGTGGCCCCACCTGCTGCGGCTAAGCCAATAATTCTCAATAAAGCCCTACCTAGTGTCTCATTCTTATCTTTTTTAGCTTTACGAATTAACGTATACAATAAACCTAAACCAGCGCCAACCCCGGCTCCAGGTAATGTAGAAAGCAATAATTGTAGTAACTGATCGGCGGCTGCTTGTTTATTTAGCTTGCCATATCTATACGATTTTTTATTCATTACTCGTTCCTTTAGCTTATCATATTCTGTTTTAGTGTGTTTTAGCCAACGTTTAACCGTGCCTTTAGGCACTTTACCATTATCTTCAGCAGCATATAACCAACGCAATTGTGCTTTAGATTTGACGGGCATTTATTAACTTCCTTACATATACGATCTTTCTGTTTTTGCCATCTCCATTATTTCAAACGGTTCCATGACTTTACCCTGACCTAGGTATTTTCTCAACATAGAAGACAAAGCCATTCTTTTTCTAGAAAGTTCAGGAACCGTTCTACGAATAGCAATAAATGCTTCAGCTACTGTTTGCGGATCAAATTCTCCAATTACAGGATCCTCAGCCATTAATTCATAAAGCATTACACGATCATTAATATTACGTAATCTTGAATCTAGTTCCACGTTAGCTTCCTCAACCGCTTTATCCACCTCGCCTTTACTTGCTCCCCCAACTTCTGGCATGGTTTCAAGTACTGATTTAATATCAAATCCAGCCTCTTTTTGTTGTACCGTGCCAGATAATATGCTTCCTGTAAATGGTTTTAGTTGTGCCCTACCTTTTTTTTTATTAGCAGGATGCACAATTTCAGCCGCTTGTTTGCACATAGAACTTGCTACACACATATCTTGTAATGCATTAAAACACCTCTCTACATAAAAATATGGAGTCTTTGTCCAATCAACAGCGGTTTGCGACAGTGCCGCCTGTTTAGTAAAACTAGGCGACTGTTTACTTAGTTCATTAAACATGGGCTCCATAGCCGGATAAACAGCAAGAGACATCGCTTTAACTTCATTAAAAGGAATACAATCACTACGTTGAAAATACTCATAAAGAGTTTCATATGCTGAATAAGCTTTTTTAACAGCTATATCTCTCGTAGTTTCCATTTCTTTTAAATGTTGTTCGGCTTTGGCATTATGAGTATTAGCGGCTTTAAGTAGTCCCTCCGGCTCCAAGCCCGCTGTTGTTTTACTAGTTACGGATATTCTAACAGCTTTGGTACTTGCCGATTTTGATAACAAAGAAGAAGGACTAGTATAATAATCTTTGGATATACCTAATTGAGCTTGCTTAGTCAACTCAATTGCAGTCTTGGTGGGGAATAGTTTACTTTTTATAATGTCAGAATCCGCCAAATGAAAAGTTGCCGTCTTTTCCAACAAACTATTACCTTCTTGCATCTGCAACAACGAACGACTAGTATTATATGCATTAGCCATTAAATTCACGCAACCTTGCGGAACATTGGCGTCCGCTGCTGATTTAGCCAACGCTTCATTGGGATCCGCCCCGTCATCAACCATAATAGAAGCTTTGCATAAAGCATTAGTAATATTACGTTCTTGTTCTTCATTCAGAAGTTTTATTGTTTTCATCGTCTTTCCTATGTTCGGGAAATTGTGCTGATTTAGCCACATCAATTACAGTTTCCGGGAGTTCATCTGATCCTAACAACAATAGTTCCTCTGATCTCAAACAAGCTCCCCCCAGGGTTTGCTCTATGTTATCCTGTACCTGGTCTACTCTAACAGCCTCCATTTTAAACCAGGGCATTCTTTTGGCGCATTCGTATATGTTAATAAAAGCGTCATCCAAACCAATGGCCTTGGCTTCATCTTCAGCTTTTGTGCTTTCTCTAAGTTCCCTAAGCTTAATATAATTTTTAGTATGTTCTAAACCATTTTCAGCCGTAGTACCCATTACATTTAACGCTACTAAACCCTTAATGCCCTGAATTGTATCAAACTGTTTATCCAGTGAACCTAGAGTAAAATTATCATCAGTAGTCTTACCATGTATTAAAACATCTAAAACGCCAGCGCCACACGTATATCCCACTAACTTCCACAATATAGGCTTAGGTATCTTGCCTAGATATTCATTTATATATTTAGTACCGATTACATGGTGAGTTATATAACCTTTACTATCCAACCTATCCAATACATTGAAAAACCAAGCTTCATAAAATTCAACTGTTTTTACCAGTAACGATAACTCTTCGGCAATCGTAAGTAACGGAACCCCTGTAAGAAGCTTAGCCTCTAGTTCCCATCTGCTCGTTTCAAGCTCTCTATCATTATATATACGCCAAGCTTCATAACCGGACTCTACTCTATCCAATAAAAATGTTTTATTGCTCGTTTTATTAAGTAACTTTTGTAATTTGACGGCGGCAATAACATACTCATCCCTGTGCTTTCTAGCTGTAAAGTTCAACGAAAGCCAGTATTCCGCTAAAGCCCATCTCCAATGTAACGGCCTATGCGGGTTATTTTTCCTATACTCATAATGTGAATACTTCATTATCCGCCTTGACTGGGCTCACAGGCAATTGATACGGCAAATCCAATATCATCCTCCGCTGGAGAGCTTTCTTCTTCTTCGCCATCCATTAACACTATTCGCATATATATCTTTCTGGCATATAGCAATCTAGCATTAGCGTCAGTGCGACGATCCTGGTTCAAATAAGGATAACCGCCATGTTCTGTCAAATAAGATACTACTCCTCCAGTAGAAGATTTAGTATCAATAATTTTAGCCAAAGCCTCATAATCGCCGCCTATGACATCATATCTATTAAATAAATCCACTTTAAAATCAACACTTTGTCCTGATACTGCAAATACCACTAGTTTATTTATAGTACCTTCAGGCGGAAAGTCGATTTCAAAAATAACTTCAGTTTCTCCGCCCTCTATTACCGGGCCCCAAGCATCAACATCTAGATCAGAGTCGGCAACAAACCATTTTTCATATATCTGATTTGCCATAATACACTACCTATTGAATAAGTTACATTTCGTTAATTACTTGTAAATTAGAATCTACGGATTCTCCGGCATAAGGTTCTACAGCCATTTTCTTCAATTCTATGACTAAATCCCCTAAACTATCAAAATTGGTGCGTAAAGCATCCTCTAAATCCGGCATCTTGTCGGCTCCGTAGCGATTCTCAAAGAATTCATTATGCCACAGAAAATTAAAGTATAATCTTCCCATGGCATCTAGGGCGGACAACAGCTTACCTTGGTACTTATCAACTATTGTTTCGCTTTGGCGTCCTTTAAGCAAAGACTTAAGAATAGAGGCATCCAATATTTCTTTCTTGCCTGTGTTGGCGGCACGCGCCACTCCCGCCATTAACGTTTGTGAAGGCGGGGCTGCCAGCATATCTCTAGTGTTGTCAGCATAACTTTGTAGTCTAGCTGTATCAGTAATAGGCATATCCATATGCATCGGGCTAGAAAGCGGCAAACCTGAATTGAAATAATCGTCTGCTCCATAAGGTCCGTCAGGAATTGCTGGCGCTTGAATACCTGAATCCACCATAGGATAAGGGTAGGGCTGAGCATATTTCACAATATACTCAGCCCCGTATACCCTAGCGGACTTAATGATATTCTCTGCTGCTTCTTTACGGAATCCATGATCGCGCATCAAATGCAACAAAGCCGCTTTATGCGTCATTCTTCGATCATTTACAGATACTTCATAGTTATCATCAAATACTTTTAGTACCGTACCTTCTTTATACATATATGTCAAAGCATCGGATACGCTGCCAAAATGCCCGTTAAATTTACGCTCTTCTTCTGGAATATCCGCCAAGTTTATTGCTTTTATAACTTTAGTATCGCTGGGAACATAAACTGTATCCCTAATTTGAATTAAACTACCGTCTTTTGAATCTCTTATTTGTAAAAAAGTAGGTTCTGGTGGATAATGAGAACCACAATCTATTCCAGACTCAACAGGAGCTCTATATGCAAATTCAATTTTATAATTACCGTCTTTACCGCTTATAACTCTAAACGGAGGGGTTGAATTACATCCTTCAGGGTTTACTAGTATATATGTAACACGAGAATCATCTTCACTCCATGACCACTTCTTAAATATAATATCTTTAACTGTCGGCAAATCATCCAAGAATTTTTTATACTCTTTTTCTTTTGATTCTATAAATAGGATGTCATCAGTATTTATGGTTGTAAACGGGTATTTGTTTTCAAACTTGTCTAAATACAATATAAAAGCATATTTAATAGCTGTAACAGTATCTGTAAATACAACTACATCGGTTATATCCGTGGGTTTGATAATAACACTATATAGTCCGTTTTCCGTAATTCCTTGAAATCTTGTGGGTTTTTGAATCTTATATGCTACTGAAGCTGTTTTACGGTTATCTTCAATATACATTCCATCTCTAATCAACTTTTCAGATGCTTCTTTAGAAAGTGATTTAACCGGATTACCATTATATATATGAATAGCTAGATCTTTATTAGGGTCATATACGGTATCTTCCATAATGCTAGATGATTTAATTCTTATTTTAACGGCAGTATCACATACAGATGTACCATTTTGTGCAGTAACAAGAGCTTCTTTGACTATATTTTTACCATAGCATTCAGTAATTGGTTTAAACAGTAACGGTCTTGAATCAATCAATTGTAAGAATCTATTCGCTATTTCGCTACTTTCTTTAACTAACTCCGGCACCAATAGCGGATACTCAGGCGAAGTACCCAGCGCTTGAGCCAATCCGCCTAAGCCCTCCTCCATCTCTAGATCGCTAGCTATAACTCTTTTACCGGGAGTATCGCTAAATGCACCTAGATATGGGTAATCCACTCCTTGCTGTCTGAGGTTTTTATCAACTGATTTACCTAATTCCACGTTTCTTTTGCTCAAAAGATAATCAACCCATGTATCTTTCATGGGTACAAAAATATTTTGATTCTTCAAGAAAAGCAGTTCATAACCCTTTAATTCTCCTGATAGAAAAAAATAAGGGTTAAGCAATAACTGATCATCTAACAAAAAACCTAGTACTCCCACGGCCCTAGTATTATCTTCGTTTTTTTCCAACAATTGGAAACCCAAGGCATAATCCAATAACTGAGGAGCCCTGTCTCGTAGATATGCGTGAGCCAGATTGCTAAACGCAGTTTCAAATGGTACGGTATCTCCGCCCTCTACAGCTAGCTTGATTTTTCCAGCCGAACGCGGCTTACGGCATTCATTTAACCACATTTTAGCAGTAGCTGAGACTAATTTATTCATATCGCTGGTTTCCAATATAAAAAATGATTACTTTATATAAAGTAACTTAATGCACACCTTATTAATTTATCACGTAATATACATAAAGTTAATAGTAAATTACTGCCTTTTAGCCATCCAGCCTGTTTCAGGAGAAATATAACCGTCAGGCGGTTTATCAAATTTCAATGCTTTACTAGGCCAAAAATCACCCATAGGACCTCCTTCTATTAAAGCGGGTACATAACTAGTACCAGTTATATCGCTTTCTCCTCCTCTAACCGTAGCATCCAACAACCTACGCTTATGATATGATCCAAGCATTTGCGTAAGAAAGTCAGGATCATAAGCCAAAATATCAGCTGATCTAACAGCTAAAGGCTTAAACGGAGGAGGATCATTATGTACTTTAAGCTCTTTTATACCATACTCTTGCAGCAACGGCATCATGGAGGGTTGTATCTTTGTGCCAATTGAATAATGTAATACTGGGCTTTCTAAGTATTTACCAATAGCTTTACGTACTGAAGCCGTTTCCGTGCCGGGTCTAGTTTTCCATTTTTTTTCCAACTGATGATAATACATAACATCACCCGGTAGATAGTTACGACCTACATCCTGCATTTCCACATGATCAATCAACCCTCTAGCCAGCAATTCAGCGTTTCTTCGGTGTACTGGTATATCGGCCGCCTTCAAAGTTGATACCAACGTATTCACAAAATATTTACGACCTTCTCCAATTCCTTTATGTCTAACTATTTCCCCTGGATTAGGTATACCGCTGCTTAATACATCACCTGCTTCTATGGCTTGTCCTTCTTTCACAATCACTTCATTATTTTCAGACACATAATGTTGTTTGCCTTGTATGGTTATATGCCAACCTCCTGCTGGAGCTTCTTCTATTTTATCTACTTTACCATCTAATTGTGCATGTACGGCAGTATTATATGATTCCTTGGGCATTTGGAATAATAAGTTAATTTGTTGGAACGACGGTTTAACTTTACCCTTCACTCCTCCACTATGCTTAGAACCAAGCATACCCTGGGCTACTCTCTCTCCTACGGATTGCGCTGCAGCCAAGCCTACCATATCTCCAATACGGGCTAAATTGCCGGTTTCTCTAACTCCTACGTCTCTAGCATATACTCCGCCATCTTCTGGACCTCCTACTATTGGGGATCTTATTAATATGTTCTTGATTTTTTTACTTTGTAAATCCGCTAATATTTTTGGAGTTAAAACAGTATTACGACTATACCCTCCCACAGGCATAGCCAATAATGCCCCTTCATTATCAGGATCGGATACTTCTACCGAATAACCTCTAACTCCCTGCGTTTCTGTACTAGCATCATCCAAGGAAGATACTAGCAACCTATTGGCTAATTGGGCCAGTTGCTTGGAGAAAAAACCCCCCTGTCTAGTGCCCATATTTACATCAATTATACCTTTTCTGGCTCCAAATGAAGCCGCCCAATACTCTACTGGAGACAATCCTTCCGAATATGTACTAGTAACCGGCAAAGGAATAACCCTACCTTTGTGGTCAGTATACAGCATATCTCCAGCTATTAACCTATTAAGCTGAGCCGCATTTCCCCTAGCACCGGATAATACTTGTTTAGCTAATCTATTGCCTTTATTTTTTTCTTCGACTAATACCGATTTTAATAAATGATCTTGCTCCTTTGAAGCAGCCACTATAATTTTTTCTTTAAAATCATCTAAACTAGTAGAAGTATTTTTCAAAGTTTTTATGGCCGCTCTAAGCCTTTCCCTGGCTTCTTTTGCAGTATCCGCTGTTTTTAGCTCGGATAGCCCAAAAGAAAAGCTAGATTCCGCTTGCGATACGTCTTGCCCTACCCTATACAGCTTTTGTAGAGTAACTAAATATGCCTCTGGATTGGTTTCGTACAGCGTTTGTAATACAGAAGCTGTGGTTTTCTTGTCCATTACACGGTTATAATCGCGTAGCGGAGCAGGAAAAGCTTCATTAACAAGCAACTGCCCAACGGTTGTTTTCAAAGGTTGTTCACTCATTATATTTAATCCGGTAGGATTAGTCCCGTTGAGTCTTTATTATAAATCTTAGCCACTACGGTATCTTTAATACCCATAGCAACTAAGGCTTCATTGAAATCAGGCTCTCCGGCATGCTTTATCCAAAAACAGTTAGCGGCTGTTTCAACTACTACGCAAATTGGGTTATTAAACCCGTCTTTACACACAATTCGTTTACATTCAAGCACTTGGGGCTGATTTAAGCCGTTATGCAATTCTAAAGTCATAACTTGCCTTATTTAGTTTGTTTACGTTCCAAGGAAGAAAGCAATATACTCTTCTTTTGGCTTGCAGTTTTAGCCATAAGCGAAGATACCAAGTTTTGTCTTTTTACTCCTGCGGTCTTAGGAGCCTCTATAGGCTCTATAGGCGTGATAGGAGGGCTCATTCCTAACGCAGGGGCAGTTAGATCCTCTGGAATGGCAGGCTGCTCAGGAGCGGCCTGCTGCGACGCAGACTGAGCTTCCGGCTGGCTTATGGTTTCTACACTCTTAGCCATAGCCTCATCATCCAATATATCAGAAGGCAATGGCCAACCTAGATTATGATACAAACTAGTTAGCAGCTTAAGAATACGACCCATTCCAATATTAATTTTCTCAGGGTCTACTTTATTAGACTTGGTTTTAGGCTGTTGTTGCTCGGTCAACAACGACATCAATTGATTCATATCTACTCCTGGAGCGGCTGGTGCCTGAGGCATTCCGCCCATCATTGCCGGGTCCATGGGCATTCCGCCGCCGCCCATCATTGCCGGGTCCATGGGCATTCCGCCGCCGCCCATCATTGCTGGGTCCATGGGCATTCCGCCGCCGCCCATCATTGCCGGGTCCATGGGCATTTCGCCGCCTCCGCCAGCCGCCATTTGAGCCATTTCCGATGGCGTAAAAGCAACTTTATTTAATCTTGTTGCTACTTGAGAAAGCAAGGTCGCTGCTTGTTTAACTACTTCCGGGCTAAACTTTGTTTGTTTACTCTGCATTTTTCTCTCCTATGATTACTTTATATAAAGTAAAAGTTAATGTTGTAGAATAATTACCTTTTGATTTGCGTTTATATCTCCACGCCTATAAGCGGCTATTGCATCTTCTTTAGTTACAAAAGTACGCGGAGGCGTCTTAGCTACATCCGCAGTAGCTAGATATAAGCCGCCTATAAACTCCATTGGAGGTACTATGTGGGTTTTAAATGAAGCAGGAGATACTAAGTTCTTTGACGGCAACATCTTATCGTATGCTTCCTGCACTGCTTTTTTACTAGCTGGCACATGAAATTGTAAAGCATCTCCATCAAAATCAGCTGCAAATCCGCCAGTTACAGGCGGCGGAACTTGTATGGAGGATCCAGCTACCAGTACGGGCTTCATGGCAAGTATACCAAATCTATGCAAAGTAGGAGCTCTATTTAATAATACCGGTCTTACTTTGACTTCATCTTCCAGGGCTTTTACGGCAACAGGAGCATTATCAAGTACGGCCTGCATGGCTGCTATATGAGGAAAACCTCGTTGTACCAAGCGTTTAATCACAAACGGTCTATACACAACCATGGCTTTATCAATAGGCAAACCTACTTCATCTATATCTAATTTAGGATTAGGCGTAATAACCCCCCTACCAACTAAATCCACCGTGGAGCCTATTAACTTACGCTGCACCATCCCAAACTTAGGGCTAGCTCCAAATACTTGTTTTAATAGTCCTTTAACCCTTTGTTGTGATGTTTTAGGAGAAATAGGCTCTCCTAAACCAGCTACTGCCTTAATAGAATCATATAAAGCCAACCGCTCTTCACTCAAATCATCTAATTTACCAGTTAATTCATTGAGCTGCGTATTAATACTAAATAAATCTTGATAAAGTTTATTAACGTCGGATATCAACATTACTTGAGAATGGCCGGGCATTATGGATACAGGACGATACGCTGGCGGAATAACAGGTACTTTATCCCACATCCAATCAGTAGGGTGCTGCTTATTAGCCTTTAAACCCATCAAAATATGCAGTTTCTTGATAGCCTTGTCCCGTCTAGACAGTCTACTATCAGTAACTGTTTTTATTTCTGCAGTTATTGCTTTATCGACGTTGATACGGGATAATAAAACATTTAAAGCTTTTGGGCCTACTACAGCTTTTCCATTATCCGTTACCGGCGTTTTACCCGCTATAATATCCCGATATTGCTGCTTAGTTAAATCCAGCAGCTTAGTAATAGCTTCTTCCATTACCGGATTAGGCATGGGCTCTTTTAACTTAATATAACTCCATCTATTTTCAAAACCATGCCCGCCAGTCAATCTTTCATCAAATAAACCACCGGAAATAGCCGCCAATCTACCGCTTTTCCAATCTACAAGCTCTGCGTTTTTAATCTCTCTGTTCCCTACTAATTCATCGACTTGTCTATTGGTCATGGCCATTATCTTGGTTTTACTTCCACGCCGTATCGGTTGTATTCCAGCAGCTTGCAAAGTAGCCAAGAACTTCCTATAAACAAAGGGGACACTAGGATCCGGAGGGTCGTATCCGCTCATTACTCTACGCCAATAGTCGTCATTTTTCTGCCCCCTAATCAATGACGCATCTTTCAAATTGTGAAAAGCCCCATGAGACAGCAAAGCCGCTACTTCCAGCATACCTAAGCGTTTAGCCCCTTCAGTTCCTCCTTTAGCGGGGACATTTTCCGAAGAATATGACTCTATTCCCCTACCTTGTAGCTTAGCTTCAGCAGTATGATGCAACTTATGCATATACATCATACCTGTAAGAATATCTTTTATATGCTTACCGGAATCAGGATCATATATAGTCTCAGTCTGATTTACTCCGGTTTTACGGGCCTCTGTTTCCGCAAACTCTCGTAAATCCGCAATGTCATGAAAATCAGATATTTTATAAGGACGACCTGTTTGCGCCGCCACTTTGCCTAACACAGTTTCAATAATCTGACTAGCATTGCCGCGACTTATAATGCCAAGAGGATTTAATAGTAGTTCAAATGGCCTTCCTTGTTCATCTTTAGGCATCCGATCATCGGGCACTACCACTGACACAACGCCTTTATTGCCATATCTGTTTGCTAATTTATCCCCTTCTTTCAAGGGTTGCGTTGATTTCACAATTACATTTAAATGATCTTTACCGGCAAATACGTCAGTAACCACGCCTTCCACATCGTGATCCCAAGTTACGGAAGCATCCGACCAACCCTTGGTTCTACGGCTAACAATAGGCCCAAATTTCTTAGGCTGAACCGCTAATATAAGCGGATCCCCTGGTTTTATGACTGTTCCTTCTTTAACCGTTCCATCTGCATTGTAGTTTTTTAATAAGTCCTCTTGATATTTACTAGGAAAAATAGCAATAAATTTGTTTTTATTAATTACTATGTTATTATCTTTGTTTAATATATTTTGATATGCATGTTCGGATGTAGCTCTATTGGCAAAGGATTCAGATACTATCATGGCGTCTTCATAATTCTTTCCTTGCCATGAAGTAAAGGCGACTCTAGCATTTAGCCCCAAAGCTGAAATACCATTTTTATCCGTAAAGTTGCTATTTGCCAGTAGATCTCCGGCTTTTACTTTAGTACCCACTGTTACGACAGGCTTATTATTAATAAATGTTTTTCTATTATATAACAGGTTATTGTATGTTTCTACGGTCTGTAAATTACCTTTGTTGTCTTTAATCGTTATTTTGCCAGGACTTATGTCAATAACTATTCCACTTATAGGACTTCTGATATTACCGAACTTATCTCCATATAGTTGCTCAAATGATCTGTTGTCAGGATCATCAGGAATACCTGACTGCACTAACGGAGCCTCCGAATTAGTCAAAGGCAACGCTTGCGTCATATGCCGTACTGCCATGGAAATTCTCTGCGGAAATGACGCGGCTTTAAGAGGAATCAAATTCATGGTGGGACTAAAAGACTCAACCATATGATGGAGCGTAATATCACCTCTAGTAACCGAGGGAATAAGTTCTCCATCCTTTAAAGCATTTGCGGAACTAATTCTATGCTGTATTTCAGGAAATTTAACGGATAAACCTACTATATCTCTAGGAGATAACCAATGTATAGCCCCGTCTGGTCCAATATACTTAGTATATAAATTACCGTCTTTATCTCGTTTAAGCCCGTAAGTTAATCTATTATCTATCCCTACGGTACTGCCTTCAGGTGTATGAATTATATCAATATAACCTAAATGCGTAGGCTGAACCATTCTGCTGTCTATGGGCACGGCATCCAAGGTTTCCAGTCCTCCAGCCCCCAGTCTAGTAAGCCTATGCCATTGATCATATACTTCCGCTGGATTGACTTCTTCAATAGGAGCTCCCAACCCGGTATTCAATAACGTACCCCATACTGCCTCATCCAAAGTCCCAGGAATCAATGACCCCGTGTTTCTACGAAACGAAGTACGATATATGTAGTTCTTAAGAGAAGGAAGCCCAAATTTACGAATACGTTCGACAAACATGGCATCCGGCCAAACAAGCTGCTGATACGGCAACGCATCTCTATCATCATATAATGTTTCATCATGCTGAGCGGCAATCAGCTTTTTCGTTATTGCCAAAAGAGAATCAGCTGAAATATTAGCATACGGCGATCCTAATGTTTTAATAGATACGGCAGGATCCAGTTGCATTGCCGACATGCGACTAGTAATAACTTCTTCATCAGACATGTTGTCTTTACGACTAGGGGCTAGCTTTTTAGCTAACTTGTTTAGTATAGCAGGGTTAGATACACGAGCATTTATGGAATAAAGCTCATTTCCCATTACTTTACGTAAAGTGCCGTCTCCAATGCCGAATGTCTTAAGCACAGGCAATAACGGCATCCTGGCTTGTCCTAATTGGAGGTAAAAAACACCTGTAGCAGGATCCAACATATAACGATGGCCTAAACCCTTGGACACATTAGCATGAGCCTCTATTTCTCCTGATTCTTTGCGTCTTACATATACCCCAGGACGAAGCCGCATTTGCTTTGCTAACGTATAATCATTACCGCGAAATATAAAAGTACCCCTATCAGTAAGATAGGGTACTTTGGCCAATGTTACTCTTTTATTTAACTCCACTTCTCCGGTAACGGGATTAGCGAACTCAATCGTACCCCTCAGTCTACGATATAGCGTATCATTAGATAAGATAGCCTTCTTTTCATCGTCTTTAGAATAAAAAGCAGGCTCATATTCCACATCCCTAATAGTGGCAACATGATTTATGGCTTTAACTGGCGACATACTAGACACGGCATCTTGAATACCCTTGAATATGGCTTCTCTGTGCCATGGGATATCATCTATATCGTAAAGTTGCGGAGCATTAAATAAAGAAGTCATATATTATCCCATTAAAGGGCATAGTCGGGTACCAAGTCTTCAATATTAACCGTGGTTCTCTTTCTTGTTTGCTTTAACTTCTTTTCTAGTTCTTCCGGCAGTTCTCCTTTGGTCTTAAAAGCGTCGTATGATTTCAAGAACCCTGAAGTGCCAAATGCAAGACCAGTACTAATGGCATATAGCATATAGACTTTTTTAAGCCAACTGGGTATCAAGTCGAGCCAGCTGCTTTTTTTAACCAAACCTTTATTTCCAATATCCGCTGTAGCCAACCTAGACATAACATCCAAATACATAGCGGCCTTATAATTATCAATATTTATTATATTGGGCTCTCTTTGTTGCTGTAGCAATTTT
>Ga0123335_1006564_pt1 | contig 13486 bp, 5 predicted proteins | sample BiotimSIPDNA_2_FD_89707 | JGI IMG/M metagenome (GOLD analysis project Ga0123335, IMG submission 89707) | Anaerobic biogas reactor microbial communites from Washington, USA - Biogas_R2 time_0 SIP DNA | ecosystem: Engineered > Bioreactor > Anaerobic > Unclassified | place: Washington, USA... | reverse complement strand
TCGGAATGAACGGCGTAGCTTACGTCCTTCTCGGCAACGAATTCGATCGCCACGGTGTTTATCGTCTCAACGATTACGGCACCGATGCCGCGGTAAGGGCTGATCCCTACAAACTCTTCAACCTCAACAGCATGCCCGGCAAAGTCAGCGGTCTGTCAGCCAACCAGCACAAGCAGGTATTTCTGCTCGCCGGCCCGCTGGCCGGAGAATGGGCTGATGCTGAAGTCGGCTGGCTGCCGACCGGCATGCGCTTCGACGATGATTCGCCGATCTACCTCAAGGTAATGCTGCCGAACGACCCCGAAGGCGGCGTCACCGGCTATAAGCGCGACGGAACTCCCCACTGGTCAAGCCCGTCATCTTCCGGTTCATACTGGCAGATCAACTATAACATCGCCGGCAAGACCTATGCTTATGGGGTCAAATTCGGTGGTCCGACAGAAGTTAAGTTTCTGAATGGAGTCAGTGGCACAATCGGAACCCCGGTCTGGCCAGGCACTTTCTCGGCAACAACAGGTCTCGCTCACCCGACCGACCCACGCAAGGTCATTCTGCCTTCTCATTGGGCCGGCGTAGCTTATTATGCCTACGGTACTCAGAATCATCCGGAATTTCCCCGACAGGCTCTCGATGGCACAATCGGCCTCAACGGCAACGTCAAACCCGTCGTTCTCTGGTCGGCCGGTAATGCCGGACATCAGAGTCCTAATACATTTTTCTCCTGTATCGTTAAACGTGTTTACAAAAAGCGCACCAAGTCGCTTGACCTCTATGCTGCGCTCGACAATGCGCCGCCGCCTCCTTCTGTCAGCCCAACTCTGCAGAGTGCCGGCATGCTCTCTTCGATTGACGTTAACGTAACCGAAGCCTACGGCAAATACTGCGGCGACAACTGTATCCCCGGCGGATCTATCGGTCAGAACAGTATCATGACTCAGCTTTCGACCGTGCGCGTGGTCACTTCGACCAGAGGCGCCCGCTATGGTTTCAATCCACAGGGTATCAGAAAGACTTCGAACACTTCTGAAATCAACGCGGCGTTGCGCGTAGTCAAGCCCGGAAGCGCAGTTACCGAGGCGCTTTCGATATCGACCGACGATGCCGGCACAACTTTCGCACCGGTAATTGTAAACGGCGGTTATCTGGCCAGTATTGGCGTAACTCCTGCAAATCTGAAGACACTTGGTGCCTCTTCAGACTTTTCCAATGCGTCAGGCCTTGACTATCTGTATGGCTCTGATGCTGACAAATTCGTGGTTCAGGACTCGTGGTGGGGCCGTGGTGGTGTTGCATACGAATATTATGAAGATACCGGCGCCATCAGAAAGCTCGACTACATGGCAAATACCATACCTGCCATCGAAGAGCTCGGTGTTTTGTCTGGCAAGATCGACGACATCGGCGTTGACGGCGATGGCTATCTCTACGTCATGCGCACTGAAAAGCTGCCAATCGATGATGAGATGTCTGGTATGATTGTTAACATCAACAATCCCTCTGCGAATCCACAGTTTTTCGATGTCAGCTCGACCTGGCTGCGCCCGCCGCCGATTGAAGGCGACGACTCTGACCCCACACCTGTTGCAGAAGGCAGCCAGATGCCCGGCGATTTCAAAGTCGTAACTCTCAAACAGGATGTTTATAAAACAGTTAAACGTTACCCGCAGGGCACCGGTGCGCTCGGTTCAGAAGAAGACCGCGGCAAAGTACTGGCAGGTTATGACCTGTGGACCCGCGCATTCGAGATTAAGCCTGACAACAGCATAGGCTGGAAGCACCTGGCCTGGAGCATCGAACCCGAAGGTGACCGTGACTCGAACTTCGCCGGCGAACTGGCTGTGGTCAACCTGGCCAAAGTTCCCGATAATCTTCCCGGCAGCGACAAGCTCAATGTCATTGCTATCGGCAATGTCGACGATGCCGGCGCCAGCACTCTGCCCAATCAGGATTACACGATAAACAACCCCAGCCAGAGTATCAAAGAACATTCAACCATGACTTTCAAGGTCGAAGGCTACAAGCCATATATCAATGGAGTCATGCATGACCTCAAACCAATTGGCGATATTATCAATCCAAACACTGGCGCAACCGTTCTCAGCAATGTAAAACTTAATTCAACCCCGAACGCCAACGGAACTTACGACCACGACGAAAATAACGATGGTTCGCCGAGCGGTTTCCCCTCAAGCATGTTCGAAGCGACCGGTCGCAATACCGTTGTACAGTGGAAAATCAAACTGGTTGAAGAAAGCGATGCCTCAGCTGCCAATTTCACTGTTATCGAAACCTTCCCGGATGTCACCGGTGCTGGTCAGTTCAAAGCCCTCAGCTTCACTTTCCCGCATCCCGGCAATTACCTGATCGAAGCCAGCGTAACCTATAATCACTTCGTTTTCAGCGGCGTGACCAACAATATCAGACCTCATGAACTGCCCTTTACCAGCAAAACTGTTACAACCGCACCTTTCATCGTGAAGGTCTACTCAGAGAACCTCAACCTCAACAAGAGCCCAAGCTACATCACCAACATACAGATAAAACCGACAACAAGAACACGCCTGCATGGCGTCGCCAATTCGACGGTAAGCGGAACTGGCCCCGTTCCTTCTCTGCTTGACTTTGAAGAAGACAAATCCCTCGGCGGCATCGAGATCACATTTGATGCCCAGTTTGTCCGCGATGCCAACCGTGTCACGAATACCGGATCGGCCCTGGCAACATTTGATGGCATAGGCGTCTGGGATTACCGATACTATGCCAGACTCTACAATGAGATTCAGAACTATTTCCCCGGCCTGCCTTACAGTGCGCCCGCAACTGTCGGTGACCTTACCAATGAGGCAAGCAACGCGCACGCCTACAACTACGACCCGGCCGGCAACCCTCTGGAGATCAGCACCAAGATCAAATCTGACGTTTACAACCCCGCCCGCCCGAAGGGCGCCGAAGTCGGCGTTGATAATGGCACCCGCGTAGACAGTGACCCAACCGGCAAGGACTGGAGCTTTATCCAGTGGGGTCTCTACCTGCAACCGACCGGCCCCTATAATATGGCTACACCAACCACATTCCTCGATGCCGACAGCAGGCATATCCGTGGCATTCTTATCGCGCAGGGCAGTTGTAACGACCCGGAAGTCGTTACCAGCAGCCTTGGTAATCGCAAATACAGCGTAAGGATTCCGATCGATTCTTCTAAATTCTCACAGATAATCAACACGCCAAAAGATCCCGAAACTTTCAACCTGCATCTCGAAGTCCTTTACCCGCGAGTCAGCTGGCTGAGCAACGACCTGGGCGACAGCGCAACCGACGAAAGGCGCTTCAGCAGTATGATTCCGCTCAGCAATGACAGCGGCGACAAGCCATTCCATATACTTGGCCGCATGCGCCTTGCGCCAGGCAATTCGCCTGAACCGGGCACGAACTTCCTGATCAACCAGAGCTGGAAAGACGGGGACAGCGGCGAAGAATTCTTTGTCGGTGGCAAGGAAAGCCTCGGCGCGCTGGCACGCGACTTCACGCTGCCAGAGTTTGTCGAAGCACCCAACACTAACGAAACTCCGATTATTCAGACTACCGGCGACGAAGCGACCGAAGTCAAAGTATCTTTCGGAGTTTACGACAACAACCCGCATGCCGAAATCGGCGCGTTCTACCCGGCTTACGAGATGCTGAAAGTTGATCCAGCAACTGAAGCTCCGTTGCGGCGCTTTGACTCGACCGACAGCAACAAGGTGTTCAAACAGGGACCGGCGATTACCGACATCGTTACCCACAAAGGACCGGAAGACATCAACTTCTTCAGCAACAATGACTGGAAAGCCGGCGCTTCCTTCACTACGATACTCACAGAATATGGCCCGGGCAGTAAATTCGATACCGGCAAAGAACTTCAGAACTGGATAGGCTCTCTCAATTACACTGTTCTCGGCTCGATAAAAGATGGCATTGGCTCATATTCGACTATTGTCGAACACCAGTTCTATCACGAAAAAGCCTGTGCTGACATGGGTATAACCGTCGATGAAAATGCCAGAATAGTAATCAACGACACCCTGGTAAAAGCAGTAGAACGCTACGACAACGACCCGCCAAGCATCGAAGTAGAACTGATTTCGCAGGTCGATAACCGCCGCTGGGAATTCAAACTCAACGAAATGGTGAATGACCTCTGTCGCCTCCCGACCACAATCGAGAACCTTGGGAAATGCACTCTCGAAGTCACTTCTTATAATCTGCAGACCAACGCGCCGATTAACACGCTCTCCGACAACGAGATCCCCGGCTGCACAGCCTACCCGGATGACATCGGCCAGCCCGACGTCAATGCTCTAACCGTTCTGCCGACGGCTCTGCCCGAATTCAGACGAGCCAGCCGCCTGTTGATCAATGTAAGAATCTTCGACAATACCGGCTTCAGAGAACTCAAGGAAGCCACCATCAAGGTAGTCAACCTCGATGGCGGCGAAAGCAGCCTGCTTCCTGACAACAGTCCTAACATTCCTTTGATGGCATGGCAGAATGTTAATGGCAACGCTATCGAAGGCGTCGCTGATAGACCACGCGCCAGCTTTGCCGTCGACATGCCGATGAAAGCTCTTACTGACCAGAACCAGGTGCTCATCGAGGTATACGCCAGCGACCTGAACAACAACAGGCGTAAGCTGATCATACCGATAAAGGTTGTAGAAAGCACTTTCGAAACCCGTGTTCTTGAAATCAAAGAAAACCGCAACTGATAAAATAGCAGTAAAACACGTCGGCAAGCCCCTCATCAGGGGTGTTGCCGGCGTGTTTTTCTTTACCATCGCGCTGACAATGCAGCTGGCAGCCTGCGACATGAGCGCCTTCGTTCAGTCTGAATTCGCCGAAAGATGTCAACTGCTGCTCGATCTCTGCGATAAGGCCGATCTGGCCAGAAGCCTTGCCCACCCTGACATAGCTGGCTACAACGGTGCTTTGAGCCGCGAATGGATCAGGTTTTTCCTGGCACACGGCAATCACGCCAACATACCGCCAACCCTTGCCTTCATAGCTACCGACAGCTGGAACATCGCGATGAACGAAGTCGGCAACGCCATTGCCGCGTTGATCAATACCGGCATCGATCGCGAAAATATGCATCGCCTGCGCTTCCGAGTAATGCTGATGAAGGAGCCGCAGCGAATAGAAACGCTGCAAAAAATCTTCGACGGGCGACGAAAACAACTTCTCAGCGCCACAGAACAATGGTCAGACAGAGAAGCCTGGTTTACCCAGACACTTATTCTGCCAGCCAGTGAACTGCACGCACAGGTGGGTGAAGTGCCGGAACTGCTGCATCGCCTGCAAACAGAAGTAGACTCGCATATTGCGGCTTTTCAGCGAATTATTGAGCATGAAAAAAATGGAACCGACCCGGAAGTGGTAGCGGCACTGTTTTCAAGCCTGCAGCAGGAAATCGACCTGGATATGGCCTTCTGGGAGACTCTGTTCTTCTACAATACCTGATAATCGCTCTGTTTGGTCTTTTCGCTGTCATCCGCGAAAAGAGCCTCAAGAAACTGCTCAGGCTCGAACGGCATCAGATCATCCATCTTCTCGCCAACGCCGATAAACTTGACCGGCGCGCTTATCTGCTCTTCAACTGCGAAGAGAACGCCGCCCTTAGCGGTTCCATCGAGTTTGGTAACGACAAGACCTGAAATCGGCAGAGCCTCTTTAAATTGTTTCGCCTGCTGCACGGCATTCTGACCGGTGGTGGCGTCGAGCACCAGCAAAATCTCATGCGGGCCGCCATCACTTTCCTTTTCGGCGATTTTCTGAACCTTTTTCAACTCGGCCATGAGATTAGCTTTTACGTGCATGCGACCAGCAGTGTCAACAATCAACAGGTCGGCTTCGCGCTTTTTTGCAGCATGAATAGCATCGAAAACCAGAGCGCCCGGGTCGCCACCTTCGCTGCCTCTGATTACTTCGACGCCGACGCGTTCGCCCCAGATTGAAATCTGATCTATCGCAGCCGCTCTAAAGGTATCGCCGGCCGCCAGAACGACTTTCTTGCCTTCTTTAACAAAGCGCCGCGCCAGTTTGGCAATAGTTGTCGTCTTACCAACACCGTTAACTCCGATAATCAGAAATACGGTGAGACCATTGGGGTTAAAAACCGGCGTAGAAGAATATCTTGTCAGCATGCCGCGAAGTTGATCGCGCAGAATCGCATAAATTTTTTCGGGATCGGTGATGTCTTCCTCATCTACCTTTTTGTGAAGATAAGTGAGGAGTTCCTGAGTCGTCTTTACACCCACATCAGCCTCAAACAATGCCTCTTCAAGCTCGTCGAGGAGATCGTCGTTTATCTTCGTGCTGCCAAGAACAAGCTTTTTGAGCTTGCCGACGAAACCAGTCCGGGTTTTGGTCAGACCATTCTTAAGCCGCTGAAACCACGACAATTCTGGCTCAGGCTCTTCAACCGGCTTGACCGGCACAACCGGCTCAGCAATCTTAGCCGGCTCGACCGCCTTTTCGACGACGACCGGCTCAACTGCCGGCTTTGCTTCGACAGCCGCCTTTTCAGCTACCGGAGTAGATGTGAGCTCAACCGGCCTGGTGTCAGATATTTGTGCTGTTTCGGCAGAACGCTCGCTGATCGGTGCTTTCTTATCATCAGCATCGATCGCAGTCGTATCATCGAACGCTTCAAAAGGAACAAGCCAGGCAAAGAGCAAAAGGGTTAAGCCAGCCAGACTGGTTACACCGGCAACGATTATCTGCGAAGGGCCGGCCTGATAATAAATCAGAATGCCTTCGATCAGCAGGCTGATACCGATCAGAAGAACAATTATGCGAGATTCATCCCACTGCCGGGTATAAACGACCGGGTTACCATCGGTTGCCGCCGGGGTCTTTTGTAGTTCTTCACTCATTGCAGATTCTCCTCTGAGGCAGCAGCAGCAGCCAGCGGAATATTTCTTCCGCTGACATGGCCTGATTTGCCCACAGTAAATTCCTTGATTTTGTTCTCATCTTCGAGACGTATCGAAATTGGTCGTGAAATGCCTGATTTTTGCAGGGTAACACCATAAATGACGTCGACTGCCTGCATGGTTTCCTTGTTGTGAGTAATGACGATAAATTGAGTCTTATCGGCAAAACTGCGCAACATTCGATTAAAGCGACGCACATTCGATTCATCGAGCGCGGCCTCGACTTCGTCGAGCAGACAGAAAGCCGGTGGTTTAACCTGGAGAATCGAAAACAACAGCGCCAGGGATATCAACGACTTTTCGCCGCCCGAGAAGAGTTCAAGCGTCGACAGCTTTTTGCCGGGAAGACGGCAGGCAATATCGACATCGCTTTCGAGCGGATTGTCTTTGTCGCTGAGTTTGAGCATACCGCTGCCACCCGGAAACAGTATTTCAAAAATATCGTTGAAAGCAGTATTGATCTGCGCGAAAGTTTCGAGGAAGCGCTCGGAAGAAATCTTCTCGATCTCGGCGATCACCTGTTCAAGCGAATCAGCCGCTTCGCTTAAGTCGGCTACCTGCGAATTGAGAAAATCGTAGCGCTCGCGGGTCTTTTCGTAATCTTCGATTGCCAGCGGATTCACCGGTTCGAGCAGTTCCTGTTCGAATTTGCGCTGGGTTGTGCGCCCGACCAGTTCTTCGCGACTTTCGTATTTATGCATATTGATGGTCAGGTCGGTCAGTTCGAGACCAAATTCACCGGTGAGAATGCCTTCTTTGGTGCTGATATGAGTCTTGACCTCGGCCATCTTGATATCGAGCTCAGAAAGTTTTTTGCGGGTCGAATCTTCGATGCGCACGCGGCTCTGATAGGCATGATCGAGCTGGTCGAGTTCTTTCGACATCTTGCGATATTCGCTCTGAATATCAGCCATAGCGTTTTCTAGGGCCTCACGATGCTTTTCGAAATCATCAATCTCTTTTTGAATCGTCGCAACCTTGCCGTCGCCTTCACTGCTCAAAGTCTTGAGACGATCGACCTCGGCCGATGCACGGTCTTTGCGTTCCTGCGCATCTTTGCGGCGCCGCGTAGCATTTTCAATTTCTTTGCGAACAGCCTTTTTGCGCTCGACGACCTGCGCCAGTTCAAGCTTGCGTTCGCCAAGCATGGCATTGAGTGAGGCCAGGCGGCTCTGAATCGATTCTTCCCGGCCGCTCAATGAATTCAGGCGGCCGCTGAGTTCGGCATCCTGAGCTTCGAAAGCAGTCAGCTCTTCTGAGGCTTTGGTGATTTCATCGCGCAGGGCGGTCAGACGTGAGGTCATCTCGCTGCGGTCACGGGCAATATTGGCATATTCTTCGTTGCGGGTGTTCAGTTCGGCCTTGAACTGGTCTGCCTGCCTGCCAAAGAAACCGATAGACTGCTCGCGCCGACGAATTTCCTCTTCGCGCGAACGGGTCGAATTCTGCAGCTGCTGCCGTTCTTTGTGCAGATTGGCAACCAGCGTGCGCAACTTGCTTTCTTTGGCAGTAAAAGATTTGAGCTTGCTTTCGAGCTCTTCCTGTTCGCGTTTGCGGGAAAGAATGCCGACCGACTTGCGCGCTTCGCCGCCGCCGGTGAGCGCCCCGGATGAGCGCACGATCTCGCCGTCAAGTGTGACAATACGATTGAAATTGCGGTTGTTACGCGCGAATTCAACGGCATTATCGAGATTATCGAAAATAAGTATGCGGCCGAGCAGGTTGCTCATTACCGTGTAGAACTTTGCATCGAACTGAATCAGTTCGAGAGCTACGCCGACACAGCCCTTAACCCTGGGGTTTTCTACGGTCGGCGGCGCGCTGATCATATCGAGAGGCAAAAAAGTCGCACGGCCAGACTTGTTTTCTTTGAGTATCGCAATCGCTCTTTTCGCAGTTTCAGCGTCACGCGTGACGATATCCTGAATACTGGCGCCAAGAGCTGTTTCAAATGCCATTTCGTAGCCCTGTGGCACCTTGATGAGATCGCCGACGATGCCGTAAATATCAGGCAGACGGCCGGTTTCCTTGAGCGCCAGCGCGGCCTGAACTCCGCGGTATATGCCGCTTTCACTGCTGTGGCGAAGTTCTTCGAGCATGTTGCTGCGGGCATTGAGCATTTTGATCTGGTCTGTGGCCGCGTTGAGCTCTTCCTCGTTTTTGCGGCATTCGCTCTCGATCTTGTTAAGGCGTGCCAGTTCTTCGTTCTGGCGGGCACTGTTTTCTTCGACTTCAGCCTTCATCGTGGCAATTTCTTTATCGAGGCGGGCGATCTCGCCCTTGAGCTTATCGACATGTGCCTGTGCCGAAGCAACATCAGATTCACCTTTTTCGAGCTGACGCTCAAGAATCTGCACCTGCGCCTGCGCGGTTGTAATGCGGTTCTTACGATCAGCCAGTTTAACCGCGATCTGAAAGGCTGAATCTTTATCGTTGGCCTGCTCTTTGAGATGCTGTTCAAGCTCTGTGCGAACGCTGGCAATGCTGCCTTCGACTTCTGCCATGGCAGAACCCAGCTCGATTTCGCTCGCCTCTTCATTTTTAAGACGATTCTCAGCTTCAGAGATTTCCTGGCCGCCATCGAGCAGCATGGTTTCGATGCCTTCAATCTCTTCAAGGATAGCCTGACAACGCGCCTGCTGGCTGCGAATGTCTTCGCGCAGAACCCCGACCTGGCGGCGACGATCGTCGATCTGCAGGGTTACCGCCTTAACTTCGTCCTGACGTTTGTTCAAGACTTCTTCGAATTCGGCGAACCTGACACGAGCGTCAGCTTTTTTGCTGTCTACTTCGGCCAGAAACTTTTCGATTTCTTCAATTTTAGCAAGCAGACCGAGTCGCATCGAGTTGATGTTTTCCTGCTCGGCGTAATACTGGTTGAGGTCGAACAGAATCAGATCTATCTCAAGCTGCCTGATTTCGGAAGCCAGCGCCTGATACTTGCGGGTCTTCTCAGCCTGTTCGGCAAGCGGCCCAAGCTGGGTTTCGATTTCGCTGATAATGTCATTGAGGCGGGTAATATTGGTGCGGGTATGCCCAAGTTTGGTCAGGGTGTTCTGCTTGCGATGTTTGAACTTGGTTATGCCAGCGGCTTCTTCGATCAGTGCGCGACGCGACTGAGTGCGCTGAAACACGATATCTTCGATATCGCCCTGGCCGATGACCGAGTAGCCATCTTTGCCAATGCCGGTATCCATGAGCATTTCCTTGATTTCGGAAAGCAGCGTGCGCCCGTTATTGACAAAATAATTGCTCTCGCCTGACCTGAACAGCTGTCTGCCAATGCTGACCTCTGAATAATCCATGGGCATGGCGCGGTCTTCGTTGTCGAGAATCAGCTTGACCTGTGAAAAGGCAGCCGGCCTGAATTCGGCCGAACCGGCAAAAATAACTTCCGACATTTTGGTGCCACGCAGAGCCTTGGCGCTCTGCTCACCGAGAACCCAGCGAATCGCATCGCAGACATTACTTTTGCCTGACCCGTTGGGCCCGATTATTGCGGTTATGCCAGGTTGAAAATCAAAAACAGTCTTGCGGCCGAAAGACTTGAAGCCCATCAGCTCAAGTGACTTGAGATACATGTTTGTTCGCCTGTTCCTTTGCGAAAGATAATATGATGTTTGACCAATATATATGCCACAATTCGACGCAAAATAACAGCCTTTATCACATTTTTTGCTGGCAGGCTGCTAACCTCATGCGCTCAGAATGTACGCAACGACAGCGAATTTATTGTTGCAGTGCAGAAGCATGTCATGTTAGGATGCAGGTGTGAGCCAGTGTAGCTGATTTATCGATTTAGCTGTAGAACCTCACCGAACTCATTCACAAGGACCATCAGCACATGGAATATGACCAGAACGAAAAAAACGACGAGAACCAGGAACAACAGACGCCGCAATACGATCCAGCCGGTGAAACCAAGCAGAAATTGCTTTTCTTCGTCGTTGCTGTAGTAGTTGTCGTTGCCGCCAAGTTCATTCTGGGTCTGTAACGCGCTTTTCATACCGGTTGTTTTAACGCCGGCAGCTTAATGATATTTCCCTTTTTTTGCCTGAGCGCTTCTGCGCGCCTTTCGCTTACTGCTGAAGAAAAATGTTAGCCCATCTGATGTCAGAAGTTTTGGAAACTGACGGTGGCATGTGCTAAACTGCAAAAAAACGCAGATGAACCTCAGGAGGTTTGAAGATGCCCGTAGTGGGGAAACCTGTAGCGCGCAAAGACGCTCTCGACAAGCTTAGAGGGCTGGCCAGATACATCGACGATTATAACTTTTCAGATATACTGCATATTGTTACCGTGCGCTCGCCACACGCTTACGGGCGTCTCAAGAGCATCGACAAAAGTGCCGCCGAAAGAATGCCCGGCGTTGTTGGTGTAATCACCGCCGACCAGGTACCCGGAAAAAATGCGGTTCCACTGGTACTCGAAGACGAACCATTTCTGGCTCAGGACTACGTGCGCTTTCATGGCGAACCGGTGGCACTTGTCGTGGCAGAGAGCTACGAAGAAGCCCAGGCAGCAGCGGCGCTGGTGACAATGGATATAGAGCCGCTCAAACCATTACTCAGCATCAGAGATGCAATCGCAGAATCGGCGCCAAAGATATATGGCAGCGACAACTGTTTCAGCCGCTATAATGTCGAAAAGGGTAACGCCGAAGAGGCGATGAAATCAGCAAAACATGTATTCGAACAGGAATACGAAACCCCTTACCAGGAGCACGCCTATCTCGAAACCAACGGCGTTATCGCCGTTCCCGGCATCGAAGGCACAATGACGGTCTACGGCACGATGCAGTGCCCGTTCTACGTGCATGATGCGGTTGCCCAGGCGCTTGGGCGAGAACGCAATCAGGTAAGAATAGTTCAAACTACTACCGGTGGCGGATTTGGCGGCAAGGAAGACTTTCCCTCGGTAGTTGCCGGTCAGGCCGCAATTGTGGCACAGCTGTTCAACCGACCGGCCAAGCTCATCTACAAACGCGAAGAAGACATCATCGCCAGTTCCAAAAGACATCCCGGCCTGATCAAAATGAAGATCGGCACCGATGACAACGGCAAGATAACCGCAGCCCTGATCGACTATTACGTTGATGGCGGCGCCTATTCGACACTTACCCCGATCGTGCTCTGGCGCGGTACCGTGCATGCTCTCGGCCCCTATGAATGCGATCATGTTCATATCAGGTCGTGGGGCGTTGCGACAAATAAGGTGCCTTGTGGTGCGTATCGCGGTTTTGGCTCACCACAGGTAATATTTGCAGGTGAATCGATGATCGACGAAATTGCCGCTGCCCTGAACATTGACCCGATAGAAATACGGCGGATCAACGGTTACAAGGTCGGATCGAGCACAGCTACCAGTCAGATAATCGACCAGTCATGCGGCCTGATGGAAACCATCGAAAAGGCCAGTGCCAAAGCCGACTGGAAAGGCAAATGGCAGAAGCCCGAGCAGCGCGCAGGCATTCTGCGCAAGGGCGTCGGCGTGTCCACGGTGTATTACGGCGTCGGTCTCGGCGCTGGCGGCAAACATCTCGATCGCGCCGGCACCAGCATAACCATTATGAAAGATGGTTCGGTTCACTGCGCCATCGGTAACGTAGAAATGGGTCAGGGCGCGCGCACCGTGCTGGCACAGATCGCTGCCGATGCTCTCGGAGCGCCTTACGATCTGGTAAACGTCGTCGAAACCGACACCAACCTGGTGCCAGATTCTGGCCCGACGGTGGCGAGTCGCACCACCTTCATGTCGGGCAATTCGTTGATGCTGGCAGCAGAACAGCTGCGCCCGCGCCTGCTGCAAGCGGCCGCCGAACTGCTTGGCGCACCCGGCACCGATGCAGTAGAACTTATCGACGGCAAAGCCTTCCTGAAAGCTGATCCGAACGGCAAACAGTTCAGCTTCAGAGAACTCGCGGCAAAGCTTTATGCCATTCGGCTCATGCCCAGCGCTTTTGGCTGGTTCATCGCGCCCGACTCGTCTTATGACAAGGATACCGGCCAGGGCAACGCCTATTTCGTCTACAGTTACTGCACCAACATCGCTGAAGTCGAAGTCGATATGGAGACCGGCGAATTCAGGGTAACCCGCATCACTTCAGCTCATGACATGGGCAAGGCGATAAATCCGCAGCAGGTTGAAGGTCAGATCGAGGGCGGCACCCTGCAGGGCATGGGTTATGCAACTATGGAAGAGATACGCCACGACGCGAATGGGCGCATGCTCAACAATGCTTTCGCCACCTACATTCTGCCGACAACCGAAGACACGCCCGAACTGGACCCGATCATCGTCGAACACGCTTATGACCGCGGACCTTACGGCGCCAAGGGCTTTGGTGAGGTCCCGCTTATGGGCATCGCTCCGGCGATTTCGAATGCCATTTACAACGCCACCGGCATCAGAATTCGCAAACTGCCAATCAAGCCCGAAAAAATTCTTGGACTCGATGAATAAAGCCGAAAAAGATGGATGATAGCAACCGCACAGAAGATCTGCAGCAGGGCCAT
>Ga0123335_1006563_pt1 | contig 13489 bp, 14 predicted proteins | sample BiotimSIPDNA_2_FD_89707 | JGI IMG/M metagenome (GOLD analysis project Ga0123335, IMG submission 89707) | Anaerobic biogas reactor microbial communites from Washington, USA - Biogas_R2 time_0 SIP DNA | ecosystem: Engineered > Bioreactor > Anaerobic > Unclassified | place: Washington, USA... | reverse complement strand
CCCGGGGGGGGGGACGAGCACTGACCCCCAGTACTGTACTGAAGGAAGTTTATGCAAAATAGGGAAAAACGAAGACCACTTATAAACAATCTGGAAAATTGTCAAAAAAAGTCTACCACTTCAAATGCAAGAATAAGGAGGGCTGGTATGAGTCTGATCCGTTCAAGTGCAAAGGGGGACCTGGGTGCAGTAAAAAAGCTGCTCAGTGAAGGAGCTGACGTCAATTCCACCGACGCAAACGGAAGAACTGCGCTGATTGAGGCATCCTGGGGCGGCTACAATGATGTAGTCAAGCTTTTAATCGAGAAGGGTGCTGATGTTAATGCTGCAGATAAAAGTGGTTATACAGCAATCATGCGTGCATCCGAAGAGGGACACCAAACTATAGTAACCAGTCTGATCAAGGCCGGTGCGGATGTTAACTGCAAGGGAAAGGTAAAAGGGACAACCCCCCTGATGCTGGCAGCTGAAAGAGGGCACATCAAAATACTGGGCACGCTCATTTCAAACGGGGCCAAAGTAAATGATTTGGATCTCTATGAAGAGACAGCTCTTGCCAGAGCTTATCATTCCGAGCAGACTAAAGCGGCGGAATTTCTTGAGTCTAAAGGTGGAAGGGGAAAACCTGAACGCAGCTCATACTCTTACAGTGAAAAAGAGTCCAAAGGTACGACAAAAGCCAGTCTTCCTCAGTGGAGCGCAGCGGCTTTCGAATCGGGTTATGATGAGGAGGAGGGACCCGCAGAAAGTTTTGATGAAGAATGACCTTGTTTCAGGGCAGGCGGAAGACCTGCCCTTTCATACAGCCTCCCCCATTCGTTTTTCACATTGAATCGCCAGATATCTGCCTGGATTTGTACCATTTAAGAATTTTCTCCGGTGTTCTGTTGGCATAGCAGTAGATGCACAGGTGCGGACAGGTATTGTAGCGTCCGATATCTTTGCTTACAATACAATTGCAGAGCTCCCTCTGACCGGGATCTTTGAGTTTTTTGTTTATGAGAGGCACCCTGTCAAAAAGGTTTGATTCACCAGTCCCCAGGAATTCTGATATTTCTGGATCATCATCAAATAAACGGGCGATAAGTTCCGGATCAATGCAGCTTCCATGTTCTATTTCGAACCGGCTTAGATCCTGTTTTTCAGCACATGAGAAGATGTCAATTCCCCAGTGTTGTTTTTTAACCTTGAGATAATCGCCGATAATCGAGATGCTGTCCTTGTCAAAACCATGTATGTTCACTCCGGCATTACGCAAGTTTCTATCCACTTTCGTGTAAAGGGCCAGGAAACTCAGTGTCAGCTGTTCGGTGAACCCGTGAATCTCATCGCCGATTCTCCCGATCTTATCACACAGAATACGCGCTGAGATCTGATCTGAAAGGATAAGCGGATCAAAACGCCACATCACCCTGCTCTTCCCTACCCTCCCGGAAAGTTTTTCAAATGTGCAGATACGTTCTGAGAGAGGGGGAACATTTTTTTCATAGGACTCTTTTTCGTAGTCATTAAGAGTCATTTGAATAAGGTACTGAATCCCCATTTTGTCCAGTTCATCGAGAACAGGAAACAGAGGTGAGGGGTTTTTGGACCAGAAGACGATCAGGCGTGTGTTGCAGAAAGAGATATAATCCGATTTTCCGTTGAAAGGATTTATCCGGCATGCGTAGCCTCTCTTTAATCGTTCCAAAAGCCAGGAGGTATGAAATGCCGGTATATCTGTCGAGCGGCTTGCCGATACAATCAGCGGAGCAGAGGCTTCTACCACTCCACCCTCTATTTTTATTTTTACTTTTTCCCAACCTTTGAAAGCCATATCTTCCTAAGCCGTTCAGCGTTCAACGTTCAGAGGTTCAGCGTTCGCCAAGAATGAACCTCTGAACCCTGTACTGACTTATATTTTAGTTAATGAAAAACAGAGTGCTTGTAATCAATCCCTGTGTTACAGATTTTAAGCTCTATGATGAATGGATGCATCCTGCAGGTCTTTACTTTCTCCTTGATCTCCTTAAACGGAATCAGATAGAAACCTACTATTTCGATTGTCTTGCCGAAAGTATTTCCGGGCTCAAAAAATTCGGTACCGGGGAATACGGGTACAAAGAACTGGAAAAACCGCTAATTTACAGTAACATAAAAAGAAAATACAAAATCTATGGGATATCAGGAACAGATCTTGAGAAATGTCTGAGCAGATATCCGGTTCCGGACCTTGTATTGGCAGGCAGTTCGATGACCTATTGGGCTCCCGGAGTTGTTGAAACCATCAAAATTGTCCGCCGGTGTTTCCCTGATGTTCCTGTAATTATCGGCGGAATTGCCGCTCAGCTTATACCTGGTTATTTCGAGTCAAAATTTGCAGACTGCCACACCGCAGGTTCTCTGTTTTCAGAGGATACATTACAGTTGATAAAACAGTACATAAGCGGGTTCAGTTCCTCCAATGAGGAAAGTCCATCAATGTCAGGCGGCCTCGGTTTTTTACAAAAAATGAGGCATGGCCCCGTGCTCCTTTCACTTGGATGTCCGATGAGCTGTTCTTATTGTGCTTCCAGAGTGTTGCAGCCACATTTCAGACCGCGCCCGGTAAAAACAGTGCTTAAAGAGGTGCTTTATGTACACGAGAAATTTGGTGTTCAGGACTTTGCATTTTACGATGACGCATTGCTTTACAGATATCAGGACGGCCTGATTCCTTTTCTGGCAGAAGTGAAAAAGCTTGGACTCGAACTTCGGTTTCATACTCCAAACGGATTTCATTTGAGACTGCTCAACAGAGAGATCCTTGAAATAATGAAGGATTCGGGTTTTAAGACATTGAGATTTGGATATGAAAGCGGTGACCCGAAGCACTCTGATGAAACAGAAAGCAAGGCAGGAATAGAGATGCTTGCTGAAAAAATATCCCTTGCCAGAAAAGCAGGATTTACCAAAAAAGAAACCGGCGTTTACCTGATGGGTGGACTGAAGGGACAATCACCGGAGGATATGATGAAGGAAATGGAGCAGACAGGCGCTCTTGGGGTACAGGTTAAACCGGTTTTCCTCTCCCCTGTACCCCGAACCCGGCTTTTTGAATATTATGCCCGCCAGTTTCCCTCATTAAGGTGTGATCCGCTCTGGCATAATGACTCCTTTTTCATCACCTGTCTCCCTGGTTGGGACTGGGATTCACTGGAGGAGATCCGCAGAAAAGCAAGGGGAATTAATACTGTTCAGCAGAAGGCGGATATCTATTCCTGATCATCTCTGATACCTTTTACCAGTTTTGCACGTGCTCTTTCAAGGAAAGCGTGCAGCAATGGCTCCCGAAAATCGGGATAGGTCCAGGAGAAGATGCGGTACTTACCTTTGCGGTAATGAAGGGTGACCTCACCGTAGATACCATCACCAAGATAGAGCCGGTGATAAAAATCCTTAGTAGTAGCCAGTACGAGTTTATCTCTTGATATATAGCCGGGGTCGATGTTTACCCGCCGCCTGCCATCGACCATAAACTCCTTTTCCAGCCTATTTGTATAGAGTTTCAAAGATGTAATCTCAGCACGGTCGATAAAAGAGGGATAATTGAAATAGTATTTCATCAGGTTTTCGCCCATTTCATCTGCGTAATAGCTGGTCCAGGAAAAAGGAACCGGTCCATAGGAGTATTCGGGAATTCCGAATCTGGAATCCAGGAGTGACAGAACCTGCTTAAGATCCACCAATGGGTCATAAGTGATGGCAAACATCAATTTGACAGGAAGAGGTGCGGATGCAATGCCCATAATTATAATATCGAATAGTGAATGGTGAATAAATAAAGGAGAGAAGCTCCCTTTCCCTTCAGAAAAATCTCACACTAAGAAGTACTGATCAAAAATAATCGATTCTTCAGATCGAATAAAGAGATCGTATATGCTGTATTCCCAATAATAGGCAGATACAAGCTGTCGTGTGCTTTTTAACTTGACTGCAGACTGGGCTATTTGTAATTTTTTACTCCTCTTTCAAGGTGATTGTCATCAAGAGCAAGCCTGCAAGAAGAAGCTACTCTTTTAAAATTATTGAACAGGGAGAGACATTTGTCCAAAAGATTTACTTTCAAAGGCGGTGTACACCCCCCGCATAAAAAAAGTCAGACTGAGCATTTGTCAATAGAAGTATTCCCTGCCCCCCAGAAAGTGATAATTCCCCTGCAGCAGCATATCGGAGCGCCGGCAAAAGCCGTGGTAAACAAAGGTGACCATGTGGTTATTGGTCAGCTGCTGGGAGAGGCTGGAGGGTTTGTGTCTGCCCCGGTGCACTCTTCGGTGTCGGGCACGGTTTTGTCTGTGGGCCTTTTTCCACATCCGACGGGAAAGCCGGTAATGGCTGTGGAGATTGAAAATGACGGGCTTGATGAGCGGATGCCATTTGAGCCGGGTAAACCATGGGCAGAAGCAGATTCAAAAGAGCTCATTTCCAGAATACAGGCAGCAGGTATTGTAGGCATGGGTGGAGCATCTTTCCCTACACATGTCAAGTTATCCCCTCCCGAAGGTAAGAAGATTGACACGGTTATAGTAAACGGTGTGGAGTGTGAGCCGTATCTGACAGCCGATCACAGATCGATACTGGAACGAACCGATGCGTTTCTTACCGGAGCACTGATCATAAAAAAGATCCTCAATGCCGGGAGATGCTTTATCGCCATAGAAGATAACAAACAGGATGCAATAAAGAGTGTTCGCTCAAGGCTTTCGGATGCCCAATTTAAAGGTGAATTGAAAATTGCAGTACTTCAGACTAAATATCCCCAGGGTGGAGAAAAACAGCTGATAAATGCGGTAACCGGACGGATGGTTCCCTCCGGAGGGCTTCCCATGGACTCTGGCTGTGTAGTACCGAACGCGGGTACCACGCTGGCAGTTTACGATGCAGTAGTTGAAGGTATTCCTCTGTATCAGAGGGTACTGACAGTCACCGGCCCGACAGCAGCCAAGCCCAGAAATTTCCTTGTACGCATAGGCACCCCGATCCGTCTGCTCATAGAAGCCTGTGAGGTTGACATGAAGGCGACCAGGAAAATAATCATGGGCGGTCCGATGATGGGTATAACACAATCGGATCTTGATGTTCCGGTAATCAAATCGACATCGGGAATTCTTGCCTACGATAAAGTTGTTTCCGGAGAGCGTGAATATCCCTGTATAAACTGCGGTCATTGCGTACATGCATGCCCCATTCACCTTGTTCCATCAAGGCTGGCCAAGCTGGTAAATAAAGAGAAATACGATGAGGCCCTGGAGTGGAATATTACAGACTGCATGGAGTGTGGCTCCTGTGCATTTGTATGTCCATCCAAGATAAACCTGGTTCATTACATGAAGCTGGGGAAATTTCATATCCAGGCCAGACGCGCCGCAGCCGCAAAGAAATGAGGACCAATCTACATATGACAACTACATCGATGACAAAACCCGAGATAGAGAAGAGTCCCGATACTGTAGAGCAGAAAAGTGAACTGCTCTCTCTATCATCTTCTCCACACATCCGGCATACTGAATCTGTTCCCCAAATAATGATGTGGGTTATAATAGCGCTCCTTCCTTCGGTTATTGCTTCCTACCTGTTTTTTGGCTGGCATGCGATATTTCTCACCTGTGTGGGGGTCAGCTCGGCAGTGGCAACAGAGTGGATTATTACCCGTTTGTTGAAGAAGCCCACGACAATTGGAGACTTAAGCGCAGTTATAACTGGAATACTTCTGGCATTTAATGTTCCACCTACCCTTCCATGGTGGATGGTAGTGATAGGATCGGCATTCGCTATCGGGGTTGCAAAAATGACATTCGGTGGTCTGGGAGGTAATTTTATAAACCCTGCCTTAGCCGGACGGGCAATGCTGATGGCTTCATATCCTGCAGCAATGACCAGTTTTTCTGCACCAAAACTTGGAGCGATCTCCGGACTGGATGGTGTTACCGGTGCTACTCCGCTGGCTCATTTCAAGGCCTCAATGGCTGACGGGTCATTTCAGGCGCTTGATTTTCAGGACGCACTATACAACCTGTTCACCGGTAATGTCGGAGGATGTATAGGGGAAACATCGGCAGTTGCGCTCCTTATCGGTGCTTTGATACTGTGGTACAAAAGAATTATCGGTTTTGGAATTCCACTGAGTTTTATCGGCACGGTATTTATTCTTTTCTGGCTTTTCAACGGAACCGGGGAGCTGTTTACATCCGGATCTTTAATAATTCCCACATATCAGGTTCTTGCGGGCGGATTGCTGTTAGGAGCATTTTTCATGGCCACAGACATGGTAACATCTCCTATTACTCCACTGGGCAAGGTTGTATTCGGTATCGGTTGCGGGGTGCTGACTTTCTTAATCCGGAAATTCGGCGGATACCCTGAGGGGGTATCCTACTCAATACTACTTATGAACCTTGTTGTCCCTCTGATTGAAAAGTATACACGTCCGAAGATTTACGGGGGGGTAAGGAAGTGAAAGATATAATCAAACTGACTGCAGTGCTCACTATAATCTCAGTAGCCGCAGCACTGATCATAGCATTAGCATATGTCAAAACAAAGGGCACAATAGAAGATGGGCAGAAAAAAGCACAGGAAACAGCGCTCGACATGGTAGTTCCGGCCGGTTCTGTGCTTACTGAAAAAAAAGGGGACGGGTCTTTGAAACCAGCCCAGTACTGGGAGGCATCGAAGGGTGACGATCAGTTTTATATTTTCAAGATCAGCAGCACCGGTTACTCAAGCGATATCATTTACCTGGTCAGCGTTGACACCGAGGGCCTTGTTTATGGAATGACAATAATGCAGCAGGCAGAAACTCCCGGACTCGGTTCAAGGGTCCAGGAAGTGATATCAAAGGAATATATCTGGAACGGGCTTTTCAGTAAAGCTGAGAAGGGAAACACCTGGTTTACAGAGCAGTTCAGCGGCTTGAATGTAAACAATGAAATCGGTATTGATAAATCGATGGGAGAATGGCACAAGCTTGACGGCAAGTCGAAGGACGCGCTGAAAGCCAAAAACAGCATCACTGCAATAACCGGATCAACCATTTCTACCAGGGCTGTAACCAAGGGGCTGGAAGTGAAGGCGCGTGGATATCTCAAAGCGATTCGGGGTTAAAATGATAAGAGAAGAACTTAAACGTGGAATCTTTACGGAAAATCCGATTTTCATTCTGGTTCTGGGCCTCTGCCCATCACTGGCAACCAGTACTTCGATCAAGAATGGAATAGGTATGGGTTTGGCTGTTACGTTTGTGCTAGCCTGCTCAAATGTGATCATTTCTGTTGTACGGAAAGTTATTCCGGATAAAGTAAGAATTCCCTGCTTTATTGTGATCATTGCCACATTTGTCAGTGTAGTTCAGCTGTTGATGAAGGCTTATCTTCCAGCGCTTGACAAGCAACTGGGAATATTTGTTCCTCTCATCGTTGTAAACTGCATAATTTTAGGAAGAGCCGAAGCGTTTGCATCAAAGAACAATATCTTCCGCTCACTGCTTGATGGAATCGGAATAGGGCTCGGATTTACGCTTTCATTATCGGTCTTAAGTATTATCAGGGAATCTTTAGGCAGCAACAAGCTTTTGGGACTTAATTTTATCCCCGGTTATGAACCAATGACAGTCTTTATCCTGGCCCCAGGTGGTTTTTTTACGATCGCCCTGGTAATGGCTCTGGTTCGTCGTTACAGCAGCCGAAAGAAGGAAGCGTAATCTATGGAACATTTGACCAGCCTTATCGGTATTTCAATGGGTGCAGTACTGATCAACAATTTCGTGCTGTCCCGGTTTATAGGTCTCTGCCCGTTTTTCGGGGTATCAAAGAAGCTTTCTAATGCAATAGGAATGGGAATGGCTGTCGTCTTCGTTATGGCTATAGCCTCAAGCTTTACCTGGGTAATCAACAAGTACATTCTGGTCAGCTTCGGGGTTGACTATCTCCAGACCATCGTTTTTATCCTTGTGATAGCCGCTCTGGTTCAGCTTGTCGAGATGGCGCTTCAGAAGTATTCTCCAGCTCTTTACGAAGCGCTGGGTATTTACCTTCCCCTGATCACCACAAATTGCGCGGTGCTGGGAGTAGCGATTATCAATACCGGGATCAATCAGCTGACCGGTAATCCTTATTCCTTTGTTGAAAGCATCGTTAACGGAGTAACCTCAGGAATCGGCTTTATGCTTGCGCTGATTCTGATGGCCGGACTGAGAGAGAAACTTGAACTGGCTGATATTCCCAAAACTCTTGAAGGATTACCTATTGCCTTTATAACAGCGGGTCTGATGGCTTTGGCATTTTTAGGTTTTGCGGGACTCAATTTCTTCAAATCTGTCGGAGGATGAGTGTGGAGATTTTAATTCCGGTTCTTATTGTAGGTTCTATCGGTTTGTTATTAGGAGTAGGACTGGGTATAGCTTCAAAGAAGCTTCATATATTTATCGATGAGCGCATCTCAAAAGTACAGGAAGTGCTGCCAAACGCCAACTGCGGAGCATGTGGATTTCCCGGATGCAGCGGTTTTGCCAGAGCCGTAGTAGAGGGCAATGCTGAACCATCAGGCTGTGTTCCCGGAGGATCGAAGACCGCCCATGCCATTGCAGATATCCTGGGTGTGGCCGCGACAACTTCAGATCGTGTAGTTGCGGTTGTGCACTGTAAGGGTGGAAAAAAAGAGGCATTGGAGAGAGCCGCCTACAGCGGTATTAAAGACTGTCAGGCTGCGGTTATGATCGGGAACGGTTCAAAGGTATGCCAGGACGGCTGTCTGGGATTGGGCTCATGTGTCAGGGCTTGTCCATTTGATGCTATCCATATTAATTCAAACGGTGTTGCAGAAGTAGACACCAGGAAGTGTACCGGCTGCGGCAAGTGTGTAAAGGCTTGCCCCAGAAAAGTGATCTCACTGATTCCCGAAGCACACAAAATATTCCTTGCCTGCTCTAATCACGACAAAGGTGCAAAAGTAAAGAAATACTGTTCTGTAGGGTGTACTGCCTGTTCGCTTTGTGTAAAATCGACCCCTTCCGGGGCGATCAAGATGGAGAACAATCTTCCTGTGCTGGACTATTCGATGCAGGAAAATTTTATTACAGCGCACCACAAATGCCCGTCAAAATGTTTCACCGACCTTGTCAAAGTGCGTCCTGTTGCCAATATTGATACCAAATGCAATGGCTGCGGCGAATGTATTACAGCCTGTCCTGTGAAGGGCGCTATCACCGGAGAAAAAGGCCAGCGTCATATTATCGACAAAGAGAAATGCATCGGTTGCGGCATCTGCCTTCAAAAATGTGAACCGCATGCCATTTCACTCTGGGGCTCATCGTCAAAACAGAAAGCAACCGCCGGAGACAGAACCTGATTCCATCAGTTCCACACGCCAGGGATTATCTGCATTTCAGGTGCTCTTTAAAGACTCTGTAAAGGACACCTGAACGTAACCCTATACGATTCAAGCAGATACATCAACCCCAATCAGTTGTACCAAAAAAAGCATTGACACACAACCCATAGTCAGGTATAATCTATTTCAGATTCATTGCGGACCAAATAACAGGGGGTAATATGCAGTTACAGAAAGTATCCTGTTCTAAATGCCAGCAGTATCACAGCTGTCCCCAGAAAACTAAAATGTTTGTCAATTACTGCGGATCGGATCGAAAGAGAGTAGAGAATCAGATTAAAGCGGCAATACAGGAATGCCGGAGCCAAAGAGGTCATCTGTTTACAAACGGTTTCCTGTTAGAAATTCAAAGCGGACTTCTACCAAAGCAGCTTGAGCTCTCCTATTCATCTTGAGATTGTTGCACCAGCTATATTTCCATTATATAATTTAACCCCTGTAAGAACCAGAAAGTATTCTGGCGCTTTATTTGTTTTTTACTTTTTCAGGGTTAAATTTTGGAAAATACCAGAAATTATCTCTATATAGTTCTGCTCTCATTTGCTGTCATTTTTCTGGACGGCTGCGCCGTTACAAAACCGGATCTAAAACAGAATAATGAAGAGAAACAGGAAGTTCCATTTGTTGTCATAACCGAGGTAGATACTGCAACCGCTGAAATCAGCGACAGCATTACCACAGTTGCAGTTACACTTTCAGAGATGGTATCGGATGCAGAGAACCTTTGCTCCGATGCGCAATTCTATGCGGCTGATTCGGTTTTAAGGGAAGTACTCCGTGTAATAGGAAATCTCAACTCTGAAGCAGAGCTTCCAGACAGCGAGTATGTTACCAGAATGGTAAAGATCTACACGGAGGTAATGCCACCGAATTTCCCTATACCTGAGGAAATTGCGGTAACAGTTTTCCAGAGGCAGATGTTTATGTCACTGGATTCAATCAAACTGCTTCCCGGTGACACGATCGATCTGGAAAAGCTGATGTGCCGGAAAGATATAATTTACAATGTACCAGTAGTCTGGAATGAGCGGGTGCAGCGTGCAGTAAACTACTATCTATCCAGCAGGAAAGAGACAATCAATAACTGGGTGTCCCGGTCAGGTTATTATCTGCCATTTATGCAGAAGATGTTTGCTGACAGCGGGCTTCCCACAGACCTGGCATTTCTTCCACTGATTGAGAGCGGTTTCAACCCCAAAGCATACTCACATGCGCATGCATCTGGAATCTGGCAGTTCATCTCATCTACAGGGAAAGTATACGGACTACGCAACAATTATTGGCTCGATGAAAGGCGGGATCCGATCAAATCAACTGTGGCAGCTATAAGGTACCTGAAAAAACTCTACAGCCAATTTGGAGACTGGCACCTTGCGCTTGCTGCATACAACTGCGGAGAGGGCGGTTTGGGTCGGGCAATGGTCCGGTGCAGTACAAGTGACTACTGGTCGCTGACATTGGCATCCGAGACAATGAATTACGTTCCGCTTTACCTTGCAGCACTCACAATTGCCAAAAACCCGGAGTGTTTCGGATATACGAAAGCTGTTACTGATACATTCTCTTTTGACACGGTTTCGGTAAATGAATGCATAGATTTAAAAGATATCGCGGAAGGAGTAGGTGTTCCACTTGACACAATACGGAAGATCAATCCTCACATCCTGCACTGGTGCACACCGCCTGACATGTCCGGAGTTCTGCTGTATCTCCCCGTGGGCCACAAAGAACCTTTTAATACCTTTATAGCCAACCTTCCGGACGAAAAGAGGGTCAAGTGGTACCGTTATACGATTAAAAAGGGTGACAATATAGGGGCAATTGCCCGAAAATTCGGTGTACCTGCTGAACCGATAAGAACTGTAAACCGGCTGAAGAACAATCGTATTGTTGCAGGTAAACATCTCTTCATACCGATACCCGCAAAAGGTATAAGTGAACAGGTTTTAGAGAAGCTTGAGTACAAAGAGGATGAAAATGAAATAAAGAGCAGGTCAGGGAGCGGGGATACAATAAAATACAGAGTAAAACAGGGAGATACGTTGTGGCGTCTTTCGGAACTTTTTAATGTCTCTACAGAAGAGATCTGCCGCTGGAATGGCATTAATGAGAAATCACAGATCAAAGCGGATCAGGTTTTGACTATCTATAAAGGAAAAACAGTCACAAAGCGATCTGCCGGAAAAACAGAAGACAAAGACGGCAGATATCTGGTTCAGGCGGGTGATACCCCTACCTCAATAGCCCAGAAATTCAACATTAGCATCAGCAGACTTATTGAGCTAAATGGTCTCGACAGTGAAAAACCGGTTATTTATTCGGGAAACACACTGATTGTAGAAGGTCAACCAAAGCAGGAAAAGAAGCCCCCCAGTGAAAGCCGGGTTTCAAAAGGAAATCTTCCAGAAAACCCTTCCAGCGACGAATTCATCAGCTATCAGGTTTCAGAGGGAGATAATCTTTACAGAATCTCGCAGAACTTCTCGATTCCCATTGAATCACTTCTTTCTGCAAACAATCTCCAGAAAAACTCTGTGATACGGATCGGCAACATATTGATGATTCCCCGTGATGGAAAAAAGAATTATGAGCACAATGACGCTCAAAACTATGTATTTTATGAAGTCAAAGCGGGCGATACGTTTTGGGGGATAGCTAATTCCTTCGGCATCCCGATTGAAAAGATTTACGAACACAACGAGCTCAGTTCAGATTCAGTTCTCAGGCCTGGAGACACCATTAAAGTGGTTAAGGCGGTTGGACAATGAAAATTTTACAGCGTCTTGTAATAGCACTGATTTTAGTTACCCCGGTACTGCTTGGGATATATCTGATTTTGGGCAGTAAGATCAGCGATGGTGGTGTTGGAGGCGGATTCAGGAAAATCGGGTTGGTGAGGATTGAGGGTGTTATCAATGAATCCGAAGAGATCGTCAGGCAACTACGTTCTTTCAGTCTTGACAACACAATCGCGGGTATACTGATAAAAGTGGATTCACCTGGCGGCAGCGTGGCTCCATCGCAGGAGATCTACAGCGAGGTTTCCAGGATAGAGAAACCGGTAGTGGTCACCATGGGGAATCTGGCTGCATCGGGAGGATATTATGTCTCAAGCCCGGCAGACAGAATTTTTGCTTCCCCGGGGACTCTGACAGGAAGCATCGGGGTAATATTCTCTTTGCCACTGGTTGAGGAGCTGGCAAGGAAAATCGGCGTTGAAATGAGGACAATGAAAGCAGGTAACTTCAAAGATTTAACCAACATTTACGAGAAAATGAGTGTGGGTGAACGGAAGATCATTCAGGAGATGCTCGACGATACACATGACCAGTTTATAAGCGATGTAGCAAAAGGGCGCAAATTAAGCAAGGATTCTGTAATACTGCTCTCTGACGGGCGTATCTTTACCGGAAGGCAGGCTCTTGCTGTGCACCTGGTGGACACCCTTGGCGGATATGAGGATGCGTTGGATTATTTAAGGACTCGTACGGGTTTGGGAAAAAAGGCGAAAGTTGTTGAAAGAAAAGAGAGAATGCTGGCTGTCAGGGAGTGGTTTGTAGAGGAAATGATCCATATTTTCCCTCAGCTTTATGGTTTTTTCTACCCGCACAGTCCCCGGTATCTTTACTCTCCGGGAGCATGAGCTGATTTGAAAAAAGTGTCCGGAGCACTTTCCTCTGGCGCAGGACTACTGTCAATTATAATATTAAAGGTGATTTTTTTGAGTTCATGGTACTTTAGAGTATCTCATTATCATCATAATCATAAGGAGGAAGCATGAGTATTCAAACTCTTCTCGATGAAGTAGAAGTTCTCAAGCAGGAGTATGATAAATTTGACCGTGGGAACAAATCAGCAGGAACCCGTGCCCGCAAGAGCCTCCAGAACATAAAGAAGATCGCACAGGATCTTAGGGTTGAGATTCAGGAGTCAAAAAAGTCCGAGTAATTTCTGGTTGAAAGTCATTCTGCAGGAGGGGAGAATAAATCCTCTCCTTTTTATTTAACCTAATTTCCGCAGTTGGGGTGGTTGAAGTAGCGCAACATGTTGAATTGATAAGACATGAAGGTGGCGCAGGCTTTAT
>Ga0123335_1006557_pt1 | contig 13497 bp, 7 predicted proteins | sample BiotimSIPDNA_2_FD_89707 | JGI IMG/M metagenome (GOLD analysis project Ga0123335, IMG submission 89707) | Anaerobic biogas reactor microbial communites from Washington, USA - Biogas_R2 time_0 SIP DNA | ecosystem: Engineered > Bioreactor > Anaerobic > Unclassified | place: Washington, USA... | reverse complement strand
TAGCTGTTAGCTTTTAGCTGTTAGCTTTAAGCTTATCGCTTATGACTTATGACTTATAACTTATGACTTACAGCTTATAACTTATAGCTTACAGCTTAAATGAGATACCCAGCTCCAGTGCCGAGATGCCATAGCCGATCTCACCGTAAGCTGCGAACTTGTCATTGAAGTGATAGCGTGCACCAACGAATGCTGAATAGCCGATGCCGCTGGCATTCGATGCCTCCGGGGTATAACTTCCCAGGTCGGAGCCGAAATACTTGCTGCCTACAATATTATAACCAAGCATCAAACCAGCATAGGTGTCGAGCTTATCCACAAACTGATAGTGGAAGGCACCACGGGCACCCAGCATCATGTAGCTGTACTTGTAGCCATAGGTGTCACCACCTACCGATGTCTCCCATTTGTTGGCAGTATAACCCAGATAACCTCCTACACCGATGGAGCCCTTGCCATCCAACAGGCCATCCATGATGCCTTGCTCGAAGGAGACAGAAAGAGGCGGGATGGAGCTGCTGTAACCGGTGCCACCATAGTAGCTGCCGATTCCAAGTCCGATATTCACAGCCCTCTCACCCTTTGAAAAGATATTCTGCGCATTGACTACAAAGGATGCCCCGCAAATGATTAATACAACTGATGCAATAAGTTTTTTTGTGATCATAATGATAAAAAATTGTGTAAAATGTTTGCCTACTCATATAGCTTTTCGGCATCCGCTGGTTTACTTAAAAAAGGACAGAAACTGTTGCGGACAAAGGTAAACAATTCCAAAAGCTGCTTCACAGAGCCAATTTGCAGTAGGTAAAATAATTTTTGCAGTAGGTGAAATAATCTCTATTTTTGTGCTCCTTTTGATGCTGTATCATGTACAGGATCTCATCCGGAATATTTTTTATCACAATCTAACCAGACAGAGCGATGCCTCATATGCCAATGTTGACAAGGGAACGGTTGACCCTCTTGTGGGAATACAAACGTCCGTTTCTCTATTCGCTTATCTTTTTCATGGTCGCTACGGGGCATTATTTTGCAATGCAGATGCCGCTGGAGCCCTTCAGGTATATTCGCCAGTCGGTCATGTCGATGCTCTGCCTTATCTGTATCATCGGGGCTGTAGTGCTTATATCCCGCAAAAAGGGGAGTCGTGCCGACGCTCTCTTTGCTTTTCTGATGTTCATGATTGCACTCACCAATATGATCTCACTGATAAGGGGGTTTACCACCGGATATGCGGGTGTGGTGGGTTTCACGTTCATGTCGTTCCCGATGCTTGTGTACGGCAGCGTCTACGCTTTCTTCTTCCTGCTCTATCCCATCGAAGCGTTCCGTCCGGGGTGGCTATCACTGAAACGGGCATTCCTGCTTTTTCTGCCCACACTTGTAATTTTGGGCGTCTACCTGCTGGCTACAAGAATCTTCGGCGTGACGGTCCCCGTGATGGACGACTGGAACGATCTGACAAGGGAGTTTTGGAACATCACCGTATGGCTGCGTCTTTTCGTGCTTTTCTATCCGCTCTTCGGACTGATCATCATGCTCCGCTATCGGAAAAACTACAGGGCATGGAGCGAAAACAACTATGCTTCATTGGAGCATATCAACGTGCAATGGCTGGTTGATTACATCTTCGCCAATTTCATGATCACCTTTTCCTGTCTGGTGATTGTCTTCAGCAACAATCCCCGCACCATTCTTGTGCATAACATCATTTTTCTCCTCTTCTTCATTTATGGGTTCTATCGCGTCTATCTTCAGGAGAACCCCTATCCGGAGGGTTATTTCAAGGCAAGCATGAACGAAGAGAAGGCTGAGATATGGGAGATTATTGGGCAGGACAAGGTATCTCACAGCGGCGATTGCGAGGAGGAGTCTGAGCCGATTCCGACAGCTATGGATGAACCTGTCAAAACATCTCTCTTCACCATCAAGCTGCCGGAATACAAGATGAAGCTGGAGCAGTGGATGGAGAGTGAGAAACCTTACCTGCGGAAAGATTTCAAGCTGACAGACGCCATGGAGATACTCCCGCTGAACCGCAGCTACCTCTCACGCCTCTTTAACGAGGGGTATGGCGAGAGCTTTTATCACTTCGTGATGCGTTATCGCATTGAAGAGAGCAAGCAGCTGCTGCTCTCACGACCGGACCTGTCTATCACAGCCATTGCTGCGATGACAGGATTCAGCTCCCCCCCGGTCTTTTGCAGGGCTTTCACCCAGGAGATGAAATGCAGCCCCATGCAATGGCGCGAGAGGGAGCTGACTTCCCTATTATAGTTTCTTCAACCCTTTCGTCTGAGTCTTGTCGGTCACCGGCACGATGGAGATCGCATAGCCACCGCCGGGGGCGGAGCGCTGCGTCAGCTTCGACTTGCTGTTTACCCTCACCTTGCGGATGGCGTAGGCCTGCGGGTTGCTCTTGTAATGGGCATCGGGGGCGTCGGCATAGATGGTGGCGATATAATCCTTGCCCTTCTCCAGGAAATCGAAACTGATCTTGGAGGTGAAAGGCTCATTGCCGGCGGTGTTGCCCACAAACCAGTTGTCGCTGCCTTTCGCCTTGCGGGCAACGGTGACATAGGCGCCCGGCTCTGCCTCCAGGTAATGGCTCTCATCCCAGTCGAGGGCTACATCCTTGATGAACTGGAATGCGTCGGGGTACTGCTCGTAGTGCTCCGGCAGGTCGGCCGCCATCTGCAGGGGACTGCTCATGGTGACGTAGAGTGCCAGCTGGTTGGCTATGGTGGCGTTGACATGCGAGTCGTTGTTGGGATTGAGCTTGGAGATGTCCATCTCAAAGATACCGGGGGTGTAGTCCATAGGCCCGCCAATGAGTCGCGTGAAGGGGAGGATGGTGACATGGTTGGGCTTGCTGCCGCCGAACGCCTGGTACTCGGTGCCACGGGCGGACTCGTTACCGATGAGGTTGGGCCAGGTGCGACTGATGCCGGTGGGGCGCACCGCCTCGTGGGCGTTGACCATGATCTTGTATTCTGCGGCCTTCTCGATGGCGTACTGGTAGTGGTTGTTGATCCACTGGCTGTAGTGGTTCTCACCACGCGGGATGATGTCGCCCACGTAGCCGCTCTTCACCGAGGGGTAATCGTAGCGGTTCATCAGCTCATAGGCCATGTCGAGGTGCCGCTCGTAGTTGCGGATGGAGGAGGAGGTCTCATGGTGCATCATCATCTTCACTCCCTTGCTCTTCGCATAGCGGTGCACTTCGTCGATGTCGAAGTCGGGATAGGGGGTCTGGAAGTCGAAGACGAAATCTTTCGAATTGCCGAACCAGTCTTCCCAACCGATGTTCCACCCCTCTACCAGCACGGCATCGAAGCCATGTTCCGCAGCGAAGTCGATGTAGCGCTTCACGTTGGCAGTGGTGGCGCCATGGCGACCGTGGGGCTGCACCTTGGTATAGTCGGTGATGCCTATCTGCACCGACGGCAGGTCGGCGGTATAGGACCAGTCGCTCTTGCCGGTGATCATCTCCCACCAGACGCCTACGTACTTTGTGGGCTTGATCCAGGAGGTATCCTCTATCTTGGAGGGTTCATTCAGGTTGAGCGTGATGCGTGAGGCGAGGATGTCGCGGGCATCGTCGCTGACGATGACCGTGCGCCAGGGTGTCTGGGCGGGGGTCTGCAGGTGTCCCTTGCTGCCGTTGGCGTCGGGGGTGACCCAGCTGCGGAAGGTGAGTGTCTCCTCATCGAGATCGAGGTGCATGGCGCCGTAGTTGATGAGCGCCGCCTCGTGCAGGTTGATGTAGAGGCCGTCGTCGGTCTTCAGCTGGAGGGCTGTCTGCACACCCGTGTCGGAGAAGCCTGTCTGCGACAGGTTGCCCTGGCGCCCGGCGCGATTGATACCGCCGATCTCGGAGAGGCGCGAGGTGTGGTAGTCGTACTCCTGCGTGTCATAGTCGCCCGGGATCCAGAACGCCGTATGGTCGCCCGTCATGGCGAACTCGGTGAGCTCCTCGCGCACAACGAAGTAGACCAGTTCCTTCTGCTGCGGAAATTCATAGCGGAAGCCGAGGCCGTCGTTGAAGAGGCGGAAGCGGATGATCATGGTGCGGCCGGTCTCCTCCTGTGCCAGGCGTACTGCCAGCTCGTTGTGCCTGTCGCGGATGGTGCGGCTCTCGCCCCACACGGGCTCCCAGATCTCGTCGACGCTGTTGCGCTCTGCGGCTGCCAGGTGGAAGCCGTCGTAGAGCGAGGTGCGGGGATCGCTGCTCTTGCGCACCTCCTGACCGAACGTGGCGTTCTCACTGCCGGTGAGCTCCAGTCCCAGGCGACTGGGACGAATCACCTCCCGCCCCTTGTAACTGAGGCTATAGGCGGGCACACCTCCCTCCTGGAGTGTGAACCGGAGGGTCAGCTGTCCGTCGGGTGAATGCAGCTCTTCGGCTGTCAGGTTCTGCTGCAGTGCCACACCTTCCTGGTGCGCAGGGATCACTTCCGCCTGCATTGTCATGCTTGCCAGTGCCAGGCAGCTACTCAAAATCAACTTCTTCATACAATATTTGTTTAGCAATTTATTTTCATTCGTATCAATTGTTCTCTGTTCATGTTGGTTGGAACTCCCAACAATGATCCTCCCGGCTCTGAACGAACCGGATACAGGTTTCATCCGGAGACAAATTTAACGGATATATCCTCTCTGACGCTACAATTACCGCACAACCATCATCAGTTGTTAAGCAATCGTTGGCATACGATGAAAGCGAAAAGTGATCAGAAATCAGCAAACAGTGAATGGTAAACGGAAATCAGTAAGCAATACTTTCTGCATAGTTGTTCCATTTATATCTACTTTCTATGAAAAAACAGTTAATTTTGTCAGTTCCATCTGCACAATCGCAATCGTGTATTGCACTTTACAACTGGGAACGATTGGCGAGGGTAACGATCGACACTTCAACAAATTATCGAAATATGAAACAGTTACACCTTATCCTGCTTTTTCTCTCTGCCATGCTCACCTCGCTGACAGCACAGGAAACCCACATCATCTTCATCGGCAACAGCATCACACAGGGGGTGATCCTGGAAGATCCGCAAACAACTTCCCCTCCGGCACAGACCATGGCCTGGCTGGCAGCAGCGAGCGACCGCCCCTTCGGATTCACCAACTGCGGCGTGAGCGGCAGGACAACAGTCAACTTCCTCCCCGCAAAGGGGGCTGAGTTCACCAGGGTGGTGGCGGCTGCCGATGCTGCCCTCGCGAATGGTGCGCGACTGCTCTTCTCGGTGATGCTGGGCACCAACGACAGCGCCATCAGGGGTCCCCTCGGGGCACCGGTGCATCCGGAGCAGTACCATACCAACATCAAAGCGATCGCCGACGCCCTGCTGGAGCGCTACCCGGGTGCGGTGATCCTCCTGCACCGATCCATCTGGTACAGCCCCAACACCCACAACAACTCTTCTTACCTGCGAGAGGGGCTTGACCGGCTGAACAGCTACTTCCCCATGCTGCAAAAGCTGGAGGAGGAGTATGGCGCAACGCACCCGGGGCAATTGTTCCTGGGCGACACGCTGGCCTACGATCACTTCCGGGACAAGAGCGAGCTCTTCTTCACCGAAGAGGGCAAGGCAGGGACCTTCTCACTCCACCCCAACGAGACGGGAGCGAAAGAGCTGGGCGCCTTCTGGGGAAAGGCAATCCTGGAAAGGCTGACGCGGGAACCGAAGTTCACGGAGTACCCGCTCAACACGGTGAAAGAAAAACCGCTGGCAGATGTGGATCCGAAAAAGGGGCTGACGGCACCCTCACTGCGCATCTACCTGCCGGAGGCGGAGAAGGCGACGGGGCGCATGGTGATCGCACTGCCGGGCGGCGGCTACCAGCACCTGGCACAGTTCCACGAGGGGTACGACTGGGCGGAGTACTTCCTCAGCAAGGGGATCGCCTTGGGTGTACTCAAATACCGCATGCCGGCCGGTGATCATTCCATCCCCTATGCCGATGTGCAGGCTGCATTCAACATGGCAAGGGAGCACGCGGCGGAGTGGCAGGTGAACCCGAAGGATATCGGCATCATGGGCTCCTCGGCAGGGGGACACCTGGCATCCACCTTCGCCACCCACGCTCCGGTAGTTGAAAAGCCTGCCTTCCAGATATTGCTCTACCCGGTGATTACGATGGACCCGCTCCTTACCCACAGCGGTTCACGTAGGAACCTGCTGGGTGAGAACCCATCGGAAGAGCTCACCAACCGCTTCTCGAACGAGCTGCGCGTAGATGGCAACACCCCACCCGCTTTCATCATCTTCGCCGCCGACGACAAGGCGGTGCCACCCGCCAACGGACTGCGCTACGCAGAGGCGATGACACGCCATGACCGGCCGGTCACCTTCCTCCTCTACCCCACCGGCGGCCACGGCTTCGGCAACCGTGACAACTTTGCCTTCAAGCGGCAGTTCTTCCAGGAACTGGACAAATGGCTGGAAGGGCTCTGAGCAATTCAAAAGGTGAGAGACCATTTATTTCCCATTAAATGACAAGAAAAGCCGGCACTCATCAAATGAGATGCCGGCTTGACATATATAGGAATAAGATTGCGTTATCAGAGCTGATAGACCACTGTGGTGACGCTTGCAGCATCAAGCACAACCGGTTTGCCCGGAGCAGTCACTGCTTCCTGCAACTCCTTCACCGACGAGGTGGTGTAGGTCTTCACTGCGACACTGCTGTCCCAGCCCTCGCGTGTCTCGATAAGCTGTACCGGCTTGTCGCTCAGGTTGGTGTAAACAACTACCAGCTGCTTCCCGTCGGGAGAGAGATAACCGGAACCGAAGAAGCTGCGCGACTCGTTCATGGAGAGTTCGATCCGCTTGTAACCGGGACGGATGAAACGGCTGTAGTTGCCCAGTACCCACAGCGTGGGCGTGGCAGCAAATGTGCCGTCGCCCGACATCACATCGCCCCACTCGCCCCCGTCGGGTGTGAGCGAGATGAGCAGAAAGCGGTTCTGGTGACCCCAGTGTGCCACATCCATAGCTGTCCAGAAGCTCCAGGAGGTGACACCCGCCACGGTGAGGTCGTTGTGAATCACCTTCGACATGTAGAGTGCGATATCCATCGTGGTGGCATTCTCATGCCCCACATATTCAGAGGAACTGTAGCCATCGCCAATCATACTCCATTCACTTTGCCATACCTCAAGGTCGTACTCACGTGCGATATCCGCCACCTTCGACCGTACCGAACGCATGCCATCCCACGAGCCATCGGTCCAGTAGCTGTGACCGCTGATCAGGTTCTTGAGATGCTTCAGGTCGCCAATATAGGTAGGTCGTTCAGGATTGAAGAAATCAGAGATCACATAGCTACGGGCACGATCACCCTTGCTCTTGTAGAAATACTCCCAATCGCCCGACTCTCCAAGCAGTATGTCAACAGGAAGGCTGCGCTCGGTGAGGGAGCGGTCGAGCTCCCTCATCAGCGTTGCAATCTCCTCATTGGTCCATCCACTGCCCTCCTGGTCGTGACCATCCCAGTTGTATTGTGGTTCGTTCACCGGCGAGATGTGGGTGATGTTGTATCCATCCGCATGAAAATGGGATGTCACATCTACCAGGTAGTCTGCAAAATCATCGAAATATTCACTCTTCAGGTTGGCATGACCACCCCGGTCGGAGCGACCCTGTCCATTGTAGGTATACTGCACCGGGGGTGAGTTGCTGAACAGGATAAATTTCTCCACACCCAGCTCACGGGCACGCTGCATGAAGTAACGCTGTCCCATGCACTTTTCCCAGTCATAGCTCCCGTCAGCGGTCAGAAAGCTCTCGGCACGCCGCGTGACGGTGTTGATGCCGCTGGCATCACCCTGCTCTGCCGAACCGGCACCCAGGTTGACACGCCACATGGAGAGGCCGATTCCTTTGGGCTGTCCATCAGCGATCTCCTGTGAGAAGAGCAGCTCGCTGAGGCGGTCACGGCTCCCGGTCCAGTATTTGCCTATCCAGGCTGGCTGCCAGGCATCGGAAGCACCGAAGCCGGCAACAGTCTGGTAGGTGAGCGCTGCATTGAGGGTTACCTGCTTCTCTACCGCATTGGAGGGAACCGGCTCTTCCAGTTTCTTTTCATCCTGCTTGTCACTGCAGGCAATCATCCCTCCTGCCAGCAAGGCAAGTACCCAGATACCGATTCTATTCATTACACCCATCATCAATTCCATCCGGGATTCTGGGTGATGGATCCATTCGACATTGTAATCTCGTACAAGGGTATCGGGAAGAGCAGGTCGCGATCTTCACGGAAGGTCGATCCCTTGTCGCTCGATTCACGTTGGTTCTCCCACTCATAAGGATCACGCGTGTCGGGGTTGTTGTTCCAACGGACAAACGATCCATTCTCACCCATGATGTTGCTCATCACCTTCTTGCCGTTGTCATCCACCCAGCGACGGATGTCGTAGAGGCGGTTCTGCTCGAAGGCGAGCTCCAGACGACGCTCGGTGCGGATCAGCTGACGAAGATCGTTGCCACCGGCAGTGACTGCTGGCAAGTCGACGCGTGCACGCACTTCGTTGAGGGCAGCTCGCGCTGACACATCGTCACCGGTCTCATTGCAGGCCTCGGCATAGAGCAGCAGGATATCGGCGTAGCGCAGCAGGCGGTGGTTGAGGGGTACCTTGTCAATATTGAACACTTCGGGACGTTTTGACAGCGGGATGTAATACTTGCGCATGAGACGGGCCGACTTGTGCTTGGAGGGATCAACGGCATAGGTGCCGTCACCATTCTGGTCACCCTGCAGCTCGATTACCTCTTCAAAGTCGGGTTCACCGGCAATGTCTGTATCACCATGCTTGATGATTGTCCAGCGCAGACGCTCGCTGTCGCCGGCCTCCAGATAAGCATTCTCAAGGTTCGCAGATGGAAGACCCCAGGCCCAGCCATCCTGATCGCCACCGGAACGGTTGCCGGCAACTACGGAGAGACTGCCACCAAGCGCATAGACACCATCGTAGGTGAACTGCACCTCGAACAGCGACTCCACGCTGTTGTCGTTATCGATATCCCACACATCGCCAAAGTTATTGAGCAACTGGTACTCCCCTTCGTCGATCACTGTTTTCAGTGCTGTCTTTGCCTCGTCCCACTTCCCTTGGTAGACATAGACCTTACCCAGGAAACCGAGGGCGGCACCACGTGTGGCACGACCTACCTCGTTGTCGGACTGACTGCTACGCTGGGGCAGCACTGCTGCTGCATCCTGCAGGTCTTTCTCAATGAAGGCATAGACCTCCTCGGCGCTGTTGCGCTCGATGCCCTGAATCTCATCGGGCATGACAAAGCTCTCTACGATGGGTACACCACCGAAGTTCTTCACCAGCTCAAAGTAATAGAATGCACGAAGGAACTTAGCCTCGGCAATGAGTCGTGCCATCTTGGCCTCATCGGTGATGGGTGCTTCGGCAATCTTGTTGATGGCGATATTGGTACGCAGGATGCCCTTGTAACGATACTGCCAGAAGTTGGAGATGAGACCGTTGCTCTGTCCATTGCTCTGGAAGAAGGCGAGAGAGGTGTAATCACTCTGCTGGGTGGTGTTGCCCATCCAGCCGTCGTCACTGGTCATCTCGGAGAGCAGCCAGACGGTGTTAACCTGCCACCAGCCATTGAAGGTGAGGGCATTGTAGCAACCGGTCACAAACGACTCAGCTTCTGCTTCTGTCTTGAAATAGGTGTCCAGGTTCTCCTGGCCTCTCACCTCCTCCTCCAGGAAATCGGAGCAGGAACCAAACAGTATGGTGAGAATCAGTGCTGGAAGGATATAATATTTTTTCATATGCATCGGGGATATTAAAATTTAAAATCAATACCGAACAGGAACGTACGGGGATTGGGATATGCAATGCCATCGATACCCGTCTCGATCACGCTTCCGTCAAGCAGCGGACGCTCAGGATCCATACCGGAGTAACCGGTGATGGTGAACGGATTCTGTGCCGAGAGGGAGAGACGCAGGTCCATGCCGCCGACAAACTTCTTCGGCAACGTGTAACCGAGCTGCATCAATTTCACACGCAGGTAGGAACCATCTTCCACATAGAAGCTGGATACACGCGTGTAGTTCTGGTTGGTGTCGTTGGCCGATAGACGGGGGATGTCCGTACTGGTTCCTTCACCGCTCCAGGCTTTTGCCAGTGTACCGGCATAAACATTCTGGCCACTCACACCGGAGTAGAGACCCTTGGTCTTGTTGTAGATATCGTTGCCAAACGTACCATATAGGTTGGCCGAGAAATCCCAGTTGCGGTAATTGAGACCAATATTGGAGCCCAGCATCAAATCGGGATAGGGATTGCCGATCCAGGTCTTGTCATTTTCATCGAGCACACCGTCATAGTTGCGGTCGGTGAAGCGGATGTCACCCGGACGGGCATCGCGCTGGATAAGACGGCCATGTTCATCTGTATGGGCATTCACCTCTTCCCAGTTCTGGAAGATGCCGTCGGCAAGGTAACCATGGAAGCGGCTGATGAGTCCGCCATCCTCGTTGCGAATGATCTGGTCGCCATTGAAGCCGCCGGTGAGGATGGGTCCGTCACCTGAGAACTTGATGGCTTCGTTGCGCACCTGCGACAGGTTGAGTCCCACCTGGTAGCCGAGGTCACCCACCTTGTCGCGCCAGTTAAGACCGAGCTCCCATCCGCTGGCTTTCATGCTGCCGATGTTCATCCATACCTGACCGTTCCAGTCGGGATAACCGGTAACAAAGACATTCTGCTTGCGGTAGAGCATGTCGTGCGACTTCTTCTGATAGAGATCGAAGATCACATCCAGCCTGTTGTCGAGGATGGTGAGATCGATCCCGAAGTTGTAGTCTTCCACTGTCTCCCAGCGCAGGTTGCTGTTGCCCACCGAGGTGATGGTGGTACCGGGAACACGTGTCGGCGTATTGCCAAAGACATAATCGGAGGAACCGATGGTGGAGATATAGGCTGAGTTGGCAATGGACTGGTTGCCCACGCGTCCCCACCCTAGACGTATCTTCATGTTATCGATCAGATCCTGATCCAGCATGAACGACTCGTTGCTGACACGCCAGGCGGCCGATACCGAAGGGAAAGTAGCATACTTGTTGCCCGTGGGGAAGCGGGAAGAGCCATCCACACGCACCGATGCGGTGAGGTAGTAGCGATAATCGAAATTATACATCACACGACCCAGGTAGGATACAAGCGTGTTGTAGCCGGTGTTGCCGCTTGCTTTCTGGTTCTGTGTACCGGCACTCACCTCCTGCAGGTTATCGCTGTTGTTGGGAACATCCTCGCTGGAGCCGTTGAGCCAGTAGTTGGCAAACTTCTCGGCAGTGAACCCGGCCATCGTGTTGAGGTGATGCTGCTCACCCACTGTGAACATATAATTGGCCGTATTGGTCCAGTTGTAATCGAACCACTCGTTCATGGAACGGGAGGCAACACTGAGGTCCGACTTCTCGAGTGCATCGATGAAGAACTCAGGTGTGAAGGAGTCGCTGCGACGGAACTGCGCGTTGACACCATACTGAGTGCGGAGCGTGAGTCCTTCAATGGGACTGATCTCCAGATATGGGTTCAGCAGCATGCCATAGAGACGGCTGTGTGCATTGGCGCGGGCCAGTGAAGCACGGGGGTTCCACTCCTGGTTGTTGTATGAACGGGCATAGTTGTTGTAGATGTTTTCACTCCACTCCTCTTCGGGACGATAGATGGGCGTGGTGGGGTCCATAGACATTGCAGCCGAGAAGAGGTTGGGTGTATTGTCCCACGACTCCACACGGGGAGCGAGGTTGAAACCGAGCTTCACAATTCTGTTGAAGGTGTACTCGGTATTGAGGCGGGTGTTGATCTTATCCCAATAGCCCACGTCATATTGTGAGTTGTTGCGGAAATAACCGAGGCTCAGGTTGTAAACAAGCTTGTCGTTGCCACCGGCAACGCTGAACTGGTAGTTTTGCACCATCGCTGTTTTGTTGACGGTCTCATTCCACCAGTCGGTACCTTCCGCATCGGTATAACCATCCTTGCCGTTCCACACCGGTGTGCGACCATCGTTGGTGTAACGGGTCTTGAACACCTGCTCATATTCAGAAGCGCCTGCCATGCCGGGATCAGAGAGCGTCTGAAAACCGGTACCGGCACTGAAGTTGAAGCGGGGCTTCCCTGCCGACCCCTTCTTGGTGGTGATCAGGATCACACCGTTGGAGCCTCGCGTACCATAGATGGCAGCGGCAGAGGCATCCTTGAGCACTTCCATCGACTCGATGTCATTGTTGTTCAGGAAGTTGATATTGTTACCCACGGGCATGCCATCCACCACATAGAGCGGATCGGTGCCGTTGACGGTGGTGACACCGCGGATGAGCACCTTGGGGGTGGTACCGGGACCGCCACCACTGGTGATCTGCACACCGTTCACCTTGCCCTGGAGGGCATCCATGGCATTGCCGGTAATCACTTCGGTAATCTCATCACCTTTCACCGTTGAGATGGAGCTGGTGAGGTCGCTCTTGCGTACCACTCCATATCCCACGACCACAAGCTCATCGAGCAACTCGGTCGATTCCTCCATCACCACATTGATGGTGTTGCGTCCACTGATGTTCACCTCAACCGTTTCATAGCCGATGGTAGAGAAGATGAGCACGCCATCGCTTGCCACATTGTTCAGTTCATATTCCCCGTCGAGACCGGTCATGGTCCCGTTGTAGGTTCCTTTCACCTGCACGGTTGCTCCTATCATCGGCTCACTGTCGGTGGCAGATGTGACTACACCTTTCACGGTTATCTGTGCGTGGGTGTAGAAGGAGACAAGTAACAGGCACAGTATGATCAATTGTTTTCTCATGTCGAATTTTGTGTTATAATTAGTTTGCCGGAATCATTTTGCCTCTGCCGAGGTGTGCATCGAAATAGAACCTGTAGCTGCCGGAGACCTGTACAACAGGCTTGGCCCAGTTGTCCATACCCTTCTTGCCGGTCCACTCGGGGTTCACCTTGTCGCCGTAGTAGTCGAATTTCTCAGGATCGGCAGAGTTGTCGACACGCCAGGTGCAGTAGTTCCACCAGCCATCGCTGTGCCAGTTGTGGATGATGAAGTTCATCTGCTCACCTGCTTCGAGCACCAAAGGATCTTCCAGCCAGAAGCGGTGCGGATTTTGAGGATCCTGCACGAAGCGGGTGATGTCACCGGGACCGCTGGTGGTGTATCCGAAGTAGAATTCCTGCAACCATGAGCCACCGTCGAACCATGTATCGAGGCTGATGGAGCCATACACGTGCGGGATGGGATCGATTGCTTCTGATACGGGATAGGTGCTGATGCTGTAGTCGCCGCTCTGCACGTTGAAACGTATCAGGTAGTAGACACCGGCTTCATTGAGCACGATGGGCTGTGCTACCTCCGGATCATCGGTCAGCTTGCTGTTGTCGAGGGGATCGATGCCGAAGCTGATGGGCGAGAAGTCACTGCGCTGCGGGAGGAAGAAGATCTTCGT
>Ga0123335_1006554_pt1 | contig 13503 bp, 12 predicted proteins | sample BiotimSIPDNA_2_FD_89707 | JGI IMG/M metagenome (GOLD analysis project Ga0123335, IMG submission 89707) | Anaerobic biogas reactor microbial communites from Washington, USA - Biogas_R2 time_0 SIP DNA | ecosystem: Engineered > Bioreactor > Anaerobic > Unclassified | place: Washington, USA... | reverse complement strand
GATGTGGAAGCAGAAGCAAAAGAGTATAAAAAACTGATAGGACAAAACAAAGAGCAATAAGGTGGAACGTCAGCATGTGCGCTTTAACAACAGATTCGGAATTGCCATCGCGGGCGACTTGTACACCGCAAAGGATCCGGAGGATGGAAAGAAATTTCCCGCATTGATTGTTGGCGCTCCTTATGGCGGTGTTAAAGAGCAGGGACCTTGCGTATATGCAAATGAGCTGGCGCAGAGGGGATTCGTTGTTCTTACCTTTGATCAGGCGTATATGGGAGAAAGCGGCGGTGAACCGAGAAATGTTTCGTCACCCGAAATCTTTTCGGAGAGCTTTTCAGCGGCGGTGGACTTTCTTGGAACCAAAGTGCCCTGTGTGAACAGGGAGAAGATCGGCGTGATCGGCATTTGCGGAAGCGGTGGTTTTGCCCTTTCTGCCGCACAGTGCGATGTTCGTATCAAGGCAGTTGCCACGACCTCTATGTATGTGATGACGGATGCCGCAAGACTGATGCAGGATAAGGAACAGATCGAAGCTGCCAAAAAGATGCTTGCAGAGAAGCGCTGGGAGGATGCCGAGAATGGTCAGCCTGAGTACCTTCCCGGATTCCCGGAGGAGCCTTTTGATGCTGTGCCGGAAGGTGTGGAAGAGCCTGCGGCTGAATGGCTTCGCTTTTATGCTGTAAAGCGCGGACATCATCCGAACGCGCGCGGCGGTTTTACCACCACGAGCAACCTTTCTTTCATGAATTACAAGCTACTCGACTTCGTGGATGAAATCAGTCCGCGCCCCATTCTGATGGTGGTCGGCGACCGTGCTCACTCGAAGTTCTTCAGTGAGAGCGTTTACGCAGCTGCAAATGAGCCGAAGGAGCTTTATGTGGTAGAGGATGCAGAGCATATCGATCTGTATGACCGCGTGGACAGAATACCCTTCGACAAGCTGGAGAGTTTCTTTAAACAATATTTGAAGTAAAAAACAACTTACAAAAACATACGATTAAGGCTGATCTGAAGTCGATTTCGGATCAGCCTTCTTTTTTTGCCAGTCAAAAGTGACTGGCTTTTTTTATTTCCCAAAACCGTGGATAACAATTGAGAACTTCCATCATTTCTTAGGCAAGTTCTCAACGAACTCGGCACAAAGCCTGGGAAATGGCCCTGCGAGGGCTACTCAGTGGCCCTGCCAGGCCCACGGCAAACGCCGTTTTCTCCTCTAAAATAGGACTCGTAACAACCGAGTTGTTACAGCAAAGAAAAAGCAAAGCACCTTGACAACTGAATACACATTCATCAGGTACGAACCTGTGATGAGGAGCCACATCAGCAGTCAACGCGAAGACGGTCGAAAGGCAAGAGCGGCAGCTGGGCTGTAAGAGCCGGACAGTCCCCGGTTTATGGCGAAGATCCACCACAGCATAATGAGACTTTCGTCGAGAGACGGCTCTGTGAGAACCACAGAGGGGTAAAACGGCCCATGGATCCGGTAAGCTGCCGGACATCTGATGATTTCCCTGAAGGCGAGAAGCCTTGTTTCCGGGGGTGTCGAGGACAAATACGGAAAGATCATATACGAAATAATCGTCCGTACAGGACGTTTTTGTGGGGCAGGCCGAGTGCCTGTCCCGTACATATATCAAGCAAGGAGGAAATGAAATGCCTGAAGCAATTATCAGACCATATGAAGAAAAAATGGTCAGCAGTGCTCTTCTGGAAATTCCTCGCAATACATATCAGAGGAGCCTGAATCCGGATAGAGTCAAACGGATCTCCCATTCTTTTGATGAGAGGATAGCCAACGAGCCAAAGGTCAGCCTTCGTGACGGCCACTATGTCGTGTTTGACGGCCAGCATGTGATCGCAGCCAGAGTGGACCACAACAGCGGTGAGGAACTGCCGATTCGCTGCAAGGTGTATTCGGATCTGACGGACAAGGAAGAGGCATCGCTCTTCGCCAATCAGACCGGGTTTGGGGTTCCGCCCAGCATCGGAATGAAGCTGAGAGCTCTGGTTTTCGCCGGAGATCCCGAAGCCTGCGGTTTTCTGAAGGCCAACGAAGACGTCGGGCTAAGGATCGACTACGGCCAGCACAAAGGAAGGAAGAGGCTTGCCTGCATCGCCGCAGCCCTGACCGAGTACAGAAAGCTTGGCCCGGGGAAATACCAGGAAGCCATGAAGCTGATCCTAGAAGGCTGGGACGGTGATCCAGATTCTCTGAGAGCCGAGACGGTAACCGGCGTCTGCAGATTCGTGGATCTCTACCGGGGAGAGTATGATCCGAAAAGGGCTGTAAAGCGGTTCCGTACCGTAGATTCGCTGAAGATCTACCGTGATGGGAAAGCGATGGGAGACAACCTGCCGGGCTATAAGAAGTATCTGTACCAGGTACTGCTGATTTACAACGGAGCCAGCAAGAAAGCTGCGCTGCCGATGAAGTTCTGAGGAGGAAGATCCCGATGAGATATGAATCCAAAGACAAGAAGCCTTATCGTCAGCCCGGAACCGTGAAGAACTGGATCTACAGGCGCGGCGACATCTACCTGGCTAACCTGAATCCGTTCAAAGGGAGTGAGCAAGGCGGAACGAGGCCTGTATTGGTCCTCTCGAATGATATCGGCAACTTTTACAGTACGCTGATCACCATCGCTCCCATTACTTCTCAGCTGAAGAAGGTGGAACAGCCGACACATGTCCTTCTGGAAAACGTGAGAGGCCTTAACTCCGAGTCGATGGTTTGCCTTGAACAGATCCACGCCATTGATAAGCTGCGGATCCTGAAGTATCTGGGCAAGATCAGCAAAGAACAGATGTCGGCGGTTGAAGACGCCGCGTTGGAAAGTCTGGGAATGCCGATACCCGAGTGTGTGGAGGCTCCCTGATATGCGTTAACGATCCGGCCCGTATGAGCCGGATCATACATATTTAGGAGGTGACAACCAAAATGGAAAAGCTACTTACCAGGAAAGAGGCTGCAAAGCTCCTTGGCATCAGCATTGATACGTTGGACGCTGCCAGGACAAAAGGCCAGGTTTCCTTTGTTCAGTATGTCGAGAACGGCTGCGTGTACTTTACGGAGCAGAGCCTTCAGGAATTCATAGCCCGGTCAACGCACAGGGCAAAGCCGAAGGAAGTCAATACCGGCTCAACCTACAGAACCCCGAGATCTCAGGCACGAAGGTGACATCCTTGATTGAACACAGGGCATCCTGAGAAAATGGAGCCGCATTGAAACACAAGGAGGTCACGCATTATGCCAAAGAAAAGAATTCCGAATTTCAACTATAACGTGGTGACAATCAAGGGGCATCAGTACTACAAGGCTTATGTCCAGAACGCCGATGATAAGACCGTCATCGTTTACGGGAAGACCATCGAAGAACTCTGCCAGAAGGTTGATGATGCCCAGCATCGTTCTGAAGAGGACGCCAAATACAGATCTGCGCCAACTGTGAAGGAATACGCAGAGAAATGGCTGTTGATGCAGTCGGCTAACGTCCGGGCTACGACCCTGATCGATTATACATCCAAGGTGAAGCGGCATATCATCGCGCCTCTCGGTCACATGAAGATGACCGAGGTAACAGCGGATGATATCAAGATGGCCCTTGTCCCAGTTTCAAAGAAATCTGCGTCGGTCTTCAAATCCGTCAACATCCTTTTGAAGTGTATCTTCAACTCGGCGGAGGACAGCAAGATCATCCGCTATAATCCCACGAGGTTTCTCTCCACAAAGGGCGGTGGGGTTCCGCAGAAGGATCGTGAATCGCTCACCGATGAGCAGGTCGAAAAGCTTCTGGATACGATCCGGGAACTGCCTCCCTATGTATTCGTCATGATAGGTCTGTATGCCGGCCTTCGCCGGGAAGAGATCCTGGCACTTAAATGGGACTGCGTGTTTCTGGATACGGATACGCCTTACCTGCTGGTACGCAGAGCCTGGCATACAGAGAGTAACCGTCCGATCATCATGACGGAACTGAAGACGAAGGCAGCTCGAAGAGACATTGCTATTCCGGACCGGCTGGCTGAATGCCTCAGAGAAGCCAAGGCGGCATCCACCTCGGAGTATGTCATCGCCAATGATGACGGGGGTCCTTTGTCGTATTCACAGTTCAAGAACCTCTGGCGGTTCATCATTGTCCGGACAGCAAAACCCAGGATTGCCAAAAAGAAGGTCGGCGGGAAGTACGTGAAGTATATGCTCTATCCCGAACTAGGTGCAATGGCAAAGAACAACGGCAAGGTCCAGTACGTTCTGGACTTTGAAGTGACGCCTCATCAGCTGCGCCACACGTATATCACAAACCTGATTGCTGCAGGCGTTGATCCGAAGACGGTTCAATATCTGGCCGGTCACGAAAACAGTAAGATCACGATGGACATTTATGCGAAGGCAAAATATAACAGGCCGGAGGATGTTGCGCCGGCACTCGCGGATGCCTTTGCCATGTGGAATGAGTAATTCAAAACCAGAGAAAAACAGAGCGGGGATCGGGGAAAAGCCCAAGATCCTCGCTCTTTCTTTATACATAAGGGTGACATCCTTGCGAAAGCCAAGGTGTCACAAGAGAATGTAATCAATCCATACCGGATAGAATCTACCAAGGAGGAACATACAATGGAAAACAAACAAGTAGCCCAGCCCACCTTCTCAAGGGTGATGATCAAGGGGATCCCTTATTACAGGACCCGTATCAAAGATGCAGACGGCAAGCGTGTCAGCCTGTATGCCAGAACGGAGAAAGAGCTGGTTGTTAAGCTCGCTATGGCCAGGGGTGAGATTGAAGATGCCAGATTCCGTAAGTACAATCCAACTGTTGCCGAATACACTGAAAAATGGCTGGTCATGCAGTCGGCTCATATTCAGCCCACAACGCTGGAAGGCTATGCCTACGCCGCGAGGAAATACATAATCGAACCGCTTGGCGATATGTATATGTCTGAAGTCACGGCTGATGACATCAAACTGGCGATGGTGTCGGTCTCGAAGAAGTCCGAGGCTGTTTACAGCACCGTGAATATGCTGCTCAAGAGCATTTTTTACTCTGCTGAGTACAGCAACCTGATTGAGGATAATCCCACGAAAAAGCTGAATGCAAAAGGTGGGACGCCCAAGAAGGAAAAGGAGCCTCTGACTGATGCTCAAGCCAAAACGCTTCTGGATACGATCCGGGGCCTTCCGCCTTATGTGTTCGTTATGATAGGCCTGTATTCCGGGCTGCGCCGCGAGGAGATCCTCGCCCTTCAGTGGGACTGCGTGTTTCTCGATGCTCCAACGCCCTACATTTCCGTGAGAAGGGCATGGCATGAGGAAAGCAACAGGCCGGTGATCAATACCGAACTGAAAACGAAGTCTGCAAGAAGGGATGTTCCCATCCCGAAGGTCCTCGTGGATTGCCTCCGCGAAGAGAAAGCAAAGACGACATCAGATTACGTGATTGCAGACAGCGAAGGTCAGCCCCTTTCCTATTCTCAGTTCGTCCGGATCTGGAACTATATCAAGGTCCGCAGCACGGGAGAAAGGACGCTCTACAAATACGTGAACGGGCAGTCCATTAAGAAGAAGGTCACTCTGGAGCTCGGTCAGAAGTGCAGGAACAAGCCGAGTATTGTTTATACCATCGATTTTCCGGTAACACCTCACCTGCTGCGCCACACGTATATCACGAACCTGATCCACGCCGGAGTGGATCCCAAAACGGTCCAGCACCTGGCAGGGCATAAGAACAGCAAGGTTACAATGGACATTTACGCAAAGGTCAAGTATAATAAGCCCGAACAGTTATCTGCTGTCGTCAATGAGGCTCTCGAAAAGTGAATACAGGGGGCCTGTTTTTGTGAGGCAGGCGCTTAGTTAACGAAGGGGCTAACGGGAAAGCCCAAGGCTTGAAAACCCAGTAAAATCAAGGGATACAGAGTTTGATTTTGCTCGAGTACGGCCTGAAGGCTGCCCGTCGCGCGCCCCAGTTCAGCAAGCGTTAATTCCATCAATCGGTGTATCACCGCAAGAATCCCCGCGAAGTGCTTAACCACTCAGCGGGGATTTTTCTGTACCAAGAACCAACCGCTCCTCAGGCCATAGCATGGTAGTGGCGCTGCCCGGCTTTGGCCAGGCTCTCGCCCATCTTTCCTTTTAGGAGGGGATCCACATGCCCGACAACCGCTGTCCTCATCCCAATCCCTGCTGCACTGACAATGTGAAAAGTAATGCCGACACTTTCCCCAATGCCGAAGCGAATGCAAACGCCAGTGCCAGCAATAGCATCAATATCCCGCCCCGCTGCCACGTCCATGAGGTATTGGGCAGTGTTATGATCGCAGAAGAAGAGAATGGCCCCACCATGTTGGATGTCCAGCAAAAAGGCGATCGCTGCTGGCCCCAGCCCGAACCGGACGAGGCCCACAACCACCGCTTCGCTACGATCAGCGGTCCAGCCATCCCTATTCCTGGCGGCCATGTGCACGAAATCGCAGTGCGCACGGATTTCTATGACGATCATTTCCACCTGATCACCGGCACCAGCGGTCCGGCAATTTTTGTAGGGGATCGACACGTCCACTTCCTCAGCGGTCATACCAGTGTCAGCGAGGGGCATTGCCATCAATATCGTGCTGCATCGCTGATTGATGACCCCATTGGCGACTAACAAAACAATGAGGCTGTCACCATAGAAAATGGTACAGCCTCTTATCACCACGCTCATGGGGCACAGGAGCTTTGTTCCTGTGCCCCTCGGTTTCAACAGGATAATCACCCGTTCCTGCCGCAGAAATTTACAGTAGTTTCGCTGCCTTCCTGTCCAAGAGGAAAAAAGCTTGTGGATGTGCCTGCAGCATGCTGGCAGGCACCCGGGGGGACATCTCTCCTCGAATGGATTCATAAATGGCCTGGGCTTTGTCCTGGCCTGTGGCGATGAGGAGGACGCAGGAAGCCCGCATAATACCACCCATGCCCATCGTCAACGCCTGGCGCGGAACGTCCTCTTCCTGGTCAAAAAAGCGGCGGTTGGCCTGGATGGTGCTGGGAGACAGATCACTGACATGGGTACCGAAAACCAGTGTATCGGCGGGTTCGTTAAAGCCGATGTGCGCGTTGTGGCCGATCCCCAATATCTGCAGATCAATCCCACCTGCATCGGCAATGGCGGCATCATAACGGACGGACTCCGCGTCCAGATCCGTAGCGTTACCATCGGGCAAGTGGGTGTTCTCGATGGGAATGTTGATGTGGTCAAATAGCTCATGACGCATGAAATAATGATAGCTGCATGGGTGTTCCTGGGGAAGGTGGCAGTATTCGTCCAGATTGAAGGTTACAACCTTGGAGAAATCTGCCACACCGGCTTTATAGAGGCGGATCAGCTCCCGGTAGGTGGGCACAGGAGACGAGCCTGTGGCCAGACCCAGAACACTGTCCGGTTTGCGCAACACCTGGGAAACCACCAGCAAGGCCGCAGCCTGGGCTACCTGGGATGCATTGTCAAACACGCGAAATTGCATAGAAAGTCCTCCCGATAATACATTTCACGTTAAACCCGTTCTAAAAAAGCAAATTATAATAATACGCCTCTTTCAGTATAGCAAGAGGCGCTGTTTTTGTCAAATTGTCGGTGAAAGGGATATGCGGAATTCAGTTACTCACAAAAGAGTCCAACAGATGACCGAAGTCCCTCAAGAAGGCCTCATCGGCGGGACAAAGGGGGTAGGAAGCCAGCTGGCCGGTGCTAACCCAACGGATGTCCTGATGCACGGTGAGGGTTATGCAAGGATCAGCCATTTCCAGCCGGGCCAGCAGAAAGCAGAATTGCATGCGCTTGGTTCCCTGGACAAATGGCATGCGGCAGATCTCCCCCTCTGGCATCACCTCCAGGGAGAGTTCCTCCAGCAGCTCCCGCCGCAGGCATTCGGCAAAGCTCTCCCCCCGCTCCCGCTTGCCGCCTGGAAACTCCCACAGTCCTGCCAACTCGCCCATGCGCTGGCAAATCAATACCCGGCCCCGGGCATCCCGCACCACCCCGGCAGCCACCTCCACCTGCTCCATAAGACCTCCTAGAAATTCCGGCTCATGTCATAGCGCCTGAAAAACTCAGTTCGAAAATCGCCAAGACGGTCCTCCTGGATGGCCTGGCGGACATTTTCCATCAGGTGAAGCAAAAACCGCAAGTTATGGATACTGGTCAGTCTGGCACCTGTGATCTCCTGGGCTTTGAACAGATGGCGAATGTAGGCACGGGAAAAATTCCGGCAGGCATAGCAGTCGCAATCCTCATCAATGGGGCCAAAATCTCGGGCATACTGTGCGTTCTTGATGACCAACCGTCCCTGGCTGGTGAAACAGGTGCCGTTACGGGCGATGCGCGTAGCCAGCACGCAGTCAAACATGTCCACGCCCCGCAAAGCACCCTCGATCAGGCAATCAGGCGAACCGACACCCATCAGGTATCGGGGCTTGGCACCAGGCATATGAGGCATGATTGCTTCCAGCATTTCATACATGATGGGTTTGGGCTCCCCCACGCTGAGGCCGCCGATACCGTAGCCGATAAAGTCCATGTCGGCCAGGACCTTGGCGCTTTCCACCCGCAGGTCCTTATAGAAGGCCCCCTGGACAATCCCAAAGAGAGCCTGATCGCCATCAGTATGATGGATGCGGCAACGGGCAGCCCAGCGGTGGGTACGCTCCATGGCAGCCTTTGCGGTATCATAATCGCAGGGATAAGCGGAGCACACATCAAAAGCCATGATGATATCCGCCCCCAGAGCATGCTGGATATCCATACTGACCTCGGGGGAGATAAAACGGCGGCTTCCATCCAGGTGGCTTTGGAAAGTGACGCCCTCCTCCTTGATCTTGCGGATACCGGACAGAGAAAACACCTGAAACCCGCCGCTATCGGTGAGAATGGGATGATTCCAGCCCATGAATCGATGCAGACCGCCTGCCTCCCGGATCAGATCCTCCCCGGGGCGCAGATGCAGGTGATAGGTATTGGACAGCAGAATCTGGGTGCCAATTTCCTCCATCTCCCTGGGTGTCATGGCCTTAACAGTGGCAGCAGTGCCTACGGGCATATAGATGGGGGTGCGAATCTCTCCGTGGGGTGTATGCAACAACCCCAGCCTTGCGCCGGTTTGTTTGCAGGTTTTCAGGACCTCAAAATGATATTTGGATGTCTGGGCGTTTGGGGCGGTCATGGCTTCACTCCTTGGCATGTGATTGGATTTGAGTCCGGGCAGCAAAGAAGTCTCCCAGAGGCCTTGTGTATCGATCAAAGGCTTTCCCTTTGGGAGAACTGAGAAAGATCATCTCTTGCCTGGTAATCGGGTGGGACAGGCGGAGCACAGACCCCCACAGAGCAATGGGCTGCCCGGCGGAGTCTGTGCCATAGCGCATATCATGCAGAATGGGGTGACCACTGTTAGCCAATTGCACACGAATCTGATGCTTGCGCCCTGTTTCCAGTTGAATGTGCAACAGAACGGTATCCTCAGAGGAGTCTTTGGCAAGGACCGTAAAGTGCAAAGCAGCCTGCTGGAGGTCCATTGACTGAGGTAGGCTCTTCGCTTGGCCTTGGGGGCGGGCGCCGGCCTGGCCTTGGGTGTGGGTTGTGGCAGCGGTTCGGCCCTGGTCTACAGTGTTTTCTACCGCGGGCGTGACCACTCGTACATTACCCGTGGCCTCATCCTTCCGCAACCAGTCCACCAATGTGCCTTCTACGGGCAAGTTTCCTCCATGAACCACGGCGAGATACTCCCGCTCCATGACATGACTACGAAGCTGCTCCGACAGCCGGGCAGCTGCCTTGCTGGTTCTTGCCAAGGCCACCAAGCCCCCCACAGGCCTGTCCAAGCGATGGATCAGCCCCAAGTAAACCGCTCCAGGCTTATGGTACTTCTCCCCAATGTATCGCTTCATCCGCTCCACAAGACAGTCATCCCCGGTAGCATCCCCCTGGGTCAACAGGTTGGGGGGCTTCTCTACCACCAGCAGATGATTGTCCTCAAATACAACCTTACACATCGGGCAACCAGCGGGCGGTTGTGCCGCAGGGCAGGACTCCGCCGCTGGTGACAGGCAGGGCCAGCTCCTCAGCCTCCACCTTGCCGCCATGCAGGCCGCAAAAACAGCGGCTCACAATGTTGCTGAGTGTGCAGGCTGAAAAGCCTGTGGTGTACCCGTTTAGCACCACAAACAAGGGAGTGCCGGACAGCACCTGGGCAGCCAATTCCACCAGGCTGTAGAGTTCATCCTCCAACTTCCAGACCTCACCCCCAGGCCCCCGGCCATAACTGGGCGGATCCATCACGATACCGTCGTAGCGGCTGCCGCGGCGCAGCTCCCGCTTTACAAATCCTGCCGCATCCTCTACGATGAAGCGCGTACGTTCCTGGGGAATGCCTGCAAGATCCCGATTCTCTTTGGCCCAGAGCACCATGCCTTTGGCTGCGTCCACATGGGTGACATGTGCCCCTGCCGCAGCGCAAGCCATCGTCGCTCCTCCGGTATACGCGAACAAATTAAGCACTTTGGGCTGGCCCAACCCCGCTTTGCGAATTTGACCCGCCATGAAGCGCCAGTTGTCCGCTTGCTCGGGAAACAAGCCTGTGTGCTTGAAGCCCGTGGGCTTCACATAGAATTGCAGCTTGTCCAGCGTCAAAATCCATCGCTCGGGCAGCTTTTGATGAAACACCCATTGGCCGCCGCCAGTGTCGGAACGCTGATACACCGCCTGGGCCTGTTTCCATAGTTCCGGCACAGCCTTGGGCCAGATGACCTGGGGATCAGGCCGCCGCAGCACCACCTGGCCCCAACGTTCCAATTTTTCTCCATCGCCCGTATCCAGCACCTCGTAGTCCCGCCATTGATCGCAAAGGTACATGTTGTCTCCTTTTGGGGAATATCGAAGGCTGCGCCCCCAAACCCCCGCTTAGGGCTTATGCCCTAAAGACCTATTCGTTGAATACCATCGGGTGAAACCCTGTCCCCTACGCCCTGCGAACCCCCAGCACAGCCTGGAGGCCGTTGATATTCCATGTCTTGGACTGGGCGCCTGAAGGGGTGGGGACACGTTCCAAACGGGTGGCGAGAACGCTTTGCATGATGAAGTCCCGACCCTCTTCGATGGCGGAGGAGAGTTCATCAGATGCGGTGTAAGTGACCTCAATGCGGTCACTGACGTCGAAATCCGCTTCCTTACGCATGGTCTGCAACTTGGAGACAAGTTCCCGCTGATAACCCTCCCGGATGAGGTTGGGCGTAAGATTACAGTCCAGAACCACGGTGACCGTTCCTTCGGTCTGGGCAGCAAAGCCGGGTTTTTGGGTGGCCTCGGTGAGCACGTCCTCCCTGGTAAGGGTGATTTCGGTTTCAGCCAGGGTAAAGACAAGATGATCGCCTCTTGCAAAGGCGTCAACCACCTGGTTGCCGTCCATCTCCTTAAGCGCGTTGCCAATGGCACCCAACAGCTTGCCGTACTTGGGACCAAGGGTTCTCATCTGGGGTTTGAGGTTGTAGGTGGTAAAGGCCCTTGCGTCATCGGTGAACACCACCTGTTTGGCGTTCAGCTCATCCTGGGCGAGCTCGGTGAAAGCGGGATCAAAACTGGTACCCTTCACATAGAGACTGCTGACGGGCTGGCGGACCTTTAGGCCCGCAGTGGCCCGGCAAGCCCGGCCCAGACTGATAACCTCCAGCAGCGCAGCCATCTGACGGTTCAGGTTTTCGTCGATGAGAGACTCGTCGGCCACAGGGAAATCACAGAGGTGAACGCTGGCGGGGGCTGCGGGATCCACAGAACGAACCAGATTCTGGTACATGGTTTCCGCCATGAAGGGCACAAAGGGAGCGATTACCTTGGAAAGAGTGGTCAGCACCGTGTAAAGAACAATAAAAGCCGCTTCCTTGGTATCATCCATACCCTTGCCCCAGAACCGCTCCCGGCCCCGGCGTACATACCAGTTGCTCAGTTCGTCAACGAAATCTGTAATGGCCCGGGCTGGTTCGGGAATGCGGTAATGCGTCAAGTCATCGTCCACCTTGGCGATGAGTCCATTCAGCCTGGAAAGGATCCAGCGGTCCATCAGGGTCAGCTTGGCGCGGCCAATGGGGTGCTCCTTGGGATCAAAGCCGTCGATATTGGCATACAGGACAAAGAAGGCATAGGTGTTGTGAAGGGTGGCCATAAACTTGCGCTGGCCCTCGTTGACGGCTTCGTCGCTGAATCGGCTGGGCAGCCAGGGCGCCCCGGCGGTGTAGAAATACCAGCGCACAGCGTCCGCGCCCTGCTTGTTCAATACACTCCAGGGATCAACCACGTTGCCTTTGTGCTTGCTCATCTTCTGGCCGTCCTTGTCCTGGACATGGCCCAAAACGATGCAATTCTCAAAGGGCGCCCGACCAAAGATCAGCGTGGAGATCGCCATGAGGGTATAGAACCAACCCCGGGTTTGATCCACGGCTTCGCTGATGAAGTCCGCCGGGAAACGGCTTTCAAAGATCTCCTTGTTTTCAAAGGGGTAGTGCCACTGGGCAAAGGGCATGCTGCCACTGTCATACCAACAGTCGATCACCTCCTTTACCCGTTGCATGGGCTTGCTGCAGTGGGGGCAAGTGATCTGTACCTCGTCGATGTAGGGCCGGTGCAACTCGATATCCCCAACCGGCTTGGTTGCCATGTCCCGCAGTTCCTGCTTGCTACCAATCACATGGATATGCCCGTCCTCGCACACCCAGATGGGCAGCGGAGTGCCCCAGTACCGTTCCCTGGACAGGCCCCAGTCCAGCACATTCTCCAGGAAATTGCCCATGCGGCCTTCTTTGATGTTATCGGGCATCCAGTTGACCGTACGGTTGTTTGCTACCAGCTGATCCTTCACAGCCGTCATGCGGATGAACCAGGTAGCCCTTGCGTAGTACAGCAGCGCAGTATCGCAGCGCCAGCAGAAGGGGTAGGAATGGAGATAGGGGGTGAGCATATGCAGCAACCCTCTTTCCTTCAAATCCTGGATAACCTTCTCGTTGACCACCTTCACCCCTTCTCCGGCCCATGGGGTTGTCTCTGTAAACTTGCCCTGAGGATCCACCAACTGCACAAAGGGCAGACCGTTCTCCCGGCCTACTCTGGCGTCATCCTCACCAAAGGCAGGAGCGATATGGACGATACCTGTACCATCGGTAAGGGTGACATAATCGTCGGACACCACATACCAGGCCTTCTCCTTGGGGGTCTCAAAGGCATAGAGGGGCTCATACTCCAAGCCGCAAAGCTCCTGACCCTTCACCTTGCGGAGAACCTTCGCACCGACCTTAGCTTCCTCTCCCAGCACAGCGGCCGCCAGGGCATCCGCCAAGATATAGGAAACACCATCGATCTCAAACTCCACATAGTCCTCATGAGGATTCACGCATAGAGCCACGTTGCTGGGCAGTGTCCAGGGTGTGGTAGTCCAGGCCAGCAGATAGGCCTTTTCCCGGCTTTTGATGGGGAAGCGGACAAAGGCCGAGGG
>Ga0123335_1006553_pt1 | contig 13505 bp, 7 predicted proteins | sample BiotimSIPDNA_2_FD_89707 | JGI IMG/M metagenome (GOLD analysis project Ga0123335, IMG submission 89707) | Anaerobic biogas reactor microbial communites from Washington, USA - Biogas_R2 time_0 SIP DNA | ecosystem: Engineered > Bioreactor > Anaerobic > Unclassified | place: Washington, USA... | reverse complement strand
TTACACAGGTGTAATTGGTTCTTTCTAACATTTGCACAATGTTTTTAGAAAGTGCAACTCTCTTACACCCCAAATATATCACAACGGATTTCGTTTGTCAAGCATTTTTTTTACAAACTTAAAAAAGTTTACAAAAATTTAATACTTTCGACATTTTTCCGCAAAAAACACATAAGAATTTTGTGTGATATATTTGAAAATATATGCAAACCAATTTCACAGACATATTATAGCACATTTTTTAAAGAAAACAAACCCAAAACCCCCAATTTTAAAAAATATTTTTTCTGCAAGGAAACAAAACAAAAAAGGCAGCCAGAAACCCTCCCGACTGCCTAAATTTATATTTTTATTTACCAAACTTTTTTCTAAATATTTTCAAAATTCTTTCGTATTAAAAAACAGTTGCAAAACATCGATAGTAAAAAATTTTTTCGCATTATCGTTTTTCAGTTGCAAACTATCATGTAATGTGCTATAATATAAATAGTTATTTTTTTAAAAATAAATTTGGTTGCATTATTGAGATATATAAGCAAAAAATATAAAAACTTCAACAAGAAAGGAGAATATGTTATGATGCAGTCACAAAATGTGTATATTAGTGCATCGAATGCATTTGAAAACTCCCTTAGAGCTGATTATAAAAAGGATAATGGTATATTTTATACAAATCCAGCACTTGCTGAAGAAATGCTTTGTGAGCTAAAACCCGCTAAAGATGCAACAATAATGGATCCATGTTGTGGGACTGGTATATTTTTATATGTTGCAAAAAAACAGGGATACAAGAATTTATTTGGACTTGATATAGATAAAAAGGCTGTTGAACTTTGCCTAAAACACATCAACAATGTTTCTTTTAATGTGTTTGATTCTATAGGTAAAACAGCGATCGAAACACTCAACGAAACTAAATTATACTCTCGTCCTGATGTTATAATCGGCAATCCACCATATGTTCCATTAACCAACACTATTACTCTTGAGACTGATTCCGCATTTAGAAAAAAGGTGTCTGATTCCGGCAACAATCTTTTTATTGCTGCATTGATGCGTTCGCTCGAATTAGTAAAAAAAGACGGATTAGTATCATATATTATTCCAAAAAACTTCTTGCATGTTTCCGGTTACAGTTTGTTGCGCCGTTCTATTCTTAAAGAAAAAACTATTATTTCCATTGTCGACCTTGGAAGATATTTTAAGAATGTTCGTGGAGAGCAAATTGTATTAACTTTAAAAAATAGCATACCCAACAAGGTACATGAAATCAAGTTAAAAAAAATATTAAACAATCGTTTTATTACAATGTGTTCTATTCCTCAGTCATTTTATTCGGATGAGTTATTGATTTTCAATAGCTTTAATGATTTTTTAATATATAAAAAACTAACATCATCATATCGACCTCTGTCCGACTTATGCAACGGTTATATTGGCAGAGGAAAATCAACCTCGTCTTCTGCAATTAATGGCAAAGAAATCAGAAAATTCGGTTTTAAAAATCATCCCATGCCATCTACCGGAAATAAAGTGTTTATTCAGAATATCTATAGTGCAGAAGCCGGAATTATTGCAACTTTCGGCGGAAATTTGGAAGCTACTCAAACTGTTACAATATTTACCGATAGCGACGAAAAGATTTGTCGTTATATATTAGGCATTTTACATTCAAGAATTTGTAATTTTTTCTTATATAAGTACTGCTACAACTCTTCTACATTGACCATGCACACAGATGCGAAATACTTAAAAAAGATACCACTACCGGAAATAAAAACAGATTACATCAATTTAATTATTAGTATAGTAAAACAACTGGAGAAAAATGATTATTTAAGTAAAGAATGGTTTGACAATTTTGAAAAATTAAATCAAATAGTATATAAAGCATACGGTATTACTGAAAAAGAGTCTGACTATATTGATTCTACAATGAGATGCATTCAATCAAAGAGGTGGAGAGCAGATGGATAATTCTAAAAAATGCAATGATTTAACAGGAAAAGAATGGTTGCAAAATTCTTTTAGTATCTGGCGTGACATTACAAAAACAAAAGAGGAAAAAAATTATAAACATCCTGCATCATATCCAGTATCTTTATGTGAAAAACTTATCAGAACATTTACTAAACCGAACTCCAATATAATTGATCCTTTTAATGGAATTGGTTCTACAACTGTCGCAGCACAAAAATTAGGATGTAGCGCGGTTGGAATTGAACTCTCTACAGAATTTTGTGAAATTGCTCGCAAAAGAATTGGTGATGATAATAAAATCCGTATAATTAACGGCGACAGTTTTGACATTCTAAAGACTTTGCCTGAAAATTCTTTCGATATTTGCGTGACCTCACCACCATATTGGGATATCCTGAATATGAAAAGAAGTGCAGACCAAAAACAATCAGTAAACTATTCTGATAAGCAAAATGATATAGGGAATATTCCAAACTATAATGATTTTATTACAACATTAGCAGATCTATTTGCGAATGTAAATCGAGTCTTAAAAAAAGGCGGGTATTGCATTGTAAACATAATGGATATAAGAAAAAAGAGTAATTTTTATCCTTTGCATAGTGATTTAGCTACCGCATTACAAAAAGTTGGATTTATCTTTGATGATATCATTATTTGGGACAGGCAGGCTGATTACAGCAACATGAGACCGCTTGGATACCCATATAAATTCCGAATTAATAAAGTTCACGAGTATTTATTAATCTTTATCAAAGAGTAAAAAAATGCCACTATTAAGAGACAGAGCATCCGACATTAAACAGGGGCAGGAACTACCCGAATTAATACCCGTGAAAAGAATGGACTGTGAGGACAGTCAAGCAGGAAGCTTATTGGTTTTAGACGATAAGTAATTCGCATTTAATCTCGCAAGACGCCCATTTTTAAGTGCGGTGGCAAATTACACCTCATTTATTAAGCTCTGAATTTTTTTATTTTTCAAAAAAACACTTGAAAAATAAAGAGTACTGTGTTATAATGGTGGAGCGAAAGGGGGACGATAAAGCAAGTTACAAGATTGTATTATAAACTCGAGCTCAAGTACGAACCAGTTACAAATATAGAGTGTTTGTCGAAACAGTTTTCTAATTCAGCATCTTAAAAGACAACTTAATTATAAACCTTTTAAAACAAAGATTAAACCGATAAGACTTAATGCAAAGAGAACCTGCCACCTTCAGTTGTGCAGACTATCAAACTTATGGAGAAGATAATTATGTTAAAAGAATTATTGACATTTCTTAATGAAATAAAAAATAATAACGATTCGTTTTTTATAGAAGCGGAAGCCAAACTTTCGAAAATGGATAATTTTATCAACAATTACAATGCTGAAAGCCCTGCTCTTATTGATGTAAACAGTGACGGAATCATTGTTTTACAAGAGGATGCCAATAAATATGGCTTGGAATTACGGTTGTATGTTCCGATTGAACCCCCAAGAGAAATATCACATCTTTTTAAAAAGACAAGCGGATATCGAGCAGAATATCCTTATCGATTAAATAATAATTGTATCATCTCCGAGTTATTTAAAAGTGGCTGTAAAATCGGGAAGAACTAATAAGGGAGCTTTTCGTTTCAAAAGTCTTCCTTACTTTTAAGTTTTTTTAGTTCATTTAAACGACAGCAAGGATGAATCAAGTGTAACACCAGTAGTACTGCTTTTTTCAAAGAAAGTTTTTTATCCAAACACAGGAAGAAATTAACATTCATTTTTGAAGATTAAAAATATTTTTTTAACCTCTGCTAATCTGTTTTTATGCGCTATAATAATATTACAACCTGAATTCGGCACGCCTCTTAACAATGCGGAGCACGCTGAGTCGTAATTTGAAAAACTCGGAAACCGGTTCCGAGTTTTTTCTTTTTTTTATTCTTTATTTTTCTTCCCCCTTCTCTAAAAACAAAAAAAGCCAACTAAAAACCAAGTCGGCTATGAATAAGAATATTTATGCTTTTGGGCTATTTTAAAACAATTTCCAAACCCATAAAAACATCTTTAATTTTTTGTCTATAATCTTCATCCGTCATTCTAACTTTCTCATATTCTTCTTGTATTTTCTCGCATTCGTCGATTACCTGCTTTTGAATATTAATCGGAGGAAACGGTATCATAACTTTTTCTTTAAGAAAAGTGGAATTTAAACTCCGTCCAAATGCCTTGCTTCCAACATTCGTAAGATTAACAAGTTTACCGGTAAAGAAAAAGTAAATATATTTATCAAGAAGCTCAGAAGGCACAATAGGAACAAGAGAAGCAACCGCTTCATTGGTATATAAATCCTGACCTGCGATTGCTGTTTTACCTATACTCAACTTAAAACTTAATAAAGTCGTACCCTTAGGGATTAATTTAACATTAGAATCAGAAACAGCATCTTCAGTAATTTTTTCTTTTGTATCTGTTATTATCTGTCCGTTTAATTCAGCTACTGAAACCCATAATTTATCCCCTGAAAAATATTGCGGATTTCGTCTTGACGGAGTTCCGCCGATTATAACATTACAAACTTCGCCAAGTTGGTGCAATGGATATTTGCTTTTTAATTTCATTTCGTCATATTTTTGCAATTTAATAATTTTATTAAACGAAGATGCGGAAAAATCGAGCATATTTTTAGTTTCTGCAACATAACTATATTTTTGTTGTTCGGCACTAAAAGAAGGAACAAGCCCAAGAAATGAATCACTGATTGCATTTGCCAACGTTCCTTTTGCTTCCCTGTTTTCCGGAGCATACATTTTTCCACCGGGTGTAATGATTTGTATACCTTCATTCCCTTTTCTTGTAGACCAATCATAACCAAGAAAATCCCGTTGTCCTTTATTATCTTCCGGAGAAATAACAACAACTGTTTTTTGTCGATACACTAAGGAGAAATAAAATAATTTCTCTTTTTCTATAGACAAAACATAATCATAAAAAGTTGCGAGATATGCCTTCGATTGCTCGATCCTGTTTTTCGCTTTATATGCTTTTGTTTTTTGTAAACTTTTCACATCAACTGACTTAACAAAAGAAGCAACATATATTTTAAAATATTCATTACTCTCAAAATCAACAAGAGAATATTTCTTATTAAGAAATCTTTTATACTCAGTCTTCGTAACACCTATTTGTTTAATATATGCTTTTAAAATTTTTTCGTCATCCCAATCGGATAAGGAACCATTATTAAAAATAGAATCTATTGAATCTTTCAACAAATCAATTTGTTTAGGCGGTTCATTATATTTTTCAAGAAAAAGAATTACTGTATTTGTACCTGTTGCACCGAAAGTTTTTGAACCAAGAGAAACAATTGCACGAATATAAAAATTTTGTAACAGTTGTTCTCTTGCCCCGACATATGATGTATTATCATTAGACAAGATAGAACTCGGTAGAATGACAGCCGCGACTCCTTTAGGTTTTAAAAGTTGTCCGATTCGTTCCACAAAAAGAGTTTCAATCTCTCCGCCATTTAGTCCAATTCGGTCGAGTAAAGTAAAAGTATTATCATCCAATTTCAGATGTTGTTTAAAATCTTTAATTGAATACGGCGGATTTGCAACAAGAATATCAAACATACCATTTTCTATTCCTTTATCTTTTGCATTATCAAGTCCATCACCGAAAATAATATTACTTTCCCCTGCACCATTCATAAATAAGGAAATTTTAGACACTCTCGCCAACCGATAATCTTTCTCGATACCAAAAATCGAATCTCTCGTCCATGTATTATCATCAGTATTTTTAGAATAATAATTTATAGCTTCAACAGCTTCGGTTAAAAAATGTCCGGCACCGCAAGCATAATCAATAATTTTAGGATACACAGAACCGTAAGAGGCTTTTACCATACGAGCAACCGGCAAACTATCCCATATAAACCGAGATATTGGCATCGGAGTAAAAAACTGACCTTCGTTTTGTTTGAAACCCTTATTTAAAAGCTGCTCAAACAAATCACCAAGAAATTGGTGTTTTGATGGATAAACAATCCTATATTTTTCAAACAATTGAACCATCTCAACGAGGATTTTGCCATTTTGATAAAACAATTCTTCGTTATGCACATCCTTAAAAGCGAAATCATTATTGGAATAAAATTTCAATGTACGGATTGTATTCTGCAAGTCTTCAATTGCTTGTTTGCGTTGTGTACCGGTATAATTTAAGAACAATCTTTCGGGATAATCGGCTGGAATATAATATATTTTTTCTTTCATGAATTTTTCCATACCATCTCGATGTAATCTTTGTAGCCTGTCTTGTAAAGTTTCATAGGTATCAAAACCCTGACGATATTGAAATTCCACTTCATCGTTTTCTGTTTTTGTAATTTCATCAACAAGTTTACAAATAAATAATGCAATCAATCGATTAAATGCGTTTTCCCTATCGCTTATGTTATTATGTCTTAAGATTTCTTCAAATCTATTAACAGTTTTATCATCGGGTGAAAAATCTTTAAGATCTTTTTTCAACAAAGGTTTAACCCCAATATTATATGCAACAGAATCATCAGAAAAGATTAAATCGTCTAAAACTTGTTTTTGATATGTTTCTTTCCACACATTATATTTTTCTTTTGCGGTATGTGCATCTCTATATAATTTCAGGGAACTATTTTTATTAGCAAGCAAAACAATATTCGCATCGTCCGAACAACTAATTGTAAAAACATTATGTTTAATCATTCCATTATCGTAATCGGACGAATACAAAACAAGCCATTCGCAAGATTGTTCCTGTTGCCAATAAGAAAACAATTGAGCGCCATCATTTTTAGTATCTTTAATTGCTTTTCCATATTTAATCCCTGCGGTTTTACACTCAATAATAAAAAGTGTTTTTCCTAATTCATCAACAACGAGAATATCAGAATATCCGCCTTTCCGAGCATGTCCCAGAGTCCAACCTTTTTCAATTTCAATATGTTCCGGACGATATTTTTTATCTAATAATCTCGTAATACATTCCAAAACCACAAAATTCTCAGGATCGGAAAAATTGCATATGGTTTTTCTTGAAACCTTTAATCCTTTATCTTCAGGATAAACAATTTCTTCTTTTTTGAAATCCACAATCAAACTACAATCAGACTCGGGATATTCTTTTTTATAAATATCCCCGTTTTTTATATATCCGATACTTTTTAAGACATCTTCTAAATTTTCTCTTGTAATCAATTAACATCAACCTTTCCTGTTTTCCTCGTCACTTTGCTTCTGATATTATTGTTCTTATTATACAGCAGGAAAGCATTTTTAGCAAGCAGAAAATATCTCCGCCCTCTAAAAACCATATCCCGCTAACTTCCGTCAGCGGGACATAACAAAAACAACCATCAATCAAAAGTAAGCGTATAATTCCCCACTTTTTCTGATATACTTATTCTTATATAATAATTAGCTCCCAATTCAGGATTCTTAAGAGTTATTGTACCGCCATTACTACGATACGATTCTTCTCTTACTAATTCGCCCGCTTCGTTGTAAATAGCCATTGTTGCATGTACCCCGGCAGGCATATTATTAATAGTACAAACTAATTCCTCATCGCTGTCGGCAGTATATAAATACACATTAACTTGATTTTCGAATTCGCAAGAATCATTAACGATATAACCACGAGACACCTCGACTGTTTCTTTCTGAATTCCAAACATAAGAGTATAATCAGAAAATATAGTATGACCATCATAAGAAGTCCATTGATCTATATACAAAGTATATTGTTTCCCCTTCTTGAGATTCCTACCCGTCATACTACCGGCACCCCTAATAATTTCAGTCGTAATCCTATTGCCAAGTTCATCAAACAGAAGAAGTTGAATATTAGCGCCGGCTTCCATGTTTAAAATATGGAAACAATAACGACCATCGCGAGGGGCAATAAAAGTATAGATGTTAGATTGCTCTATATATTCTACACTATCCTTAATTTCCGTATAATCTGTAATATCTACGGTTTCCTTTTGAATACCAATTTGTAAAGTATAGGAACTTAAGGTAATAGCAGAAAGGCTCGTTGAATTATCCTGAATATAAAAGAAATAAGTTTGTCCTTTTTTAAGATTTTTAATTGTAATTCCGCCAATTTGTTGGATTCTGTAAGCAACTTCAACTTCTTCGTTTATCGAATTAAGTAAATACATTTTTACAGAAGCACCGGTATCAAGACCAACCAGCTGGAATCTATATTGACCGTCACGAGGTGCAGTAAAAGTATAAACATTTCGTTGGGCTTTAAATTCATGTTTATCTTTAATTTCTGAATATTCAGAAATATCAAATGTTTCTTTCTGCATTCCAAGCTTAACTGTATATTTTCCCAGAACTTTAGAATCACCTCTAATTTTCAAAGTATATTTCTCGTTTTCTCTTATATCCTCAATAATAAGGAAATTCGCACCATATACAGATGATGCAACTTGTTTTCCTGCTTCGTTATACACGGAAACAATTGCTTTAAATTGAGGAGAAGCTCCTATAACATCTACGGAATACAACCCTGAATTTTTTGAGGTAAATGTATATTCATCCGCCTGTCCTTGTTCTTCCATTTCTCCGGTAAATGTTAATATTTCAGCATCTTCCATTGTTGCAGACTTTTGCGACAATTTATCAACCACCAAACTTTTTTGCTCAATAGCGGGTACATTTATAACTTTCGCTTCCGATTCAGACAACTTCAAATACCATTCCGGATACTCAATAAGTCCTAATGCAAACCGCAAAACACTTCTTGCATCTTTAACAGAAACCTTACTATCTCCGTCCCAATCAGCAACAAGCTTGCTTTGTTCAGTAAACTCTGTACTAACATCTAATCCCAAAGCATATCTCAATACTGTACGAGCATCGGTTGATTTAACAACCCCGTCGGCATTAACATCCCCTAACAAAAACTCTGCTTTTGCAGATACCGGCATTACAAACATACTACCGAGACACATTAACACCAAAATAACAGAAACCAACATCGAAAATATCGAACGATTTCCCTTTTTTCTATATATCACCACTTAAAACACTCCCTTACATATTCTGAAATTTAACAAGATCTTTGTTGGCAGATTCTCTAAAACAACTTATATCTATTTCATAACAAATACCATCAATAAAATGAATATTACAAGAATCCCAACCCTCGCCGGAAAAATCAATATAGTTACAATGTACACGAACTTCCCCGTCGGTTTCTTCAGAAACCTCAAATAAATAATAAAATACTTTCTTTTGGAAATCCTCATATTTCATTCCGGGATACAGATGACCGGACATTTCAAAATCAAAATCTTCCTCAAGCCATCCGAATGACGGTTCTATATTAACACTTACAATCAATGCATCCTGAAGTTTAACCGGTTCATCAGTAAAATTCTTAAACGAAACGAGGAACATATTCTTTTCGTCTTCAGAAACAACCCATTCAACTACTGAGTCACCGGGTTCTAATATTTCTTGGGAATCTTCTGACATATCAATATTCCAACCATTCGCAAGAAGTTCCGAAGCAGGAAACGGTAACTGATAATTCTTTCCCGCAAGTCTAAATTTATAATCTCTAAAATCATCGGTCAAAAAATTGTCATCGGGAACACTCGGTTTTTCAGTAGGTTTCTCCGTCGGATGCTCAGTCGGTTTCTCCGTTGGACGCTCAGTCGGTTTCTCAGTCGGTTTTTCCGTCGGTTTTTCTGTCGTGGTTTCGGTTTCAGAATACCCTAACGGAACAGCATGAGTAAAGAATAATTTAAATACTTCGTCATCTTTAAAATAAATAGTACAACTCTGAAAATTAGACGATCTTAAAGAAAGGAAATACTGATAACCAAGACTTGAAGTATTTTCATTCTTTTCAAACACAGAAAAGAACGGCTTATTTCTAAAATCATCATGTTTTAATCCAAGCTTTAATCCACCCGATAATTCAAAATCGAAATCCTTATCTAAGTAATTAACATCAATATCAACAGAAGTAATTACTGCATCTTTCCATTCAACAGGCTCATCGGTAAAATTAGTAAAAGTAACAAGAATCTTACTCTTTTTATCCGCAGACTCTAAATACTCAACATCAATATTCCCGGGTTCAATCGGTCGCATTGGCGGATCGTTGGGTGATAAATAAAGAGACCAACCATTTTTAGTAAACTCTGATGGTTTACAAGGCAACTGATAATTCACCCCATTCAACCTAAACCTATAATCCCTAAAATCATTACTTAAGAAATCTTCATCGGCAACCGTAGTATTTTCCGTAGGTTCTTCGGTTGACGGACTCCAATTAAGATACCAATCCGGATACTCAATCAACCCAAGCCCAAATCTCAATATATTTCGAGCATCTATAGTTTTAACTTTCCCGTCATTATCCCAGTCAGCGAGACTCGCATCAAATTCTCCGGAAACACTTAACCCCATAGCATATCTCAAAACCATTCGTGCGTCGGTTGCTTTAACTTTTCCATCACCATTAACATCACCCAATACATTTCCGGTTGTTGCTGATACCGGTGATGTAATCATACCAACAAGACAACCTAACACCAAAACAACGGAAACAAACATTTGAACCAACGAATGACCTTTTTTGTTTCCTTTCCCTAAAAACATAAAACCACATCCTTTAAAAATATTTTCAATGAATTGAAAATCCCAATCCACTATACATTAAACTATACACATTTTTAAAAAAATAATTAAATAGTTTTTCAAAATAAATCTATAAAAAGATAAACCCTGCCAACTTTCGTCAACAGGGTTCTTTTTTCATTTAACTGTTATTCCTTCAACAAAGGAACAACTAATCAAATTATCCACCGACAATATCATCATCTGCAAGAGTACCTTCGGTCATGACACCTTGTTCGCAGTTAGCAGTGACTGTAATCATTCCCGCAGGAGTCCAGATATCTCCGAACTCAATTACAGGTTTATACAATCCTTCTCTATACCAACAAGGAATATAATGTGACCTATTATCTGCTAACCACTCATCATCGACATAGAAGTCGGGATTTTGAGTTAATTGCCATTTACCATCAATGAATTCCATTGTAAGGAATTTTTGAAGTGTACCATCTTGAGATACATAGATATTATCATAATTATTTTCAGGTAACAATTCCCAAGCAAATTGGGAAGCGGTATAACAAGGATTATCTCCCGTTACAGTTACCGTACCGGTCGGGATTACTGAATATCCGCCACGAGTTACAAGAATCTTACTCATATCCATCACAGCACCGCAATGTCTACAAACAGTTGCATCTCGGTAATTATCCAATCCGCAATTATCACAGACACGCCAACAGTTTGAATATTGAGCGATATCCAATTCAGCACTTGCTGAAATGTTTACCGTAGAAGTCTTTTCAACGAACTCTCCATCTACATAATCCCATTCAGTCCAACTGACGGTTTTATCCCCTTCATCCGCATAAGCGGGAGTCGGAACAAATCCGGGTTTATTCCAATCATTGAAATATTCGTCATACCATCTCTCGGTAACAATTCTATCACCGACAGCAGGAAGAGTCCAGGAAGTCGGAACCGAACCGTAAGGATTACGATCCTTGTCATGAATTAACCATCTAATCATAACATTATCATTAGGATAATCTTCAGGAACAGTCCACTTGAAGTACAACAGTTGTTTCCCTTCACTCGGAGCAATTTCGTTATCGAAAGATACCCAGTCAGAAATTCTTTCATAGCTTACTGAATCAAATACAGCAAACCTTACTGAAATTTCATCACTCGGGATAAGGTCAACCAAACCATCGTTATGTAAGTAGAATGAAGACACTACATCTGTTCCTCTTACATATACACTATTAGGAGCAATCGGAAGAACATAAAGTCCATGCGAACTCCACTGTGCATAAATCGTAATCTGAGGTACGAATTCACCCTTATGGAACTTATCGTATTCCTCAGGAGTAAGAGTAGTGATATCAAACAGATTATTAACAACCTGCTTATCAGCAATCTGAGCACCCGAACCATCAGTCTCTGTATTCCATCCGATAAAGTTACCTTCGGTATTAGTATAAGTATTTTCATTTAATGCTGTAGGCGTATTAAACGGAATTACCTGGTTAGGCATATCACCTTCGCCACCATTAGCATCGAAGATAATCTCATAAGTCAATAATTCCCATCTTGCATAAATAGTAGTATCTTCAGTAAAGAAATCAGGATCTACGATAATATTACCATCTTCATCAATTACCTGAACACCATCAGTAATATCGGTATAATAACCGACAAACTTATAATACTCCTTAAACGGAATATCCACATCATCGATAACACTTTCCGGATAATGATTTTTCTCATCATGGAAATTATGTGTATAATGCTCGTAGATAATATCATCTCCGCCATCTCCACCATTCTTATCTAAAATAATATCATAGATAATAGGCTTAAATACAGGAACATAATCAGTATCCTCATCAGGTGTAATAGTACCACCGGGCTCAACATCAACAGGTCCTTCAGGTCTTACAACCGGATCTGTCGGAATTACTCCGTCTTCTTCAATCCAACCAATTAAATCATAACCGGGCAAATCAACATCGGGAGCAGTAGTTGAACCGAGAGTCCAATCTTCATAAAGATGGAAATCACCATGATCAATCCAATTACTGTCAACAACCTGTCCGAACTGATAAGTTGTAACCATTCCGGTTTTTACATTCTCAGTCATCCACTGAACTGCCGTAGCATCAAGTACCTCAGATGATAAGACCGTACCATCAGGATTATAGAATGTAGCAGTAAATGAATTATCCCATGTAGGTTCAAACAATGTTGTTTTTTCTGTTTCGCTGTATCTTACTGTTTGCTCTTCTGTTCTATCACTTACTATATCATTACCATCAATAAAGTTTTCATGATAAACGAGAGTATAACCAAATACAGGATCATATTCGCAATCGTCTACCGGTGTTAAATCATCACCAGGTTTCGGATTCTCGCCAGGCGGATTTACCGGCGGATCTGTACTTTCTTCCCATTCAGGTGAATTCGGAAGTTCAGGAACTTCTACACTTCCCAAATCCCAGAGACCATACAGATTTATTGTCGCATCATTAGTTGTAGTTAAATTCTTTATAGTATCTCCGGCATTATATTTAACCACACCGGTTCTACTTAAAGACCAACCCTTAAATATACCGTAAGCAAGTTTTGTCTGGTAAATTGAACCATCCTTATTATGGAAAATTACATCCACAGCAGGAGTCCAACCATAACTACTTGCCGCCAATAATGTTTCAACCTGATCATAAGTCATATTGATTGTCTTGGTTCTATCAGACTCAGATTTCTTACTCATATTAAAGTTTTCATAAAGAACAACCTTATAAGTAATCGGTGTTCTCTTTGCATACAAAGTAATATTTCCAAGATCAGTAGTACTAATAGATGTTTTCTTTGTATTGCCTGTTGCAGTTGTAAACCAACCACTTGTTGTGTAA
>Ga0123335_1006552_pt1 | contig 13506 bp, 10 predicted proteins | sample BiotimSIPDNA_2_FD_89707 | JGI IMG/M metagenome (GOLD analysis project Ga0123335, IMG submission 89707) | Anaerobic biogas reactor microbial communites from Washington, USA - Biogas_R2 time_0 SIP DNA | ecosystem: Engineered > Bioreactor > Anaerobic > Unclassified | place: Washington, USA... | reverse complement strand
GGCAGCCCGTTTTCGCACCGGCCTGACTGCCGACTGCACTATTCTAGATATAAACGAAAACACTGATATCGACCAGATCAGACCTGCTTACGGCGGCAACATTATGGCGCATATTCAGACGCCAAACCATCGTCCGCAGTTCGCAACGGTGCGTTACAAGATTTTCAATGCGCCGGCCCGGGCTAAGCCGACTGGAGCCGTAGAGTTCTGTGATATCGCGCCTGAACGGCTAAAATCAGCCATCGAAATACTTGAGATCAGGCCCAAAGAAAAAGTGCGTTCGATCGAAGACGCCGAAACCATAATTGTCGCGGGTAAGGGCATCAAAAAAGAAGCAGATCTGCAGATGATCTATGAACTTGCCGATGCTCTCGATGCCATGACTGCTGGCACCCGTCCACTGATCGAACAGGGCTGGTTTGACCCGCGTCTGCAGATTGGCCTGAGTGGCCGCACGGTAAAGCCTAAGCTGATCATTACCTGTGGAGTCTCTGGTTCTGTTCAGTTTGCTGCCGGTATGCAGGGCGCCGAAAACATTATTGCCATCAACAATGATCCAGGCGCCGCCATCTTTGGTATCGCGCATTCGGCCGTGGTCGGCGATCTCTATCAGATCGTTCCTGCTCTGCTTGGAAAAATTAAAAATGGGGCTTCGTCACCATGAATTATAAGTCGCTTTCCCAGGAAGACATTGATTACATCGCTTCGGTCTGCGGAAAAGAAAATCTTGTCGCTGGCGCCGCCATTCATGAAGATTTTAGTCATGATGAGCTTGGCGACCTGCATCGGTCGCCCGAGCTGCTGGTCAGCCCGGAAAATGCCCAGCAGATTTCAGCAATCCTTAAATATGCCAACGAAAAGCGCATTGCCGTGACGCCGCGAGGGCAGGGGACCGGCCTGGTTGGAGGTGCTGTCGCTGTGAACGGCGGCATCATGATCAGCACTGCCCGTATGAATAAGATCATCGAACTGGATCAGAACAATCTTACGCTGACAGTCGAGCCTGGTGTTCTGCTCATGGAAATAGCAGCATATGTCGAGCAGTTCGACCTTTTTTATCCGCCTGATCCAGGTGAAAAAAGCGCCTCGATCGGCGGCAATATCAGCACCAATGCCGGTGGCATGCGTGCGGTAAAATATGGTGTGACCCGCGATTATGTTCGGGCTGTTGAAGTTGTGCTGCCAAACGGAGAAATCACCTGGTTTGGCGGCAAGATCGTTAAAAACAGTTCTGGCTACAGCCTTAAAGATCTTATCATTGGCTCAGAGGGAACTCTCGGTTTCGTTACCCGGGCAATACTGCGTCTGCTGCCAAAGCCGGTCAAGGCAATCAGCCTGCTGGTGCCTTTTCCCAGCCTGGATCGGGCGATTGAAACAGTTCCGCTCATTATTCAGTCAAAGTCTGTGCCAACTGCAATTGAATATATGGAGCGCGCGGTTATCGAGAATTCTGAAGATTTTCTCGGCAAGAAGTTTCCAGATTCATCGGCAGATGCTTATCTGTTGCTGACTTTTGATGGTAATACCCGCGAAGACATCGAGAAGGATTACGAAAAGGTCGCGCATATCTGCCTGGGGCAGGATGCATTAGATATTCTGATCTCTGACACTCAGGAGCGCCAGGAGATGATCTGGTCGGCACGCGGGGCTTTTCTTGAGGCGATCAAGGCCTCGACAACCGAAATGGACGAATGTGACGTCGTCGTGCCGCGCAACCGGGTGGCTGAGTTCGTCAAGTTTACCCGGCAGATCGAGACTGAAGAATCAATCAGAATTCGCAGTTTTGGCCATGCTGGCGATGGTAATCTGCACGTTTATCTGCTGCGCGACGATCTCAGCCGTGAAGTTTATCGTGAGCGACTGCAAAAGAGTTTCGAACGACTGTATCGTAAGGCCGGCGAGTTGGGCGGGCAGGTTTCGGGCGAGCATGGCATCGGGTTCGCCAAACGGCCATATCTCGAAGAAATTGCTGGAGACGTTCAGTTGCAGTTGATGCGACAAATCAAGAAAGCGTTCGATCCCAACAATATTTTAAACCCGGGAAAAGTAATCTGAGCAAAAGTTTAATTCCAGCCGCTGTCTGCACATTTTTGCTGACGGCGGCATTGCTGGCCTGTATTCAGCATTTTCTACCGCTGCCAATGTTGCTTTTTGAGCGCTATTGGCCGGGTATGGGCTGGTGGCAGGTTTTGCTGATGGCACTATATGCTGCCTGGCTCACAGGCAAATTCGCAGATCCGGCAGGTGCTGTAAAGTGGCGTCCGCAGATCTGGCGACTATTTTCGCTGGTATTTTTTGCCCAGCTTTTTCTTGGGCTTGCTGGTTTTGAAAAAATGCTGATGACAGGCAAGCTGCATCTGCCTGTTCCGGCATTGATTATTGCCGGCCCGATTTATCGGGGCAGTGATTTTTTTATGCCGATCTTGTTTACGGTTACTGCATTGCTGGTCGGCCCCGCCTGGTGCAGTCACCTCTGCTATATCGGAACATGGGACGACTGTTTCAGTAGACGTCGCAGTGAGCCAGTTCAGTTGCCTGGTTACGTGTCAATTATAAGATTCCTTCTGCTTGTTTTTGTAGTCGTGATGGCATTGCTGTTGCGCTATTTTGCCGTTGGATGGCTCGTGGCGATAAGTGCAGGTGCTTTGTTCGGGCTGGCAGGAATCGCGGTAATGGTGGTTCTGTCGCGCCGCCATGGCGCAATGATACATTGTACCTGTTATTGTCCTATGGGGCTCATTGGCAACTGGCTTGGGCGTCTCTCTATGTTCCGCGTCAAAATAGCTGATGGCTGCACAGAATGTAATTTATGCCGTAAAAGCTGTCGCTATAATGCTCTCAGCCCAGTCGACATAAAACTTCGCCGGCCCGGCTCAACCTGCACTTTGTGCGGCGACTGCATTGCCGCCTGCCATTCTGGTCAGATCGGTTACCGCCTGCCATTTTTGTCGTCACATTCAGCTCGAACGGTTTTTATTGTGCTGATTATTTCACTGCACGCAATCTTCCTGGCCGTCGCCAGAATTTAAATGTTAATTTTTTACGGTCGCGCCATTGTTGATAGCTGCATTAATAAAGCCGGATCATAGGCCGGGCTGGTTTATTTTTCAAAGGGCGTAGGCGGGCATCCCAAAAGCGTAAACTTCGAGCCAGGCAGCATTGAGTCAAAGCCATTCCTATAAGCTGAAACTCTCATCTGGGGAGAGTTGATTTAAAAACACTATTCGAAATATGCAAGAAATGGATGACTCATAATTATGATCAGCTTTCATTGGGTTTTATAATATTTTAGGATATTATTTAATTAAAATGCTTGCATTAAATAGTTGCTTGCTTTTACACTGAACTGCTGATTTTTAATAGCGTTTTATCAGGAGGAATGGATGCTTCAGGAATTTAATTATCTGGCTCCGAAGTCCAAAAACGAGCTCTATACCCAGCTCAGGAAATATTCGGGCAAAGCAAGAATTCTGGCGGGCGGCACAGATATTCTTGTTGAATTGCATAATCAGTGGGTCGCTCCCGAATATCTCATAGATATTAAAAAAATTGGCGAATTTCATGGTATCAGTTACGACGAAAAAGAAGGTCTTTCGATCGGCGCAACAACAGTTTGCATCGATTTAATAAAAGACAGAAATGTAAATAAACATTTCCCGCTGCTGGCTGATGCAGCACATCGTATTGGCTCACCACAGCTTCGCAATCGTGCTACCATTGGCGGTAATCTCTGCACTGCTTCTCCCTGTGCCGATATGGGCTGTTCGTTGCTTGCTCTCAATGCCAGCGTTGAGATCGGCTCTGAAGATGGAACCCGGATTATTCCGCTTAAAGAATTTTTTACCGGCCCCAAAAAAACTCAGATCAAAAAACATGAGATTCTGCAACGCATAATTGTGCCGACAGAAATGGCTGGCGCAAAGTTCGGTATGCATAAGCTCAAGCGAATAAAGGGACATGATATTGCGCTGGTCAGCGTAGCCATGGCGAGAACTGCAAAAGTTTTGCGGGTCGGCATTGGTTCCTGCGGTCCGACTCCGGTTGTGACCGAAGACCTGCCGCCGCGCGCTTCGCTGCGTGCCGTGGTTAAGGCTGTCGAAAAAGTAGTCTCTCCGATAGATGATGTGCGGGCGTCAAAAGATTATCGACTGTTCATGACCCGACAATTCGTCGAAACCATCTATCCAGAACTCTTTAAGAGGAGCTGACACATGCAAATTAAATTAACCGTAAACGGAAAAAAATACCAGCGTGACGCCTCAGAAACAAAAAATCTGCTGCATTTTCTGCGCGAAGATCTTGGCCTCACCGGAACCAAAGAAGGCTGCGGCGCCGGCGAATGTGGTGCCTGCACCGTTATCATGAATGGAAGGACTGTGAACTCATGTCTGATTCTCGCAGTTGAAGCCGATGGCTGCGATCTACAGACAATCGAAGGCGAAGCAAAAGACGGCAATCTCTCTGAATTGCAACAGGCATTTCATAAGAATCACGCCGTTCAATGCGGTTTCTGCACGCCAGGTATGATAATGTCGGCGCGGGCACTGCTGCAAAAAACTGCGAAGCCGAGCGTCGAGCAGATAAAAGAGGCGATTGAGGGTAATTTCTGCCGTTGTACCGGATATCAGCAGATCATCGAGGCTGTTCAGGATGCTTCAGGTCAGCTCAAAAAGAAGGAGGGCCTCAGACGTGCTTGAAAATACCCCCCGCAAAGATCGCAGATATGTTGGAAAAGATGTTCCTAAAATTGATTCGATCGAAAAACTGACTGGCCAGGCTCTTTACACCGGTGATCTTGAGTTTGCCGGCATGTTGCATGGCAAGGTATTGCGCAGCCCTCATGCCAAAGCTAAAATACTGAAAATCGACACCACAAAGGCCCGGCAATTGCCTGGTGTTCATGCGGTTTTAACCGGCCATGATCTCGACTATCGTGTCGGCCTTTATCTGGTTGACAAATATATTCTTGCCCGCGATACCATCAGACATTTTGGTGAGGCGGTCGCTGCTGTTGCCGCTGAGACTACGGCAATAGCTCAGAAGGCTGTCGATCTGATCGAAGTTGAATACGAAGTCATGACGCCATTTCTCGAACCCAAAAAGGTTTTCGATAAAGATGCGCCGCTGGTCCATCCCGATCTCGGCACTTACGACTACGTTCAGGCTGTATTCACTCCGGTGCCCGGCACTAACATCGCCAACCACACAAAATTGCGCAAGGGCGATGTCGGCAAGGCCTTCAAGAAGGCTGATTACATAATTGAACGCGAATACACCAATCCCAACGTGCAGCATGTTCCCATGGAAACCCATATCGCTGTCGGAAAATGGGATGTCGGCGATCGCATAACCATTCACACATCGGCACAGTCGCCCTTTACAGTGCGCAATCTGTTTGCCCATTCCTTTAAGATTCCACACTGTAATATCAGGGTTATTACACCCTATCTCGGTGGTGGATTCGGTGGCAAGGCCGGCATTCATCTTGAACCGCTCTGCTGCTGCCTCTCAAAGGTCGCTGGTGGCCGGCCGGTTCGGATTCAGGCAACCCGCGAAGAAGAATTCAGCCTGCTGCCCTGTCGCTCTGGCCTGACCTACCACATCAAAACCGGCGTTAAGAAGAACGGCAAGATAGTTGCCCAGAAAATGACGATGTACTGGGACGCCGGCGCTTATGCTGATTATGCGGTTAACGTTACCCGCGCTTCCGGTTTCTCAGCTTCAGGCCCCTACGAGATTGAGAATGCCTGGGTCGATGCCTATACGGTTTATACGAATAAGCCCTTTGGCACGGCTTATCGTGGCTTCGGCCATGTTGAGTTCAGCTGGGGCGTCGAGCGCCATATGAATTATGTGGCTTCGCAGATTGGCATCGATCCTTTTGAATTCAGGCGCATCAACGCCCTCAAGGCCGGTTCGAAAACCATGACCGGCGAAGAGATCATGAAGAACACCGGCAATGTCACCAAGTGTATGGAAGCGGTGGCCGAGTCGATCAAGTATGGCAAGCTTACTGCTGCTGAGGCAGCTCGCGAGAAGAAAACCGGGCGTAAGATCGGCAAATCGGTGGTTGCACTGCACAAGGCTCCAGCCATGCCCCCCTTCACCGGAACTGTAATGATTCTCAAACTCAATGAAGATGGCTCTGTCACCGGCAGCCATGCTCTGACTGATTATGGAATGGGTACCTATACTTCGCTTGCCCAGATCATTGCCGAAGTTCTGCGCTGGCCGATCGAGCGAATCAGGCTGCCCATCGAAAACGATACCGATCGCGACCCCTACGACTGGCAGACGGTTGCATCCAAGGGGCTGTTGCTTTCCGGCAACGCCGCGATTCTTGCTGCCAAAGATCTGCTCGACAAATGCTATGACGTGGCCGCTCAGGTTCTGCGCGCACAAAAGTGCGATCTCGACCACGATGCAGACAAGGTATTTGTCAGACATCATCCCAAAAGCCATGTCACCTACAAGCAGATGGCCGTTGGTTATGCCTATCCCGATGGCAACGCAATATGTGGCCCTATCGTCGGCATCGGCCGTTATATCGCGCAGGGTCTTACCAACCTCAACAAGGAAACCGGTCAGGGGAACCCGGCTCTCGACTGGACATACGGCGCCCACGGTCTGGTTGTCGAGGTTGATCCGAAGACCGGTGAATACACAATAATTAAAGTTGCGTCGGCTTATGACGTCGGCTGTGTAATCAATGAGGCTTCAGTCCGCGGACAGGCAATCGGTGGCATGCTTCAGGGTCTCGGCACTGCAATGTGTGAGGGTTATATCTACAACGACAAGGGGCAGTTGCTCAATCCGTCGTTTACCGATAACAAAATTCCGACAAGTCTTGATATTCCAGAAGAAATTGACTGCATTGCAATCGAAACTCCCCAGATCGATGGCCCGTTCGGTGCTCGTGGTGTTGGTGAACATTCGATGATCGCAGTTTGCGGCGCTCTCGGCAATGCGATCGAGCAGGCGGTTGGCGCAGTGCTGACCCACATGCCGATTCGCCAGGAAGACGTCTGGCGCGCCCTGCGCAACAAAAAAACTCCCGGCAAGGTCGTTCGTCAGAGCAAAGCTGCTCGCACAGAGAAGACTGTCGATGCCGAAGTCGTTGCCAAACCGCGGCGCGGCCGCCCGGCAAAATCGGCAAAGTCTGCTGCTGAGACTCCCAAAAAACGCGGTCGTCCGCCAAAAGCGGCCAGCGCTGCGGTAGAGTCGGCCAAACCGCGTCGAGGCCGCCCGCCGAAAGCGGCAAAGCCGGCTGACAATACCCCGAAAAAACGCGGTCGCCCGCCGAAAGCGGCAAAGCCGGTTGACAACGCTCCGAAAAAACGCGGCCGCCCGCCAAAAGCTGCAAAACCGGTTGACAACGCCCCGAAAAAGCGAGGTCGCCCGCCAAAAGCGGCAAAGCCGGTTGACAAAACCCCGAAAAAACGCGGTCGCCCGCCGAAAGCGGCAAAGCCGGCTGACAACGCTACGAAAAAGCGCGGCCGCCCAGCCAAAGCGGCAAAACCGGCTGATAACGCGCCGAAAAAGCGCGGTCGCCCGCCAAAATCGGCGATAATCAACAAGTAAAGTATTATCGGTCCGCTCCAAAAAATAACACCCCGCTGGCATAACCCGCCAGCGGGCTTTTTTCAGCTCAGATGCGCAAAAAATGTCTGGGCTGCGCTGTTGTTTTGTCTCTGCTGGCATTTTTGCAGCAGATAAGTTATAAATTGACCATGCGAATTATAGCCAAAGTTTATGTCATTGTTTTTACGCTCGCAGTGCTGATAGCTGTTGCCGGGCATGAGCGGCGGTTTTTTGGCGTCGACCTGGCTGTTGAATCAAAAGAATCTGGGGCAAAATCTGCTTTCAGTATCGATGAGGCAAAAACTTATCTGCCAGCCGCGGCCTTGTTAAAACCTACCGGCGTTGATGAAACAGAGGTTTACAGCAATGAGGGGCGTTTGCTCGGCCGCATGGTGCATGTGCAGCCTCAGGCACGACACATAATCGGCTATGGCTCATGGCTGCCTCTGGTTGTGGTTTTTGACCGCGATGAAAAGATCGCCGGCGTCATTCTTCAGGCGCATCAGGAAACTCCGGATTTTATCGAGCGGCTTGAGTCGCAGGGCTTTTTTGCGAGCTGGAATGGGCTGACTGCCAGCGAAGCAGTTGCTTTGCCTGTCGATGCAATCTCGCGGGCAACGCTTACAACCCGCGCTGCTATCGACAGTATCAGGTTGCGTCTGGCCAGCTATGCGGCTGTTCAAGTTGAGCGCGCCAGGATCGATTATCTTGAAGTTGCCCGGTCGCTGGCTGGCTGGCTTTTTGTGCTGGTTTCGCTTTTAGCCTGCTATAACCGCTCCGGTCTGGCAAAATATCGAACTCTGATTTTGCTGGCGGCAGTTATAGTTCCAGGATTCATGCTCGGGCGTTTTGTTTCGCTCGAACTGCTGGTGAACTGGGCAGTAAACGGAATTCCCTTACAGGCTCATTTTTTCATGTTCTGCGTTTTGATTCTGGCACTTGGCCTGCCATTGTTCAGCAGCCGGGCCTGGTACTGTTCGTGGTATTGCCCATTTGGTGCCGCACAGGAACTGGCCGGCAAGCTTTGCCGCCGCAAGGTTGATGGCGGCGAAAAATTTGTCGCGGCGTCAAAACGGCTGCGACCTGCTGTTTTGATTATTACTGTTTTTTTGCTTCTCGCCGGATACAGGTTCAATCTCAGTTTGATTGAGCCCTTTTCTGCCTTTTTGCTCAATTCGGCCGCTGTGCCAGTGCTTGTTCTGGCAGCAGTGTTTCTGGTTTTGTCATTGTTTATGCGCAGACCATGGTGTAACTGCTTTTGCCCAAGCGGCGTAATCGTCGAGAATCTGCGTTTCCCCGGAGTTTTCAACGACAAACAAACAGCCCCGCAGGAGAATGGAAAAATGAGATATGCAGAAGTTCTCAATTTGTTACTGGTTATCGTGATCATCATTCAGGTGCTTTCGCCTTCGCGAATGGTGCCGTCTGAGTCTGCGCCGCCAGCAAAAAGCGCACCGGTCACAGCAACGGCACCGCAGACTTCTGCCCTTGTGAGTGACGCTGCAGCAATGGATAATGCGGTGCTTAAGAATATTCACGAGCGCAAGAGCGTGCGCAATTTCACTGCCGCCGATGTCAGCGAAGAGCAACTGACGACACTGGTGAAGGCTGGCATGGCGGCTCCGACCGCGCGCAACCGCCAGCCCTGGCAGTTCGTCGTGATTCGCGATAAAGCCGTCATGAAGGACCTTGCCGATAAGCTCCCTTATGCCAAAATGCTTGCCAGCGCTGCCGCAGCCATAACTGTCTGCGGCGACCTCGAAATTGCAAGAGCGGGCAACAGCGAAAACATGTGGATGCTCGACTGCTCTGCTGCAACCCAAAACATCCTGCTGGCGCTTGAAAGCATGGGACTTGGCGGTGTCTGGACCGCCTGCTATCCCTACGACGATCGAATGCAGACTGTCACAGCAGCACTGAAACTGCCAGAGCACATAGTTCCGCTCTGCGTTATTCCAATCGGCCATCCGACTGGAGTTGACAAGCCAAAAGACAAATGGAAGCCCGAACGTCTGCACTGGGACAAGTGGCAGACAAATTCACCATTCCCTGGAAGTTAATGACATATTCTGTGACAGTGGCAATTTGTACTGGCGGATGTATTATCTTAAATATAAAGGATGTGGTCGGGGATGGATAATTTGATTCTTACCTGCGGGCCGGCCTGCGAAAATGATGATCTGCTGCTGAGAATGGCAGGCATTGCCACAGGTTTTCGACTCAATGTTGCCCATCTCAGCGTCGAAAAGCTTACTGTCTGGCTCGACCGTCTTCAGAACCTGCGCCGTCAAAGCTGTCGCAACTTTTCGATCGTTCTCGATCTGCAGGGTGCCAAAGTCAGAATTGGCCGATATCCCGCTGTCACATCGCTGCCAGAGCAGGTAGTGCTGTTTAACGGCGCAGAATCTGAACGCATCGATCGCATTCCAGTGCCGGCTGAAAGCGTTTTTAAGCAAACTTCGCCTGGCGACCAGCTGGTTTTGAACGACCGCAAGTTGATTTTGCAGGTAATCAGCAAAACCGACGAAAGTTTACTGGCCAAAGTCGTTCAGAACGGAGCCTTGAGTTCAGGCAAAGGCCTCAATTCACCCGATCGCGTGTTTGAGCTGGCCCGGGCCACAGAGAATGATCGCCAGGCCATTGAATGCAGTCGCGCGCTCGCGAATGTCGCCTATGCCGTTTCTTTTGTTGCTGATGGTAATGAGAGCGAAATTTTCAGGCCACTTGTCGGCAACAGCCGGTTGATTGCCAAGATCGAGCAGCGTCAGGCCATGAATAAACTCGCGCAGATAGATGCAAAGTTCGATGAACTATGGTTCTGTCGTGGCGACCTCGGTGCCGAAGCCGGCCTGAAAGAGCTTGGAAGATTGCAGCAGCAGTTTGTTGCCGAATTGCCGGGCTTGCAAAAGCCGGCTCTGATAGCAGGCGAAGTGCTTGGTTCAATGGTTGTGAATGCTTTCCCTTCGCGAGCAGAGATTGTGCAGCTGTATGATTGTTTCGAGAAGGGTTTTTCTGGACTGGTATTATCAGACGAAACCGCATGTGGTTCTCAGGTCGCAGCCGTAATCGACTTTCTCGAATACTGGTTCGATAAATGAAATGAATTTTCGTTATCGCGAAGAGATTGGCGCATATCTCACACTGCCTGTTTCCAGCAGTGTTTCACATAAGTTTCAGACTTCATTCGCTGCGGTTATAGCAGATTTTATTATTCATTTCACCGCCGGCGAAGGAACAATGAACCCTCTCTCCATACTGGTTCCTGCCAGCCTGATTCAAGAGGCTCAGACAGGCTGGACGGTAGTGCTGCAATCTGACCGTCTCTTTCTTGGCCCCTTCATCTTGCCGGCTGGGGCTGATATCAGGCTGGTTGAGCACCCCAATATTACTGATCATCAATTACTGAATGCGAATCTGTCTCGTATTAAACGAAGTATCAGCCTTTTTGGCAGGTCTTCGGCGGTTTCGCATGCGATGGTGAATCTCGAGCGGTCAGACGCTCCGCTGGCTGAAGCCATAAAACTGTTGAACACCGGATCAACAGACCTCAGCCTCTTTACTGCATTTGTCGGGATCGGTGAAGGGCTTACCCCTTCTTTCGATGATTTTCTTGCCGGAATGCTGTTTATTGATCGCTTTTATGGCTATAACAGGTTTGTTGTCGCTGAAAGCTTTTTCGAAATCGCTGCCGCACGCACAACCCGCCAGGCCTCGCAGCAGTATCGCTTTGCTGCCAATGGCCATTTTTCGCGCCAGTTCGAGCAATTCGCAGCTGATATGGCGCAGAGGCAGATCGATAATTCAGAGTTGTTGCGACTTCTGGCGTGGGGGCACTCTTCCGGAACCGATATTTTGTGCGGCATCTGGTATTATTTATCGCGACAGGTTAAAATAAACGGGTAATTACACGCAGGAAGGTATGGAATATGTATTGTCCGATTTGTAAGGGCGAATTTCGCGAAGGTTTTGACGAATGTGCCGGCTGTCAGGTTAATCTGGTAGCCGATCTTGATAATATTACCGAACAGGTGCGCGGCGAAATTAAGCTGTGCGTGGCCTGCGAAATCGAGGCTGAGCCTGATGTTAAACGCTGCCCGAGCTGCGGTATGAAGCTGATCAGAGCCGTTTTGCATGACGACACCTACGTCTTTCTTGAAAAGCCGCCTGAAGATGTCGCTGAAAGTGCTCTGATTCCTGACGTCGAAGAAGAGCTTATCAGTGAACTCGAATACTACACCGAGATTCCTGACGACGAAGGTGTCGTATTGATCGAATCAGAAGACATTCCATTGCTGGTAAAAGTGCAGGAAATCCTGAATAAGCACGAAATCTGCTTCCAGTTCAGGCCGGCAACCGACGCTCCCGGAGCGCTTGGCGGCATATTCGGCGGCGGCAACATTCTCGACCGCAGTTTCCCCAAAGTAGTCGTCTATGCTGACGACGAAGCAGAAGCGATCAAACTGATCGCAACCAGCACTGAGCTGGCTCTCGGCGAAATCCCGCCTGAACTCATGGAATCCGAAGACGACGAAGAAAGCGACGAAGACTACGAAAACTACGAAGACGACAACGAAGATTCTGATGGTTATAAAAAGTCTTGAACCAGGTTATTTGGAGCTCTTGTAATGTTCTGCAAATTTGAGATTGGCTCAGAGCTGGCTTGTGTCTTTGGCATTCAGTTCACTTGCTAAGACAAGATCGCTCTATAAATGTCATTGCGAGGAACGAAGTGACGAAGCAATCTCATAGAAATAGACTTTGCAAATAGCTCTTTTATGAATATTTTTGTTGAATATACTGATAAAAGGACGCAAACAATGACGATTAAAAAGAGTTTTGTATATCTTGCAATGGCGATTTTTTTGCTGGCTGTCAGCTCGTCGCTGCCGGCTGGCAGTTCTCTGATGGCTGCTGAAGGTTCTTTTCTCGATGAATCATTCCCTGATGGGCTTGTTAATGCCGATCAACAGGAATTTCCCATGGCCGAAATCGAAGGCAAAATCATTGGCCTCTATTTTTCGGCCAGCTGGTGCCGTGGTTGCGCCGCGTTTTCGCGCATACTCGTGCCATTTCATGAAAAGCATAAAGACGCCTTTGAAGTGATTCTGGTCGGCTTCGATAACAACAGCGCCGACATGCATGCTTACATGAAAGACTACGGCATGAGCTGGGCGGCGATACCTTACGAGAGCAGTGCCCGCCTCGCCATGAAAGAAAAATTCAACGTTACCGAAATCCCCCAGATGTTCATTCTTACCAGCAGCGGCCGCGTTCTTACTCTCGATGGCTACAAACAGGTACAGGTCATGGGCGACGAAGCCCTCGCGCACTGGCAAAAACTAGCCGCCGCCGAATAAACCGGTTTTATGCCGGTAATTAGCTCGTATCGACCGAAATTGGCCTGCTTTTTCTTTCCTTTGTCTTTTACGGCATTTTTGACCGCCATAATAGCAGCTGTCTGGCTGGTTATAGGTGGCGGCCTCAACGCCATAATCATGCTGGCTGTAACTGTATCGGTAATGCTGGCTGTTGCCTGGGCCGGCCTGAGCCTCACCACCAGCTATGAATTCGATGCCGAAAATGCTCAGGTTGTCCACAGCATCAGTCTGGGAAGCCACCAGCGCAAAGCGCCACTCTGTCGCTTCGACGAAGTGGCAGCTTTTACCGTAAAAGGCATCCACAACCGCGCGCGCGTACAGACCTGGTGGGAATACCAGGTCTGCATGCTGCTTAAATCCGGTCGCCTGCTCGCAATCGCCGAACCCAGCTCAAAATCAGTATTCGAGAGCAACCGCCTCGCCGAAAAACTCGCAAAACTGGTCGGTTGCGAGTATTTTCCCGGCGAACATCAGAAAACCATAGAAGTTGCCCTGGCCGGCGAACACCCGGTTTTCGAATACCGCGACTGGAGCTGGGGCGACGTCG
>Ga0123335_1006543_pt1 | contig 13525 bp, 10 predicted proteins | sample BiotimSIPDNA_2_FD_89707 | JGI IMG/M metagenome (GOLD analysis project Ga0123335, IMG submission 89707) | Anaerobic biogas reactor microbial communites from Washington, USA - Biogas_R2 time_0 SIP DNA | ecosystem: Engineered > Bioreactor > Anaerobic > Unclassified | place: Washington, USA... | reverse complement strand
CGCATATAAGCATCACAAACTTCGGCTTCTTTGGGTTCCCAGTCGCGAATTTTGGTGTTCATCGGGTGGTCAGCAGAACCGCAGTCGACAGCGATGTGCTTAATTTCCATCTCTTTGACCCAATCAACAAAATCCATCGAAGGACCGGGGTGGCGGAGCATGTACCGTCGTTCATCTGCTTCGGGCTGGTCCCAACCATATTTATGGTAGCCAGTGTTGATATAAAGAATGTCGCCTTTTTTAACTTCGACCCGATCCATAATATCTTGGGGGGTGTAAATCGAAAAGTCTTCAGCAATATCTGAGAGATCAACCACAACGCCTGGACCCATCAGCTTGCTCATTTCGAGCGAAGCAATGTCGCGACCTGAGGTGTCAAAGTGCATTGGGCCATCCAGATGAGTACCAACATGGTTAGATGTGGTAATCAACATTCCGTTTGCGCCATTCGGTGCAAGTCTTTTGAAAAACTTTACCTGGAGTGGCTCATAGGTTGGCCAAGGTGGAGTCAGGATACTAGTAGGCTGGCTCAAATCATAAATCTTCATTTTGTCCCAATTTTTAATCATTTTTCCTCCAAAATTTATTCTTCCAGGAGACCTTCGTCTTCCAGGAGGTTTACATACGCTTCTAAAGCTTGTTCAAAACAAGCCATCGGTGGGTGCACGATACCAGCACCAACCTGCCCAATTCCAGGTTCCTTGTGGGCAATGCCCGTATTAATCACAGGCAGGATTTGCGTTTCGATGACTTTGCGAATATCGATGCCAGTTGGCGCGCCCCTAAAATTCATAGGGGGCAGCTTGTAAATCTGGCTTTCTTCAGTAGTGATTTCGTACATATCGGTGGTGTAGCGCACCGCATCTTTGGGTGTGCCGCCCACAAACTGGACGATTGCCGGCGCGGTTGCCATCGAGAAACCGCCGATGCCGAGCGTTTCGGTGATGCACGAATCGCCGATATCCGGATTGGCATCATCCATGGAGAAGCCCGGGAAGTACAACCCATCGATGATTTCTGCCGGAGCGGTGAACCAGCGCTCGCCCAGCGCGGCTACGCGGATGCCAAACTCAGTGCCATTGCGTGCCATGGTGTAGACGATGGTCGAGTGTTTTACTTTGCCGACAGGTTCAAGGGTGGCTTTTGCGGCTGGCATGGAAAGGTTTAGGAAAGTATGGTCGTTGCTGTTCAGAAATTCAAAAACGGCAATCTTGTCTTCATCGCTGAAGGATGTTTTGACAATGCTCGGGGCAATTTCACGGATCAACAGTGAAGTCCCTGCCTTGTTGCGGTTATGCACCTCGTCTCCCATTTGCAGCGCCTGGGCGATCATAACCTTCAGGTCGAGCGGACCGTGAATTTCGATTGTCTCTTTCAGCAGCGGATAGAGGACAGTTTCCATCCAGTTGAGATGCTCGATGACCTCCGGACCGTAAGCGCCCATGCGCAAGACCTTGCCCAGGCCTTCGTTCAGCGTACAGTAAGCACGGTTGCCGTAAGCTTTATTTTCGATGATCCAAACCGGCATTTTCGACGTGACCACACCCGCCATCGGACCGACAGCATCGTGGTGGTGACAAGGATCAAAGCGCAGTTTACCGGAAGCAGCATAATCGGCAGCCTCTTCCGGGGTTGATGCGAGACCTTCATACATAATCCCTGCCATCACGGCTCCCCGTAGAGGACCAGACATTTTCTCCCAGGTAACCGGCGGACCGGCGTGCAGGAAGAGATCATTTGCCATGCCTGGGATGACTTCTCCAGCCACACCCAAGCCAATCAGGGTAGGCTGACCGTTTTGGATTATCTCCAGGGCTTGCTTGTTTGCGTTATCAATTAGGTTTTGCAATATCTTCTCCTTTCCAATAATTCCTTAGTTCGATTTATTCAATCGTCCCAGCAAATCCAGCATTTTCTTTTTACCACCTGCTTTTGGCTTCCAGTTCACATGGACTGCTGTGACATTCTGAGACTTAAAGTCAGCATAAAAAGACTTTAACCCCATATTGACAATTTTGAGTTCTTTCTTGAAGAGGTCATTTACTGACATTTCAAGCTCCTTTCGCTGCTCGCTGAAGCACTCTGTCGGTCAAGCGCACAGCCTGGGCGTTGGATGGCATCACGATGATGCTTTCGGCTTCAAGTTTCGCGACTGACCGTTCAAAACCCTGGCTATCGAGGTCGGTTCCGCATACATAGGCGATGACGACCAGGTCTTTGCCTTCTACAGATAGTTTTTGTCGAATCCCGCGAACCGATTCAGCCACTGCGCTGGCAGGGTCTTCGTGAGCACCAAAACCAAGCACAACGTCAACCAAAACTACAGCGGTATGTCCATCCACCTGGGATTCAAAAAAATCGCTGCGGGTTTGCGGGTCGATCATCGGATGAGGTCTGCCGCGAGTGAATTGGTCTTCACCCAGATCCAGGCAAATGTGCCCACCCCCTGCTGGTAAATTTTCAATCGCCATATCTGCTGTGAGCGGGATGTTGGAGTAGATCGGGTGGCGGTCGCCAAGCAGCTTCATGGCTTCATCTGCCAGGGTTCCGCCAGTGAAAAGCGCACGCAATTCGGTTTGGTCTGCCTTTAACTTAGCGGCTTCAGTGGCAACAATCTGATCGATCTGAGTTTCTGGCAAAGAGAATTCGGTGAAATCTTTCGCTTGTTTTCCGCGCAAGACGTCAACAGCCTTGTGGGCAGCATCTTCGAGACTGACGCAAGCAATAGCGCCAGCCGCTTCAATTGCAGCGCGATCTCCGCCGATAAAGTCAATCACCACTGGTTTCGGGCTTGTATTAGCAATTGCATAAATTTTTTCAGCAACCGATAGAGCCGGGGGTTTGGAAATCAAAATGATTACGTCAGTTTCAGGATCAGCGATTAAAGCCTCAAAGCCCTGGATCATCATGAGACCGCCGATTTCCTCTTTCAGGTCCCTGCCGCCGGTGCCTATCACCTGTGAGAGACCTTCACCAAGCCGATGAATCTGGACGGTCACTTCCTGCGTGCCAGTTCCCGATGCGCCAACGACACCAATCTTTCCGCGGCGCACAGCGTTGGCAAAGCATAACGGCACGCCGTTGATAATCGCGGTGCCACAGTCGGGTCCCATCATTAACAGCCTCTTCCCGACCGCTTTTTGCTTAAGACGAAGCTCGTCTTCGACAGCGACATTGTCTGAAAACAACATCACATGCAAGCCGGCATCCAGAGCCTCTTCCACCTCTGCCGCTGCGTATTGCCCGGGCACAGAGACCACGACCAGGTTTGCATCGGGCATGTTTTGGATCGCAGCGCGCAGCGTCGGCGGCTGGTAATCATCATCGACACCCGATTCAGCGCTTTTATTAAGATATTCGTTGAATGCCGCTTCAATCGCCTGCATCGAAATTTGTGTATCATCATACTTCGCCGCGATAAAAAGGTCGTTGACTGTCAGCGTTTCAAAGTCGTCGGTCGCGAGGTCAAGATCCCTGGCAAGCTCCAGGTTGAGGTCGGTGCCCATCCCTACCAAAACATCCTGAACACCTTCCAGCTTTTGCAGCTCACGCGAGAGCAGCATGAGGGTGACAGAATCGTAATAAGCGTTTCGTTTAATAATCGTATGTGGGGTCATTGTATTGATACGGGCTATAGATAAGCCTGTACCTCCTCTTCTTCCTTTAATATGTCTGCCGCTGCGCGGCGATACCAATCCAAGGCGCAAACCAGCCCAAGCAAAAAGTCAGCACCTGAGGTGGCACCATATTGCAGCACCTGGTTGGCAAAAACCAGTGGGTTTTCGTATTTTTCAAACAAGCAAGCACGTATCAGACTTTGGTGACTGCGGCTAATTTTACTATTCGCGGCATGCCTTAGCATAACCGCACTGATTAACGTGCTTTGATTCTGTGCTGTTTTGGCAACCGCTTGGTTGAATTCGGTTACCCAGGGAAAACGACCCGGGTGTAAGCCTTCCGCAACTGTAAAAACAGCCAGGTAAGCTGCCAAAAAGTCGTCGCAGGAAGGCGTCGATCCGACACCAAAACCAACCAGCTTGTCAGTCGTTTTCAAACCTGCGCGCCAGTCTGAGGCTTCGATTTGGTTAACGAAGGCTTCCAAGTCTGCGCCAATAAAGCGGCTATAGACATTGTCGTCGGTCCGGTTCGAAACTGCTTGTCGCCTGGTAAGCTGATTCAATAAAGGCAGCAGCCCGATCTTTTCCTGCTTTTCCAACCATTCCAGAACTGCGATTCTTTTACTATCGATCTCTTCTACTGTGAGAGGGACATCACCGCTGTAAACTGCTGTTTGCCAGATTTGCGCTTCTGTAATATGTAATCTGAAACGACCGTCTGCAGCAACCATGGCGTCAGTTTTCAGTAGAAATTCATCACCAAGCTTCACCAATGCCGAAAAGTTAAAATCGCCCTCCGTAATCAAGCCCATGGGGGTGATATCGCCGTGATTGGTGAGCGTAATCAGCTCTTCTACCGCCTGAAAGTTCACTGCGTGGGGGAACACTGAGTGCACGCGTGCTGAGACCCCGTAGTGCTTCGAAAGGAAGTTGACCAGGTCATCGGCAACCAGGCAGGTGTTCAAATCTCTCATCTCAACCATTCACATCCCGGATTTTCAGCGCTAACTGGATTGTAAATGCAGTCTCCGGGTCCTTCAGGTCAATATTCAAGGTGTCGCGGATCCGGTTGATCCGGTAAATCACGGTATTGTAGTGGGTAAACAAAACCTCCGAGATTCTGCGTAAGTTTCCGCCATGTTCGAAATATGCTTCCACTGTTTCCAGCAACTTCCCATCATTGTCAGCATCATATTTAATGAAAGGCTTTAAAACCTCATCTGCATAAATCACCAGGTTCTCGCGCAGTTCTGGCAACCCAAACAAGCGGGTAATGCCCATTTCTTCGAAGAAGCCATAATGTTGTCGTTCCTTTTGCTGGCTTCCCTGCAAAATTCTGCCGACCTGCTGGGCTTCCTGGAGGCTTTCGGCAAGTTTGTCATAGCCCGGGTAGGCTTGCCCAACCCCAATGTAACAATACTGGTCTACATGCATTTCTTTAGCGACCTCTAACAATAAGAACACGAAGTGCTTCGTTTGCATTGTGCGGGCAGCGCTGGTCAGGTTCTGGTCAAATTCGAGCAGAAAGTACACACCGTTTGGTTTGGTCGCAGAAACGTAACGCGTGGACGATTCACGCTGGATCCGGCTGAGAATCCCGGTCAAAACCAGGCTGGTTTCCTGAATTCTGCGATTGCGCAACGAAGGTGAGCGGCTCTTGTCGTTATATTCAAGCCCGAGAACAACACATTGATGGTGCAGCGTAGGATTGAAGCCATAATATTCGGCATCCAATATCGCCCTGGCTTGGGATTCCGGCTGGTCGCTGAGCAGGAGTTCCAGAAAGTTGGTCCGATGTACATTTTCGCGCTGGGTAACGGTCATTTTAGTTACGATGTGCAATGCGATCAGCGAGGTCGCAGACTCGATTACGAATAAATCACTCTTATTGATGCAGTTGTGAACATCCCAAATATAAATGAAGCCATAGAGGCTATCGTCGAAATAGATTGGGATGCTATAACGCCGTATCTTCTCGCCGTCGACCAGATCAAAGCTTGTGCGAATCTCAGTCAGCCCAGGTTCGTTGTAAATGCTTGCGGTTGGCACAGATGCCGGAACGACATGCCCAAGGATGGCTTCCCATTTTGGGTCATCCGACCGGAACACAAAACTCTTGTGGACCTGGTCTGAGATCATCGTCGGACAACTGACGAACTGGTTGATGAGATCGGCAAATTCTCCCATCCCACCGCGTCTGAGCATGATCTCTTTGATCTGGTTATTGAATCCATTGATCATTTCTAAAAATCGGGTTTGTTCCCCGATGATATAAGAGAAAATCTCTTTCATCAGATCACCGTAGGATACGTCCTGGGGAATTTTTATGATTGGGAAGTCCAGCTTGTTGGCTGTCTTCAGGACGCTTTGCGGCAGCTCATCAATATATCGTTTCACTTTGATGCCCATACCGCAAACACCCTTTTCAACCAGCAGAGGGATCAGCGTGTTTAATGCTTCGACATTGTCAGCAAATGAATAGGCAGTGGTCAATAAAAGTTCGCCTGGTCTGACCCAGTCGATAATATCCGGAACTTCCATAACATTAACGGAGGTGATCACTTTGTCCATCCCCGATTCGCCAGCGATAACCTCCACCCCAGCCAGCAATTCGATGTTGAGGATGTCACGTAAACGAACTTTTAGTGCTTTTTGCATCAGCCGTCTCTCATCCTGTTCATTATTGTACCTAAATTTTAGCACAAGCTCATTGTGATACACGAACAAGAACTTGCGAGTTTTCTAACAACAGCTTGTTAAGGTTTAACAATGCTAATGCAGACTTATCTTTGAAGAATCCAGTCACATTTACTTAGCATGAGGTTACAATAGGTTTATGCTCGAAATGGATGTTTCTACCTATCACCAGGCACTTCTCGATAAAACGATCTCCACACAAGCGCTTGTCGCCTTCTATCTCGACCGCATTAAACGTTGTGACGGCTCTCTAATGAGCATTGTTTCTGTCAACCCGAATGCGATCGAACAGGCACGCGAGTGTGACAAAATTTTGCGTGAAACTGGATCGTTAAGTGGCAGGTTGCACGGCGTTCCCGTTTTGATTAAAGATAATATCGAAACGGAAGATATGCCGACAACAGCAGGCAGCCTGAGCCTGGAAGGTTTTTCGACCGGTAAAGACGCGGATCTCGTCAGACGCCTGAAAGCGGCTGGGGCGATCATCCTCGCCAAGACCAACCTGCATGAATTTGCAATTTGGGGTGAATCGATCAGCTCAATTAAGGGTCAGACTCTTAACCCCTATGATCTCACACGCACTCCCGGTGGGTCCAGCGGCGGCACTGGTGCGGCTCTGGCAGCCAATTTTGGGTTGGTGGGCATCGGAACAGATACGATCAATTCCATTCGCTCACCATCGAGCGCGAACAACCTGGTGGGCATCCGCCCAACGATTGGTCTGGTCAGTGACGATGGCATCGTGCCCTATTCACTTACCCAGGACACCGCCGGTCCAATGGCGCGGACTCTGGCAGATGCAGAAGCAGTGCTCAAGGTGATTGCGGTGCGACCGCTTCCTGAAGTAAACCTATCCAGCTCGATAAGGCTGGGCGTGTTGAAATCCTTTTTCGGTTCAGAACCAGTCAATGAAGAAGTTAACCAGCTAATGGCAGACGTGCTTGCCGAATGGCGTTCTTTAGGCGCAACACTAATTGAACTCGACAGCGAAATCAAGATCAATGAGCTCGTTTCCAACGTGAGCGTACATTTATACGAACTGAAAGCACATCTGAATGCCTATCTTGAGGCGGCGAAGGCTCCCTTTCAGAGCATCGATGCCATATTATCCAGCGGTCTCCATCATCCCGGCATAAAAGACAATCTTGTCATCGCCAACCAGCTTGAAACTGATTCGCCAGATTACGCTGAGCGCATGAAAAAACGCGCCAACTTACAGGATCAGGTTCGCGCGCTGTTCGTCGGGCACGACCTGGATGCCCTGATCTTTCCACACCAGCAGCAACTGGTTTGCCGTGTGGGTGGCTCTCAATTGCAGCGCAACGGCGCGCTTGCGGCGATCACCGGATTTCCTTCGCTGTGTTTACCAGGCGGTTTTTCAGCCGCCACTCCAGAAGCGCCAATCGGCGTCCCGGTAGGTTTCGAGCTGTTTGGCTTACCTGAAAGTGAACCCCTGCTAATAGAGATTGGCAGGCAGTATGAAGATCGATTCTCAAAACGTCTCCCCCCGATCGAGGCGAATTGGGGTTGTTAATTTTAATGATTATGGTCGTGTTATTTGGGCGATTGTTGTTAACATTTTACAGGCTTCGTTTTTCGGCAATATGTTAAAATAATGGTTGAGAAATACTTTTCAATAACATGAACGCTTTCTTCGCACATAACAATCGCAATTTTCACGACGATTTTGAAAATTTAAAAAGGTAGAAAAGGAGGCTTAAATGCTAAGTAGATTTAAATACTTCAAGCCCCACAACCTCAATGAAGCAGTTCAATACCTCGAGCAGGAAGAAAATTCCTACGCCCTCGCTGGCGGTACCGACCTGATGATTCTGCTGCGCAGAAATCTGGTCAATGCCGAACACATCGTGGACATAAAAGCACTTCCCGAGGCAGCTGTTTTCGAGTATATTGAAGGCAGCGGTCTCACGATCGGAGCTGCGGTTGTGGTAAATCGTGTGGTTGACTCGGATATTGTGAAGGCAAAATATCCTGCCCTGCACAATGCCGCAGCAGCACTGGCTTCTTTCCAGCTGCGCAACCGCGCCACAGTGGTCGGTAACATCTGCAATGCTTCCCCCGGTGCAGACCTGCCGCCATCGTTGCTGGTTTACGACGCCATGATAAACATAGCCGGCACTCAAGGTGTCCGACAGGTGCCAATACACCAGTTTTTCACCGGTGTAAAACGCACAGTTTTACAGCGCGGTGAGTTGGTGGTTTCGGTGGAATTGCCTGAACCAGGTGAGGGTGACAAGAGTGTCTACCTGCGCCAGGCAAGGCTTCGCGGTCACGACCTGGCAACCGTTGGTGTCGCCACCCGAATTAAACCGGACGGCAAAGTTGCCATCGGCATCTGTGCCGTTGCTCCGACACCACTGCGGCTTTTCGCCCTGGAAGACCAGATCAACGAGCGTGGTCTCTCACAGCAAACCGTTGAATGGGCTGCGGAAGAAATTAAAGAGCACATCCGCCCGATTACAGACGTACGCTCTTCAGCAGCCTACCGCCTGCAAATGGCAGGAGTTTTGCTAAAACGTGGACTGCTCGAACTTATTGGCAAGGAGGATTAAACATGGATCAGGAAAAAGATTGTGCCATGTATACCCAGCATATTGAATCGGGCGCACGAAAAGTGACCCTGGAGTTGACCGTTAATGGTCGCAAGGTCATTCGCGATATTGACCCAAGCTTGACGCTTTTACACTTCCTTCGGGACGAACTGAAGATGTTTGGCACCAAAGAGGCTTGCGGTGAAGGTGAATGCGGCGCTTGCACTGTCATTATGAATGGCAAGGCGGTCACTTCCTGCATCGTCCTGGCAATCGAAGCTAATAATGCTCAAATCACCACGGTCGAAGGGCTGGCAAAAGACGGTAAACTCAGCATATTGCAAGAAGAATTCATCAGCCAGGACGCGCTGCAATGCGGTTTTTGCACCCCTGGTGTCCTGATGTCAACCCGCGCCTTGTTAGACTCAAACCCAAACCCATCTGATGAAGAGATCATTGAAGTTCTGAGTGGAAACCTGTGCCGCTGCACTGGTTACATTCCGATCCTCAATGCTGTCAAGCGCACGGTGGAACGTGAACAAAAGGAGTTGGGACAATAATGGAAGAGAGAAAGTACCAATCAAAGTACAAGCGCGTCGGTCAACGTTATGACCGCAAAGATGCCGGTGAGAAAGTTACCGGTCAGGCTATCTATACTTATGACCTTGAGTTCCCTGGCATGCTTCATGCCAGGTGCCTGCTCTCGCCATATGCCCGGGCTAAGATCGTTTCCATCGATACCAGCAAAGCAAAAGCTCTGCCTGGCGTCCGCGCCATTCTAACCGGCGAAGATTCCGACATACTGGTTGGTCTCTATATGCAGGACAAACGTGTTTTTTCTAAGGGTGAAACCCGTTACCAGGGTGATGTGGTCGCAGCTGTCGCGGCTGAAGATGAAGAAACCGCTGAACGCGCGGTCTCGCTGATCGAAGTGGTTTACGAACCACTGACCCCAGTACATGATGTCGACGAAGCTCTTCAAGGCGATATTCTGGTGCATGATGATATTAACGATCTGAAACATTACGTCGGTGTCTTCTTCCCCCAGAAAGATTCCAACATTGCCAGCTGGAACAAGAGCAAGAAAGGTGACCTTGACACGGCTTTTGCCGAGTCTGATCTGGTGGTTGAGAACGATTTCTCACTGCCGGCAGTCGCACACGTGCCGATGGAAACACACGTGTCTATCGTCCAGTCTGACCCGTACTCCAACAAGATCAAAATCTGGACCTCCGCCCAATCACCCTTCGCTATTCGCCAGATTATGGCTGACAGCTTTGGTATCTCTGAGACCGATGTCGAAGTTCATATTCCCTACGTCGGTGGTGGTTTCGGCGGTAAAGCGGGTATCCACCTCGAACCGCTCGCCACCCTACTCTCGAGAGCTGCTGGTGGTTTGCCAGTAAAGGTTCGCGCGACACGTGAGCAGGAATTCAATCAACTGCCAACCCGCGCCGGCATGCGCGGACGCCTCAAGACTGCTGCCAACAATGATGGCACAATTACCGCCGTTCAGGCAGTCTATGACTGGGATAGTGGTGCCTATGCTGACTATGGTGTCAACGTCGGTAAAACTGCTGTATACTCCGGCATCGGACCATACGCGGTCGAAAACGCTTCCATCGACTCGAAAACCATTTATACCAACAAGGTCTTCAGCACCGCCTACCGTGGTTTTGGGCACCTTGAGACCCACTGGGCAATTGAACGTCAGATAGACATTCTCTCCCAAAAGCTCGGGATTGACCCCTATGAATTCCGCATGAAAAACCTGTTGGAGCCCGGCGACAAAACAATGAGTGGCGAGGTCATCACTGTTAGCTCTGGCAGCCCCAAAGATTGTCTGACCGCTGTGGTCAAAGAAATTGGCTGGACCGGTCGAAAGACTGAAGAAGAACGCGAACGGGAATGGAAGACCGGTAAAGTGCGCGGCAAGGGCTTCGCCATGCTGCAAAAAGCTCCAGCTATGCCCGCCAATACCGCCACATCTGTGATCATGCAAATGAATGGTGATGGACGCGTTAAGATGATGATTGGCGCGGTCGACTTCGGTCAGGGCGCCATTACCGCCTTAGCCCAAATCGCAGCCCAGGAGCTTGACATTCCGATTGAGCATATTGAGATTTCAGCTGAAATCGACACTCGTGCCAACCCCTATGACTGGAACACCGTTGCTTCCAAGCTAATTTTCCTGGGCGGTAACGCTGTGATCAAAGCCAGCCGCGAGATGCTGCGAAAGATGAAAGAGGTTGCTGGTCAGGCATTGCGCACAGAACCAGAAAATCTGCTGCACGCCAATGGCGAAGTGTATCACCGTCATGACCCGAACCGCCGGCTTTCTTACAAAGACATCGCCCTTGGCTACATGTACCCGAACGGCAGCGGCATTGGCGGACCTCTGATCGCCAGCGGCAGCAGCATTGCTGATGGTCTTACCAATCTGCACCCGGAGACCGGTCAGGGCAACCCCGCAGCGGTCTGGACCTTTGGCGCCCACGCAGTTGATATCGAAGTCGATGTTGAAACTGGTGATATCACCGTCCTTAAAGTCGCCTCTGCTTTTGATATCGGGCAAGTGATTAATGAAAAACTGGTATACGGACAAATCTGCGGCGGCGTTTTGCAGGGTCTCGGATCCGCGCTGCTGGAAGGTTACAAATTCAATAAAGACGGTCAATTGATGAACCCGTCCTTTACTGACAACAAGATTCCAACCATGAAAGATATGCCCATCGAGATCGTCCCGATCTACATCGAGAATCCGCAGCACAACGGTCCTTATGGCGCCCGTGGTGTTGGCGAACATCCGATGATCTCCATCCCGTCGGCAATTGGTAATGCTGTTTACGATGCCCTTGGGATCAACTTCCACGTCTTACCACTTTCACCTGAAGCAATTGTGCTTGGAATTCAAAGTGGAAGAAAGTCAATCCTCTGCACCGACGTCGACTGCCTCCCGGGGCGTCTCTAGGACAGAGCCTGAAAATAGAATACTCGACATCCCTCAAACGCCTTGCGCTCACTGAGCGCAAGGCAGTGGGAGGAAAGGAGAGCAGGTTATAGACAAAAAATCTATCACAATAGTTTTTGAGAAACACGTATTTATTAAAAATAAAAGGAGAAAAATGAAGTGGTTTACTAAATCAGATAGTACGATCGGGTTCCTTCCGGATGAGACTCCTCCGTTCTGGAAGTTGCTGCTTTATGCTATCCAACAAGTTATCGTCATGTTCCCTGCTACGATTACCGTAGCCCTCATTACCAAATTCCATATTTCAACAACCATTTTCGCCAGCGGTTTCGCCACCCTTTGTTTTATTTTGGTCACCAAAGGCAAAATCCCCCTGTATTATGGCTCCAGCTTCTCTTATATTGGCGCCATTGTAGGTTTGGTCGGCGCAGATTATCTGTCGAGTGTCGCCATTCTCCCCGATGAATGGATTTCAATCGTTACCTTCGGTATCGTGATGTCCGGTTTTATCTCGATTGCCGCCGGTATCCTGGTGAACAAACTTGGCAAGGATGTAATCGACAAAATTCTTCCTGCTACCATCACCGGTCCAATCGCGATGGTGATTGGTCTGACCCTGGCTGGAAACGCCATGGCAGACGCATCCCCTGCCGTTGCTGGACCCGGCTTGATTAACAACCTGCCCTGGATCGTCTCACTGACCACCCTGATCGTGACCATCCTGTTCTCGGTCTATCTCAAGGGTTTTCTTTCCCAGCTGCCGCTGTTCCTTGGTATGCTGGTTGGTGTTGTCGTCGCAGGCATCCTGACCGCAGCTACTGGCTCCGACCTGTTCCGCCAGCTGCCCGCAGAGGTTGCCCGACAAGGCATTTTCGCCTTGCCACACTTCACGATTCCGACGGTCCACTGGGGAGCAGCACTGGCGATTATGCCGGTCGCTCTCGCCACGATCCCGGAATCTACCGCTCACATCTACCAGTTGGATGTGTATGTCAATGACCTGGCAAAGAAAATCGGCACAGAAAAGAAATATGACCTCGCCAGCCGCCTTGGCAGCAACCTGATTGGTGATGGCACCGGTGACATTGTTGCCGGTTTCATGGGCGGTCCTGCTGGAACCAACTATGGTGAAAACATTAGCGCAATGGCAATTACCCGCGTCTTCTCGGTGCCTGTGTTGATTGCAGCCGCGATCATCGCCATGATTATTGCCTGCTTCACCCCCCTGGTGAAGGCGATTTACTCCATCCCCCTGAGCGTTATCGGCGGATTGGAAATTTACCTGTTCGGCGCCATCGCTGCCCAGGGTATCGCAATTATGATTGAAAAGAATGTTGATATGTTCAGCGCTAAAAATATCGCTGTCATCGCTACCATCTGTGTAATCGCCATCGGTGGACAATATTACTTCGGCGGTATGATCCCCTTCTTCGGGGCTCAGCTTCCCGCCCTGGCAACTGCCTCAATCTTCGGTATCGTTTTGAACGCTGTGCTGAACATTGGCAAACGCTCCGATCACCACGAGGAACCCGCCTAATCAGCGGTCTTGTTCTGATCTGAAGTAATACCTATCAAGGAGCTGGTCTGCAGACCAGCTCCTTTTGTTTTAAATTGGGGATCAATTTGTGCGAAAAATACTTGACACTACCCAAAGCCCTCTCCTGGGAGAGAGCCCGCGCAGCGAGGGT
>Ga0123335_1006542_pt1 | contig 13525 bp, 11 predicted proteins | sample BiotimSIPDNA_2_FD_89707 | JGI IMG/M metagenome (GOLD analysis project Ga0123335, IMG submission 89707) | Anaerobic biogas reactor microbial communites from Washington, USA - Biogas_R2 time_0 SIP DNA | ecosystem: Engineered > Bioreactor > Anaerobic > Unclassified | place: Washington, USA... | reverse complement strand
TCCCTGCTAAAGAATGATTCCAACGCGTTTTGGCTAATAAGATAAAATAGAGTTTGCTTTAAAAAATTACGAAAAAGATCAAAGGCTTTTAGTATTTATGAAGAAAAAACCCAATTACAAACTGATCATCGGCGCGGGGGTGATTGTGCTCGCGCTGGTTTATATGCTGATCGCTGCTTCCCGCTCGAACACGCAATATTTCATAACCGTGGAAGAACTGCAGAACCAGCAAAGCGAATTGCAGGGGCAAAAACTGCGCATGTCTGGCGCGGTGATCGGCGAAAGCATCCAATACGATCCTGCCAACCTGGATTTGAGCTTCGAAGTCGCCCAGATCCCAGGCGACCATAAGTTAATCGCCGAAATGGGCGGCATGGCAAAGGTTTTAAGCGAAGCTGTAAATGACCCTAACCGACCGCGCATCACCATCCATTACACCGGCGTGAAACCCGACCTGCTCAAAGACGAGGCACAAGCGATCATGACCGGCTCGTTGGGCGCAGACGGCGTGTTTGAGGCAACTGAATTGCTGATGAAATGCCCATCAAAGTACGAATCTGCTCTGCCCGACCAGGTTGAGGATTAGACAATGTTCACAATTGGCTATGGTGCATTCGCGCTTTCAATGCTGCTCATGTTGGTTTGCCTGGTTTTGGTCGCCCGGCAGCTTGTGCGCAAACAACTCGAAATTCCCAGATCTGTTCGGCTGCTAACCAATATTGGCTTTGCCCTTCATAGCTTGAGCGTGCTGGCATTGTTATACCTGCAGCTGAGCCAGGATTACAGCAACGCCTACGTGGTGGGTGTGATCAACCCGGCGCTGCCCGACTATCTGAAAGTCACTGCCCTGTGGGGCGGGCAGGCAGGTTCGCTGTTTTTTTGGAGCTGGATTATCAACCTGTGCTTGGTGATCGCGCTGAATCGCCGGCATATTTTGCAGAAAAACTGGGGTTACCTTTTCGCGCTGCTAAACCTGCTGTTCTTCAGCGGAATCTCCATGTTTCTTGAAAACCCATTCACCCGGGTCTGGCAATTTGCAGATGGCACACTGACCGCAAGTCTTTTCAGCCCTGGTGAGGGCGCGATGGTTTATTCCGGGCTGATCGGGCAGGGGCTCAACCCGCTTTTGCGGCACTGGGGCATGGTGATTCACCCGCCGATTCTGTATATCGGTTTTGGCGCTTTCTTGCTGCCCTTTGCAGAAACACTTTCGCACCTGATCGTCAAAGGCGACGGCGAAGACTTGATCGCGTCGTTGCGCCCCTGGCTTTTGATTGCCTGGATTTTCCTGACCGCGGGCATCACGCTGGGCAGTTGGTGGTCTTATGATGTGCTCGGGTGGGGCGGCTATTGGGCTTGGGATCCGGTCGAGACGGCTTCGCTGATCCCCTGGCTGGTGAGTACCGGGCTGCTGCACAGCATGTTTCTAACCCAAAAGAGAAACATTTTTAAACGTATTAATATCATCCTGATCCTGGCAAGTTATTTGCTGATCCTTTTCAGCATCCTGATTACCCGTGCGGGGCTGATCAGCTCGGTACATGCCTTTGGGGAGAGCGCTGTTTCGATGCCGCTGACAGTCTTTCTGCTTGCTTTTTTGGCGCATTCGATCGCGTTGGTCGCCTGGCGCTGGAAGAAAATGGACAGCGGGTGGGAATTCAAGTCATGGTATTCGCGCGATTCACTGTTTTTGTACACGCTGGTGCTGTTGGTGGCGATTGGGATTGTGTGTTTGTGGGGGCTGCTGTACCCATTGGTAACTCAGGCTCTCACTGGCACTCAAATCACGCTTGACCGCGGTTTTTATGACCGGGCGGTCACCCCATTCTTCGTTGTGCTGGTGTTGTTGATGGCAGTATGCCCCCTGGTGGGCTGGTCGGCAACGACGCTTAAGAAATTTGGCAAGCGATCCTTAATCCCGCTGGCAGCAGCCCTGGCGGCAAGCATGGCAGCATACCTGTGGCTGAGTAAATCGTGGGTGGTGGTGCTTTCAATCTTCATCGTCGCGCTTGGTCTGGCGGTTTTGGTCGCAATCACGGTTCGCGATTTGCGCAAAACCGAAAAACCAGGGACCACGTTTTGGAAGATGCGCTCCCGCTATGGCGCCTTCCTGGTGCACGCTGGTATTTTGCTAATCATGCTGGGGATTGTCGGCGTGGAAGGTTTGTCTGACAGCATCCAGGGCACGCTGATTCCTGGTGACAGAATGCCGCTGGGCGAATATGGGGTTGAATATATTGAGCTTACCGATCATTACGAATCCCCCGAATATTTAAGTGTGCGTGCTCAGATCGATTTATGGCGCGGCGATAAGCTGCTCGGGAGGGTCACACCCGGGCAGGACGTCTATGAAAGCCGCAGCCAATATGTCAGCATTCCCGGAAAACGGAGCACGCTGGCAGGCGATATTTACACGATTTTGCTCGACTATGACGAGACCATGGGCTATATTTCGGTGCAGGCAACCATCAACCCGCTGGTGAACTGGATGTGGATTGGCTCGCTTTTCCTGTGCCTTGGAGCGGCGTTTAGCCTCACATCTCCGATCGTGAAGGAACAGGCGGTAAGAAAAGAGGATGAAAAGCTTGACGAAGATTGAGCTGCGCGGATTAAGTAAATCCTACGGACACCTGGCGGTATTGAAAGATGTCGGTTTCCAGCTGGAAAGCGGGCAGTCGCTTTGCTTATTGGGCAGTAACGGCGCGGGCAAGACCACATTGCTGCGCGTAGTCAGCGGCTTGGTCAGCGCAGACCATGGGGAATTGTTGGTCGATGGGCAGGAATGGCGGCTGAGGAGCCCCGAATGGCGCCGAAAGTGTGCCCTGGTGGCACATAAAACCTTCCTCTACCAAAACCTCAGCGGATTGGAGAATTTGCGTTTCTTCTCAAGACTATATGGGTTCGATTTTTCAGACAAATTGCTGCACGGGCGTCTTGCAGAAGCGGGACTGGCAAGGGCAGCAGACAAACAGGTGCGAACCTATTCGCGCGGGATGCAGCAGCGGCTGACCATCGCACGGGCGATATTGAGCGACCCCGAGATTGTGATCCTGGACGAACCCTTTACCGGGCTGGATAAGGACGGCAGCGCCTGGTTGTTAGCTGTGCTTTTCGATTTATTGGGTAAGGGCGCGATGGTGTTGATGACCAGCCACGACCCGCAGGCTGCCTTGGAAGTGACAAACAGTTTTGTGCGCTTGAGCAAGGGCGTTCTCGGTGATGTGGTTTGCAGCAGAGATAGAGATTGGGCTGAAATTGAAGCGCTGCTCTACCCTGAAGAGGTGCCAACCGGATGAAAAACTGGTTTAGCACGCTTAAAACCCTGATCTGGAAAGACCTGCTGCAAGAATGGCGCAGCAAAGACATGCTGACTGCCATGCTAGCTTTTGCGATTTTGAGTATCTTTATTTTCAACTACGCCATGGAGCTGGACCCACGACAAAGGGCTGAACTGGCACCCGGAATTTTATGGGTGGTGGTCACTTTCTCGGGCACACTCGGTTTGAACCGCTCGTTCGTTGCCGAACAGGAGCAGGGCAGTTTTGACGCCCTGGTGATGGCGGTGCCGGGGTTAGGGAGCATCTGGCTGGCAAAGCAGGTCAGCAATTTTTTGATGATGCTGGTGCTGATTATCATCGTTTTGCCAGTCTACAGCCTTCTTTATAACCAAAACCTGTTGGTCCCTGGTTTAATTTTCACACTGATGCTGGGAGCCTGGTCTTTCAGCGCTGCTGGCACGCTTTTGGCAAGCATGACCGCCCAAACCCGGATGCGCGACTTGCTTCTGCCGGTTTTGCTCTTCCCAATCCTGATGCCGGTCAATATGGCGGTGGTCAAGGCAGGAGCCGGGATTATGACCGGGGCGGCGCTGGCGACATACCAGGTTTGGCTGAGCTTACTGCTGGTGTACGGTATTATTATGACTACTATATCACTTATGGTGTTTGATTATGTTATCCTCGAATAAATCTTTAGGTTACCTGGCGGTCTTAGCTGCTGTGTTCATTTTGATCGCCTTTGGGCTGGTGCTGTTTTACGCGCCGGTTGAGCAAAACATGGGCATGGTTCAGAAGGTGTTTTACTTCCATGTGGCTGCTGCCTGGCTGGGTATGCTCGGTTTCGTGGTTGCGGCGGTATGCGCGGTCTTATATTTGCGCATAGGCAAACTTGGGCTCGACGCGGTCGCGGCTTCTTCAGTGGAAATCGGGCTGCTATTCACGGCGATTGCCAATTTCACCGGCATGATCTGGGCGCGTCCGGTTTGGAATACATGGTGGACGTGGGATCCGCGGTTGACGACCATGACAATCATGGCGTTCACCTATATTGCCTACTTTTTGCTGCGCCGGGGGATCGACGACCCGGTCAAGAAGGCGCGCTTTGGCTCGATCTATTTGATCGTTGGCTTCGTGACCGTTCCGCTGACCTTCTTTTCAGCGCGACTGCTGCGCACGATCCACCCGACTATTTTTGGTGGGGCGAATACCGGTGAGATGGCAATGACCGCGGAGATGTACTTCACCATGGGTTTCAGCATTTGCGCGTTTTCGCTGCTCTTCGTGGTTTTGCTGCTGGCGCGCAGCCGGCTGAAGATAAGCGAACAACTGCTAACCGAGCGTGAAATGCTGGAGCAGGAAGAGGAATTTGGTGAGGTGAGCGGTGGCTGATACGTTGAATTATTTTATTGCGGGATATCTGGTGATTTTCGTGCTCCTGGGAATCTATGTTGCCTGGCTGGCGGTGTTGAACCGCAGGATAAAACGCCGGGTCAGCGAGCGGGGGCAGGAAACAGCGGCAAGCGAATAGAGGCAGGTCAGGTTTCGCATCCTGCTCTTTAAGCGAAGCGGAAACAAATAACCAGGGGAGACTCTCGACAAAGCTGCCAAATGTAAAGCTTATGCAAAATTAAGAAATTCGCCGAACAAGATTTGAAATTCAGACTATAATAAGCACAGAAGAGGAAAGAAAAAGAAGAAAATTACAAGTCGCTCAGGTTGAGGCTATAAAAACGTGTCAAGAGCCCTTCGAGTAATCCTAATAACGGTCGGGGTCATCATCTTACTCTATGGTATCTACTACCTGGTTGGGAGACCCGCTATTCCTCTGCCTGCTGTCCGTTACACCGTTCCGGCTGGGCAACCCCTCCACAACTTTATTACCGCAACTGAATCTAACCAGGTGAACGTTGTTCTGAATACCAAGGGCAAACTCGAACTGCTTAGCCAGGATGACAGTTTGGTAACGCTCGATTATACGCCTGAGACGCTCGCCAATACCGTTGACCTGGCGCTGCGCCTGGCACCCGGACAAGCCATGGCTTCGTACCAGAAGTTTGTCGATAAGTTTCCGGTTTACCCCTGGCTGGCGAATTATGTAAACCACTTTTTTTACCGGTTTTTGCCGTTCAGGGTTTCGGTAATATTGACACCACAGTAATCAAATCGAATCATTAATAAAGGAGACTCCATATGAAAAAATCAAACCTATTCAAAATTATCATCGCGCTGGTGCTGGTATTGGGCATCAGTCTGATGCAGCATACCCCCTCTGCTATCGCGGACGTCCCGCTTCAGGAAGATGTGAGCAATGTAATCCACATTGATGTCACCTACGACCCGTTGTCAAAAACTTTTAGCGCCGGGGGCTTCAGCTATGATGAACTGCAGCAATTTGGCATTCCGGCACTGTCCGATGAAATCTGGGCGCTGCTGACGGTGTTCGAAAGCCTGTCCCTGCGGATCATTGGCGATGAGATCCAACTGGCTACCGATGACACGACTCTGTTTACCATGGCTTTCGACGGAGACGCGCGTGCTTTTGTCTATGATCTGGTCAATATTTATATCGAGACCGGCAGAATCGACCGCACCAGGGCTGAATCGTGGCTGGAGCAGGCGGATTTTGATATCACCCTGCGCAAAACCAGGGAGGTAAGCGACCCCCTGCGCATTCAACTGGCAACGCTGCTGCAGGTCAACATCATGGAAAATGGCGAGGTGAGGGTTGAGGGCATTCCGACCGGGATGGGGCTGACCGCCGAAACGAGCGCTTTGCTGAGTGCCGCGAGCATCGAAAATGCCAAGATCTGCTGGAACCAGGGCGTGATCAAGGGTGAAGTCAATGGCAGCGCTTTGCCACAGATGACCATCTTTGAAGACGGTGTGATCGTACTTGACCGTGCGCTGGGTTTGAACCTGGGCGATTTGGGACCGATCTTTGAATCGAGTTTCGGCGCCGGGATCGTATTGGCAGATGGCGCGCCAGTGGTCGGTGAGTGCCTGCCGTAGTAATTGGCATTTGCGCTTTTTGAAGGCATAACAACACGCCTGCTCTCTTGTTGGGGGCAGGTTAACGCATAAAATTAGTGAGACAGTCACCTGTTTTTGGGCGGCTGTTTTTTAACGGGGAGCAGGGCAGGGGCGATCCATCCCCGGGTCATTGGTGTGGAAAACACCCAAACCAAGCTCGGAGAAAGCAAAACAGCCCTGTGGAGGGGGGATTTTAAACAAAACCAGACTGACAGCGGTAAGGGGGCAAGCTCCCTTACACAGATGAAATGGGCGGGCTGCCATGCCCGCCCTTTTTGGGAGACCGTGGTCATAATGCTGGGAGCGTTATGAGCAGTACCGGTCTCCCATGTATAAAATACTTTACAAATTGCTGCTCAACAACTTATCACTTCTTAATCAACGGTAGATAGGTCATAAAGTGTTGTTGGGCGACTTTGAGGGTGGTACGATTATAATAATCACTGTCTTCTGAGTAGGCGACAGTCGCCAACCCTGCCCGGCTGACGCTCACACCAACAGAGCCTGCCTTATGGCTGTATTGATCCGCATCAAGCACTTTGCAGGTCCAAACTGGAGCTAAGTACCCGGGCGGAGGTTCTCCACAATTCCCGACGATTTGTCCGTAAGCGGCGGCAGGACGGGCTATTTCTAATCTTGCAGGCCACATGTCATCTGAAGCATCCATATAAGCTATGATCGGATACCCCTGGTTATCAACTGTCATGTCGAGAGCAAAGTAACTAGGAGTACCTCCAACAAAACCCACAACTTGACAGCCAAAGTACGGGCTGGCGCAATTGTAACCACTTGCTACTCCAATATACTCGGCATATCTTAGTTTCCCATCCCCAGGGTCATAATAGGCAAACCTTATCTTGTCTGTAGCACTTTTAGGGGAATGAAGCGAAACATATTGACCCCGGCTTCCACCATCATCAATGGTTGTACAATTATAATCTGTGTTTGTGCAACTACCATAACCAGTACTACTTAAACGGGCGAAAACCAAAGAACCGTCATATGCGTCATAGAACGCAATCTGTAAAATGCCCTCATATGTGTGGTCAATAGACACATGGGAGCCAGTTGCTACAGTTGTGTTGCTATCAATCAAAACACAGCTCCAGGCACCGGGGTGGCTCGCACCATTGCAGCCGGTTCCTCCAGTTTTTACATATTTGGCGATCTTAACCGCTCCATATGGGTCGGTAACTGCGGAAGCTATCTGCCGGGCGTGGTAGCCAATGACCGGGTCCTTGTCCAGATTGAATTTCATTGAGGTATACAATCCGCGGCTTTCAGTTAAGATAAACTCAGATTGGTCCACCGTAGAAATAGTCCATTGATTTAATGGGTTTAAATATTGGTCGAATTCGGCATACTTGAGCGAGCGGTTATCGAGATCGTAGTAAGAAACTCCGATCAAGGTATAGAACGCTCCGAACGGTATTGGGCGGTATGTGGTCACATCGATCGAACTATACAGGCCGACATCTCCGGTCGAATCAACCTTCGTGCAAATCCAATCTTTGTTGTAACAGTTACCAGTACCGCGGTCAGTTTCTTGTGCCACCCAAAGGCTGAAATCTTTTGCGTCGTAATAGCTGATATAAGCCCTTCCTGTGGAAGGGTGGTGCGCAATGGATACATGGTCAACATCGCTTAGACTCGTATTATCAACATATTTGATACTCCATGGGAGTTGAGCGGGCGGGATTGCATTGTTGGGGCTGGCGGCATCGACGTTGATACTACCAGCGAACAAAGCCAGGACAAAAATAATTGAAAGCAGGTGTTTGATTTTCATAATTTTCTCCCTTCGTATTTGGTTATGTAAACTGATGATAGTGGATAGATAATTTTGTTTCAAGATTGGGCTGCAAGACCAAGGATGGCTATCGCCCTTACGACAAGTTAATCTGGAGAAACAAATAGTGAACGATGTGTTGTACATACACCAGCATAGCACAAAATTTGTAGTTGTCAATACCTGAGCCAGCAATTCTCAATATGGAATAATATGGTTTTTTGCACTCATAAAATCCAAAGAATGTTTATTTTACGTGCACACAAGTGTAGGGGAAGGTCACAATCACGAACGTAGAATCACCACACAATTAGCCGGACCCACCGATGCCAAGCCCGTACGGATCAGTTATACGTTTAGGGGACGGCTGCCACGTTGTCACTGGAGCAGCTCGTAGGGCGAGATTGGAGGTGGCGGATAATTCCATTGACAAGAGTGTATCACGCCTCCAATCCGCCGATGCGTGTGTGATTATTGAAATCGGCGGATTGAGGAGGGACAATATCAGCGGTATACCAACGCCACAACCTCCTCAATCTCGCCCTACAGAACCAGTACGCGATTTTGACAAGCAGTTTCCAATCGTACGGACGGGTCCCCCTACAGAGGCTCCCGCCCTCGTACTGAACCCACCCCTGCCGACTCGGAGTCCGATTACCCCTGCATTTTACGTTTTGATCTACCATTCACATTGAGAAATGCTGATACCTGAGCAAGGAATTCTCAATCTGAGAAAAACCATCTAAATACCATAATCGCGGGGGGAGGTCTCAATCGTGAACACTCAAGCACCGCGAACATAGTTTGCCCGCCCGGACGTTTGATAAGTGGAAGGGGGACTGCCCCTTCCACCGTGAAATTTGTTTAACCTTTGACTGAACCCTGGGTCAGACCGCCGACGATCTGGTCTTGCAAGATCAAGTAAATGATCATGATCGGCAGGGCGGCGATAAGCGCACCGGCGGCAAAAATACCCCAATTCTTGGTATATTGCCCTGATGTGAAAATCTGCAAACCGACCATAACCGTTTGCATTTCCCGTTGTGTCAGCAGCGTGCGGGCGATAATAAACTCGCCGTAAGTGCCAATGAAACTCAAAATGGAAATGACCACAAGAATCGGTCGCAGCAAGGGCAGAATCAACTTCCAGAATACCTGCCAGTCGGTAGCGCCGTCCACGTGAGCAGATTCATCAATATCCCGTGGAATTGTGTCCATATAGCCTTTCATCAGCCAGATATTCATGCCCATGGCGCCGCCTGAGTAGACCAAAATAAGACCGGTGTGAGTATTGAGACCCATCCAGGGGACGACATCGCCAATTTGCTTGATGATGGTAAACAAAGCCACAATCGCCAGCAGGTTCGGAAAGCTCTGAACCAGCAAAATCGACTTCAGCAAGGGCTGACGCCCTCTGAAACGGAAACGCGAGAAGGCAAAAGCCGCCAGTGTGGTCAGCGAGAGCGTCAACAGGGTCGAAACGGTGGAAACCACCAGCGAGTTTTTTAACCAGGTGAAGAATGGGAAAATTGGGTTGGTGACCAGCTGCCTGAAGTTGTCAAAACTCCAATTATTGGGAATCAACTGCTGATTGGCAAGGTCGTTAACCGGGTTGATCGAGGCAGAAATAATCCAGAGCACAGGAAAAATACTGAAAAGAATCAGGACCACTGCCAATACCCAGCGCCAGACCAGCCCGATGGTGCGGCTGCGTTTGATGGACTTGGGTTTTTTAGACATTTTCGCCAACCTCCTCCCACATATTCGTGAATCTGAATTGCAGCAATGACATGACTGCAATAAGGATGAACAGAATCAACGAGATTGCCGAGGCATAGCCATATTGCACGCCGCGCCCGCTGGCGAATGCCAGGTTATAGACGTAGCTGATGATGATATCGGTGTAGCCTGCCTGGGTGGTAGCCGTTGGGATGGGCGGACCACCGTTGATAAAAGCGTAAATCAGGTTGAAGTTGTTGAAGTTGAAGATGAACGAAGAGATCATCAAGGGTCCGACGCTGACCAGCAGCAGGGGCAGGGTGATGCCCCAGAATTTTTGCCAGCCGCTTGCCCCATCGATTTCGGCGGCTTCGTAGATGTCACCAGGAATGGATTGCAGGGCGCCGCTGGTGACCAGCATCCAGTAGGGGTAGCCCAACCAGGTGTTGACGATCAGCAGGGCAGCGCGTGCCAGCCAGGGCTGCGTAAACCAGCGCGGTGAGATGTTGAAAACGGTGAAGAGTACGCGGTTAATAATCCCCAGGTCGGGGTTGAACATGCCGCGCCAAATCAAAATGGTGATCAGGCTGGGAATCGTGTAGGGGATCAGCAGCAGCGAGCGTAAAAACTTTTTGCCCTTGAACTTGGGATCGCCATAAATAATCGAGATCAGCAAACCCAGCGAAAAGGTCAGCAAAAGGCTGCCAGTCGCAAACATGAAGTTCCAGATCGCGATTGTGACCAACGGACCGCGCAAACCGGGGCTGTTGATGAATTGGACGAAATTGTCAACACCAACCAGGGCGCTATAACCGGGGATCAGCCTCTGACCGGTGCGGGCAGTATAGGTGCCCTTTTCATCAAAATAGACCCTGCCGGTGAGCTGGTCGGTGAAGGTGTTGGTCTCCCGGTCGTATGCGAAGAGCGGGAGAAGCTCAGCGGCTTCCGATGGAGAGCGCACCTGAATGGTTTTTTCGGGGTCACCAAATTTGATATTGGTCAGGTTTTGATCGATCGATGCCGTGACGCGGTTTAGACGCTGATAGCCATCAATCGTCACCGGTGCGCCGGCTTCGTCGATCTCGCCGATGCCATTTTGACCGCTAACGATCTCTTTTTCGGCATCCCCCTCAGCGTCCACCTGGGTAACCAGTGTGGTGTTGCCTTCGCCATCCTTGAGCCAGAGCAGATATTCGTTTTCCGGGGATCGGTAGGCGATCCACTCGTAGGCTTTGCCGGTTTCGGGCAGATAAGTTTGCGCTTCAATCTGATTGATTGCCTGTGCCTGGGTGATCAGGTGACCATCTCCGTAATTGGTAAAGGCGTTGTAAATCGTATAGACAATCGGGAAGATTGAGAAAAGCAGCCAGGCAGACAGCCCGACAGCCATCCATTTAAACATATATGCCTTCGGAACAAGGAAGGCAACGCTGATCATGATGATGATGATTACAAAACAAATCCCCAATGGGGTGTACCCCATACTAAAGAGCCTGAACGCAAAATACCCCAGGGCAATATCCACGATGAGGATTATCAGATAGGTCAGTAAATTGCCGGCTCCAAAAAGTGTCTTTTTAGCAAACGCGCCAGAGGCAGGCGTGTTGTCAGCCATCAGATAACTCTCCTTTCTCTGTTGAGAAAAGGAGGCTTGCTGCTGCAAGCCTCCTCGACAGACTAAGTCTTACGGGAGCTGGATATCCAGTAAGTGGGTTTCGGGGTCATAAACGAAGGTGACCTCGCCTTCAGTTCCGACAGAGAACAGGATGTTGTCGCCGCCAGGGACGCCGTCGACACCATAGTTGGTATCCCAGCCGCCGTCATGGGCAACCTTGATTTCGTAATCACCAGCGGGGATGTTGAAGGTAGCTGTGTAGAGACCGTCGTCACCGAGGGTCATAGCGGTCGCGGCACAGGCAGGATCCCATTCGCATTCAAAACCAGCGGCAATTTGCCAGGAACCGGGCAGGTTGACCATGCCAGTTGTGTCTTCAGCGATAGCGGCAACGATAGCCTCCTGGGCGAACGTGTATGCTTCTGTTGGGGTCTTGGAACCGTCAAAGATGAAGGTGAGGGCGTTGCCCCAGTCCCCCCATACTTTGCCCATTGCAGGGATGGCAGGCATGGGCACAGCGTTTTCACCGGCTTCGGCGATAGCCTGCAGGTAAGGATCGTCAACCAATTCGGCAGCGGGCAGATAAGCAGGACCGCGGGGGTCTGCTTCGTAGAGCGCCATCATGGCTTCTTCGTTGGCGATGTATTCGGTTAGAAAGGTCTGGGCAAGCAGAACGTTCTCAGACATTGAGTTGACTGCGAAGCCCTGGACACCGAGGAAAGGATAGCCGCCATCGGGGAATTTGGCGATGCCAAAGTTCAGATCGGAGGCTTTGAGGTTATTGATTTCCCAGGGACCATTCATAAAGAAGGCGACATCGCCGTTCAGGAACATGGATTTGGCGGTGGTGTTGTCGAGGTTATCGGAGAGGATACCGTCTTCCAGCCACTGCAGAGCCATTTCACCGAAAGCGATCATGCCATCGGAGCCAACACCAACATCCATCGGGTTATAGTCGCCGTTGGCGTCAAGCCCGAAGACATAGCCACCCTGAGAGGTCATCCAGGGATAAGCGTCGTAGGAGGTGCCGGCTAAAACCATGCCGTATTGAACCTCACCAGCGTCGATCAGCTCGCGGCTGAGGTCGTAGACGCCTTGCCAGGTATCGGGAACTTCATCAACAACATCGGCGTTATAGAAGAAGCCCAGGTTCTCACGGGCATAGGGCATGCCATAGAGTTTGCCTTCGTAGCTGAAAGCTTTCAGGGACTCTTCGTCAAAGCCAGCGGCTTTGGCGCCCAGGTCGAGCTCAGCGATCAGACCGGATTCGGTCAGAGCAGGGAGCTGGTCGTGGGCGAGGACAATGATATCGGGACCTTCGCCAGCGGGGGCAGCCACGAGGAATTGATCGCGAACACCAGAGATATTCTCGACGACCACTTCAACGTTGTATTCAGCTTGGAACTGGGCACCCAGATCGTTCAGAACGGGGGCGCGCTGTTCGTCAGCCCAGATACGCAGTGTTGTGGCGGTTTCGACACTCGGTTCATCTTCAACTACCGGGACTTCCGGTTCAATGGGGGTCTCTGCTGGGGTCCCACAGGCACCCAAAATCAGAGTCGCAATCAGGGCGATTGCAATTAACAAATAGCTTTCTTCATTGGTTTCTCCTTTTGAAACGATAGAAATTGTTGGCGGTAATGCCAGGTTTTTTTATTGTCATCCTAACCCCCGGTGTCCATTATGCCAGCCGAGGACTTGTGAATTTGTCAGGCTGAGAGAGGAATCGGGTGATAAGTTGCTTTCGATGTATTGACTGATTTCCAGGAATTTGGAAGTTTCCTGCTCGCTGAAACAAGACATGAGCGATTCAATTTGTTTCATGAAGCCCGGGTAGACCTTGTTGAGCAGCTCTTTGCCTTTTTCGGTAAGATAGAGGTTGTAACTGCGTCCGTCTTCCGGGTCGTTTTTGCGCGTGACCAGACCGTCTTTATACATGCCCTGCATCACGCGGGTGGTGTTGCTCTTGGTGCAAAGCAGAAGGTCGCTCAGTTCGATATAGTTAATGCCGGGTTTGTGAGAAATATGCAGGAGGATGTAGAAACGGGGAACGTTGAGACCATAATCGGAAAGATAGGTCTTTTCGTGGTTATC
>Ga0123335_1006538_pt1 | contig 13530 bp, 14 predicted proteins | sample BiotimSIPDNA_2_FD_89707 | JGI IMG/M metagenome (GOLD analysis project Ga0123335, IMG submission 89707) | Anaerobic biogas reactor microbial communites from Washington, USA - Biogas_R2 time_0 SIP DNA | ecosystem: Engineered > Bioreactor > Anaerobic > Unclassified | place: Washington, USA... | reverse complement strand
TCCGCCCCGGGTGAGGCGGATCACATTGCTGGCGGAAAGCGCCTGCAGATCCCGGCGGATCGTCGCGGTGGACACGTTCAGGCGTGTGGATAGATCAACGATGGAGCAGTATTTGCTTTTTTTGATCTCATGGGTGATGAGTTCCTGCCGTTCTTCCGGAAGCATCCCTTTCACCATCCGTTGTTGAGCTTCGGCCGGCGTTGCGGCCCGCCCCGGTATTTTGAAAAGAGTATAGCACAAACGGCGGATAATTTCTGCAAAGAAATGAATTTTGGGTCTCCACATTTTCAAATTTTGCAAATTGTTTCATCAATGAATTCCTATATATTTAGGATTTTTAAGGTGTTGTACTCTTTTTTATGCTGAAAGGTAATTCAACATTTTAATAAAATATGTTGCATTTTGCTCCATTTGCATTTATACTTTCCTCAACAAGGAAATACAGCCTGAGGCCCAACAGGGGGCTGGGCTGGTATTTCAGTTGAAAACAGAATGGAGGCTTCCCATGAAAAAGGTACTTTCGATCCTGCTCGTCGTCCTGCTTCTGTTCGGTGTAACCGCTGCCGTCGCCGAGGTATCTAAAATCGAGCCCCAGAAGGTAAAGCTGGCCCACATCGCCGGTGAGACCTCCGCCCTGAACCGCGCGCTGCTGAAATTCGCCGACCTGGTAAAGGAACGCACCGACGGCCAGCTGGAGATCGAAGTCTTCGCCGCCGGCATCCTGGGCGGCGAGACCGAGCTCAAGGAAATGGTGTCCATGGGCACCGTGCAGATGGTTTCCACCGGTTGGAGCCTGCTGACCAACAAACTCAGCTATTCCATCGCTTACTTCGGCTACTACCAGATGCTGGACCGGGACGAGCTCAACGCCTTCTACAGCGGCGAGATCGCCAAGAAATTCTACGACGCCTATGAGAAGGCAACCGGCGTACGGGTGATCAATCACAACTTTTATCAGGCCCCCCGCAACGTGATGGCCGTCAAGCCCATCGAAAAGCTGGAAGACCTGAAGGGCCTGGTTATGCGCACCCCCAACGGCGTCAGCGTGGACCTGGAAGCCTGGGCATCCTGGGGCTGCCAGCCCGTGGGTATGGCCATCTCCGAATGTTTCACCGCCTTCGAGCAGGGTGTAATTCAGGCTGTGGAAATGCCCAGCTCCTACATGAGCAGCTACAGCTTTGCCGAAGCCGGCGCCAAGTACATCATGAAGAGCGAGCACCAGATCTACAACAACCTGATGGGCGTCAATGCCCAGTGGTTTGACGCGCTGCCCGCTGACATCCAGCAGATCATCATCGATTCCGCCAACGAAGCCGGCGACTACTGCAAGGAACTGGAATCCGCGGACGATCAGGCCTATATCGACGATATGGTCGCCAAGCAGGGCGTGACCGTGATCGAGTGGACGCCGGAGTTCAAGGCGCAGCTCAAGGAACTGGTGACCCCCGTGTACCTGGAGAATCAGAAAAAGGCTCTGGAAGAGGCCGACGCACTGCTCAATTAAGTCCGTCATCACAATCATTGCCGGGAGAGTCCGTGTGGCCCTCCCGGCAATTGAATGAAACACGGCCTGGGAGGGATGCTCATTGAAGGAAAGACTCAGAAAAATGGACCGGGCTTTTATAAATTTGCAGAATAATGTCTGCGCGATTATTTTTTTCATCATTTTTTTCCTCTGCCTGCTGCAGATCCTGTTCCGGAACGTTATCTACGTGCGCGCCCCCTGGACGGAGGAGTTCGCCCGGGTGGGGCTTATCTATCTGACCTTCTTTGGCGCGGCCATCGGCATCCGGATGCGCGCCCATCCGTCAGCGGACTTCATCACCAAGCATTTGAGCCTTCGTGTGCGAATGCTGGTAGGCATTGTGGGCGAACTGCTGGTGATCGCCATGTCGCTGGTTTTTGTGATCTCCGGCTATCAATATGTGCTGCGAATGGTCAATGACCACAGCACCACCTATTATTACTCCAAAAGCGTCTGGTATTACTGCATCCCCATTTCAGGCCTGATCATGACTGGATACGGGGTACGCAGCATCATCTATCAGGTGCTTTCCATCATTAAGAAAGAAGACCTTACAAAGGAGGCGGACAGCGTTGAATGATGCGGTTGTTTTGCTGCTGGTCATGCTGGGATTGATCTTTATCAACGTTCCCGTGACCTATGCCCTGGGGCTGTCCAGCCTGTATTTTTTCATATCTCAGGATATCAACTTCATGCAGTTCATCCTGAAACTGACTGCAACATTGGATAACTTCGCTTTTCTGGCTGCGCCTCTGTTCATCTTTTGCGGAAATCTGATGAACAAGGGCGGCGTTACGGACCGGATTTTCGATTTTGCCTGTGCGCTGGTGGGTCACATCCGTGGCGGCCTGGGCCATGTGAACGTGCTGGGCAGCGCCTTGTTTGCCGGCATGTCCGGCTCTGCCATCGCGGACGCGGCAGGCCTTGGCCCCATCGAGATCAAGGCCATGACCGACCACGGGTACGACAAGGAATTTGCCGTGGCGCTTACTGGCGCTTCCGCCGTCATCGGGCCCATCATTCCTCCCAGCAACATCATGATCCTCTACGGCGTGGTGGCGGAGGTTTCCATCAGCCGCTTGTTCCTGGGCGGCGCGGTGCCCGGCATCCTGATCACCGTTGCGCAAATGATCATGGTATATATCTATGCTCTCAAGCGCAACTTCCCCCGCAACAATGCCTTCAGTCTGAAGCTCATCTGGCACGAGCTGAAGCGTTCCTTCCTGTCTCTGGTCACAGTGCTGGTCATTTTGATCGGCATTCTCAGCGGCGCTTTCACCGCCACCGAGGCCGGTTCCGTTGCTTCCCTCTATGTGATTTTGATTTCCCTGTTTGTTTATAAGGAAATGAACCTCAAGGATATCTGGACCTCCACCAAGGAAGCCGCATCGGCCAGCGGTGTCATTCTGCTGCTGTGCGGCGTTGCCGGCGTATTTGGGTGGTGCCTGAGCTTTGTGCGCGCGCCTCAGATGGCCTCCAACTGGATCATTTCCCTTACCTCAGACAAAACCCTGATTTTGATTCTGTTCACCATCCTCTATCTGATCCTGGGGATGCTGATGGAGGCCAGCGCGGTGGTGCTGTGCTCCGTACCCATCGTGGTGCCCCTGTTCAAAGTGATTGGCATTGACCTGGTCTACTTCGGTGTTCTGGTAGGCATACTGATGTCCATCGGCACCCTGACACCCCCAGTAGGCACGGTGATGTTCATCCTTTGCAAGACCAATGATATCACAATCCAGCGATGGACCAGGTTTATGGTACCCTGGCTTATCCTGCTGGTCGGGCTTGTGCTGCTGATGATTTTTATCCCGCAGATTATCACATGGCTGCCAACGGTAGTCTACTCGTGACCTGGGAGGCTCGATGATGACCCAGTGGAAAGCATCCATCGCCTATGATGCTCAAAACACGATGCGCCTGACCAAAACGTTGTTCAATGTCTTTCACATAAAACAGCGGCTTCTCCAGTTTTTACTCAGCGCGATCATCGTGACAGCGGGCTTTCTGATCGGCATTGATCAGCCGGGCGGGCTGCTCAGCCTGTCCGCAGGCTGCGTGTTGATGATGAACACCGACATGGGCGCGCGCAGGCGTGCCCGCGTGCTGACCCAGCAGCTGAACGGCTACGTACCAAAAATGGACTATACTTTCGGAGAGGAATCCTTCCGGGGTGTAACGGACAAAGAAGATCACTCCTTCCGCTACGAGGACCTGATCCGCATTTCAGATGACGGTAAATACTGGTATCTTTTCCCCGATCAAAAATCCGGGTTCATGATTGATCCGGCCACCCTGCAGCCGGAGAACCGGGCGGCTTTCAAGGAGCACATTGCAGCCCGGGCCGGCATCCAGTGGACCAGCGCAGGCCGGCTGCTGAGCATGGGTCTTCTCACCTTCTTCCACGACCGGAAGAACACCCGCAAGCCGCCCAAGGAAGCGGACAAATCATCATAAAGGGGACGCAGCGTCATGAAGATCACTGCCCATGTGGAAATTGTCGGGGCAGGGCTGCCCTATGAAAAGGCCTTCCCCCTGCTGCGCAAGCTGGGCGCCCAGGGTGTGGAACTGGTTGTCAAGGACACCGCTCCCTTGAACCTTGCCTCCACGGACGGGGACTTTCTGCGGGCTAAGCGGCTGGCGGAGGATGAGGGCCTGGTGATTTCCGGCGCGTCCAATGGCTACAGCTGGTCTTTGCCCATGACCAGTGACAGCGCCAAAACACGGGATGCGGGAGCCCGCGCCCTGCGCCGGGTGCTGGAAGGCACAGCGCTGCTGGGCGCGGACAGCCTGCTGGTGGTGCCCGGCTACGCGCGGACTGAATTCTATACCCCCTCAGAGGTCATTCCTGTGGACACGTCTTTGGAGCGGGCATATTCCGGGATATGCCAAGGGGCCGAATACGCACGGAGCGTGGGCGTTTCCATGAACGTTGAGGTGGTCTGGAGCGGGATGCTCCGCACCCCGGAGGCCATGCGGGCATTTCTGGAGCGCGTGCACTCTCCCGCCGCGGGCTTTTACATGGACACAGGAAACGTATATCCTGAAGGCGATCCCCTGCACTGGATCCGGGTCATGGGTCCCCATATACGCCGCGTGCACATGAAGGACTTCGACCCGCAGCAGGATGGCATGTCCGCCTTCTGTCCGCTGGGGGAAGGCGTGGTGGATTTCCCTGCCGTGGTTTGCGCTCTACGGGAGGCAGGCTACGGCGGCTGGCTGGGGGCGGAGCATCACGGCAACCGCACGGAAGAGGGAGGCGGGCATTCCCTTTCCTTCCTCCGCGCCCTTGTGGACTGACTGTTTCTAGCAAAGGACTCTGATATCGAGAACGGCCATTGTACGCACAACACGACTTCTGGACAATTTACTGTAAGGGAGGCAGAGCATGACAGACATTGAGAAATTGCGCAAAACAGCCACCCAACTGAGGGTGGATACGCTGAAAATGGTGTATCGCTCCCAAAGTGGTCATATCGGTGGCAGCTTTTCAGCCGCGGATATCATAGCCGCCTTGTATTTCGATGTGATGAGGGTGCGCCCTCAGGATCCGGCCTGGCCCGACCGGGATCGCCTGGTACTGAGCAAGGGGCATTCGGCACCGGTGCTGTACGCAGCTCTGGCCCGGCGGGGCTTCTTCCCCCTGGCGGAACTGGACCGGCTGCGGGAGGCGGACTCCTTTCTGCAAGGAGCCACCAGCTTCAAAACCCCCGGTGTGGATATGACCTCCGGCCCGCTGGGGCAAGGGCTGTGCGCGGGGGTCGGCATGGCTTGCGCCGCCCGTGTGCAGAAGAAGGATTATATGACCTACGTCATTATCGGCGACGGAGAACTCCAGGAGGGTGAAATCTGGGAGGGCATGATGGAAGCGCCCCGCTTCGGCCTGGACAACTTGGTATGCATCCTGGACAATAACCGGGTTCAGATGAACGGCACCAACGAGGAGATCATGCCCATCGGAAACCCGGCGGAGAAAGCCCGCGCTTTCGGCTGGACGGTGCGGGAGATCGACGGCCACGACATCTCCCAGGTAACAGACCTTCTGCATTGGCACAACAACACCGGCATGCCCCTGTTTGTGGTGGCACACACCACAAAGGGGAAGGGCGTGTCCTTTATGGAGGGCGACTATCGCTGGCACGGCAAAGCGCCCAGCGAGGACGAATACCAGCGTGCCCTTCGCGAACTGGAAGGAGGCATGTAAATGAGCATTGCAAACCGCCTGGTATATGGTGCTGCGCTGGTGGAACTGGCGGCACAGGACCCGAACATCGTGGTAGTGGACAGCGACTTTGGACGGGCGGCGGGCTATGAAGCCTTCTGGCAGAAGTACCCTGACCGGTACTTCAACTGCGGCATCGCCGAGCAGGGCATGTGCTCCGTGGCAGTGGGCCTGGCCAGCTGTGGGCTGACCGCCTTTGCCTGCTCCTTTGCGGTATTTACTTCCATGCGCGCTTTGGATCAGGTGCGAAACGGCGCGGCTCTGTATGACCTGAACGTGAAGTTTGTGGGCTCCCATGCGGGCATCGAAACCGCCAAGGACGGCGCGACCCACCAGTCTGTAGAGGATATTGCCATCATGCGCAGCCTGCCCAACATGAAGGTGCTGGCTCCCTGCAGCCCCAACCAGACTGCCGCCCTCACCCGCCTGATGGCGCAGACGCCGGGTACTTTCTACATTCGCTTTGGCCGCGAGGAAAGCGAAGAACGCTATGCCGCCGACCAGGTTTTTACTCTGGGCGGCAGCTGTGAGCTGCGTTGTGGCACGGACGTAGCCATACTGACATACGGCCGCATGGTGGATATGGCGCTGGAGGCGGCGGAGATACTGGCCGGGCAGGGTGTGAGCGCCCGGGTGGTGGACATGTACTCCATCAAACCCTTTGACCGGGCGGCGGTGCTTCGTGCGGCCACCCAGACCAAGGGGATTGTCACAGCGGAGGACCATTCCGTGATTGGCGGTCTGGGCGGCGCTGTGGCCGAATATCTCAGTGAGACCCGTCCCACCCTGGTCAGGCGCGTGGGAATGCCCGACTGCTACGGCCGTTCCGGAACCAGCAGCGACCTGCGTGCGCTCTACGGCCTGACCGCCGAAGCCATCTGCCGGGAAGCGCTGGGGATGATCCAGAACACCATTCATTGAAAGACAGGGCAGGTGGCGGTTCCTTCCAGAGTGTTTCTCCATGGACTTGCTTAACGCAGCCAGAAACCCAATCTTGATCTGCCCCCCGGTCACATACGCGGTTGAGTACCGTTAGAGGATTGCTTTGGTTTTCTGCATCAGCGCATTCCTATGGTATAATGAAAGCAGGATCCATAGATCCCAATCACTATGAAAGCAGTCCGCATCGTATGGAAAAACGGGCAGGGTATTACAGATGATAAAATCAGATCAGCTCAAGGCCGCATTGTCGATCTTGCGGGAGCGCATCGCAAACGCGAAGAAGCGCGCAACTCACAAAGGGTTTATTGATTACAAAGGCTGTCTTTCGGTATGCCATGAGTTCATCGCCATACTGGAAGAGGCGGGTCAAGCCGCTGAACAGGGCAACTGTATATACGCCTACTCAGCAGCGTCTCTTGTTCTCGTTAATTGTGCAAGGCTTATCGGTTCTGCGGACGACAGCGCGGGTGGAATCAATGATACACAAAGGGATGTCATCAACGTACTCAAAAAAGCTTGCACTGGAGTAGAGTATGGATCACCCGATGCCGAATACATATACGGGCAGGCCCTGAAAGACTCTCAAAATAAAGCGTTTGAGCGTTGCGATGAATTCTCTTATGTTTTGCTTTTGCCAATTGCCGCACTCGCCACAGCCAAAAATGTCCATAAGCTCTATAACGTTCTGGACATCCTGTCTGAAAGGTTACGCAAGAAAGAGTACACATCCTGGCACCTGGAACAGGACCGGCTTGTCCGTCTGTCAGCGATCACGGCAACCGAAGGAGAAGAAGCAGCTGAGCAGTATATTGCCGCCAATCTGGAATTCGATGAGATACGCCGTATCGCAATCCGGCAGGCAGTCGACAACGGTGGTTATGATCTGGCGGAGAAGCTTTGCATCGAAAAAATCACATCGACTTCCTATGGTTACCATTGGACACGAAAATGGTATTCCCTTCTTTTTGACGTGTATGTCAAATGCGGGGATCCTGACAAACAGGCAGAACTGGCTGAAGATTTGCTGCTTCATCATCATGACGACCATTACTACCCGATCCTGAAGGCCCTGTTGTTGGAGAAAGGCGTTTGGAACACACGATTCTCCAGCATTCTGGATCGGTTATCTCAAAGCCTGCCCTACAATTCATACATGTATATACTATCCCAGGAGAATGAACGAACCAGATTGCTTGAGGAACTCAAAATGCATCCCGCCTCAGTGTTCCACTACGGTGCGCAGCTGTCAGAGCACTTCCCGTCGGTTATTTATTCTCTGTGTTTGGATGAGATTCGCAAGCAAGCGGCGGAGGCCAACAACCGCGCCCTTTACAAACACATCTGCGGCAACATCAGGAAGCTGGCAAAGTATGGTGGAAAGGCTGAAGCAGATGATGTGATTGCAGAGCTAAAATCGAAATATCCCCGCCGCCCAGCGATGCTGGAGGAACTGGATCTCCTGGCCAAAAGACTGGCAAAGAAAAGAAGGGCCCCGTGATTCACGAGCCTTTACCGGCACGCATGAAAACCACCGTCGGGCCTCTCTATCCGGTATCGTTACTCCTTCACGCAGGCTTTCTGTACCAGGACAATTCTCCTGTTTTCCGCAGATTATTGTAGTTCCAAATGATCTCTTTGGACTTTTGGAGCCATCTGCGGAGCGATTCTAAATCTACGTCATCCACATTCTGATACTTTATCTGAGCCGCCTTGAACTTGCCCGACGTCATCAGATCCGGTTCATGGAAGGATTGCCCGCTCCAGAATAACAGATTCACAGTCTTTGCCGTTGCATTGTAGCCAACGATAGGGATTGTGTCGATAAACCAGACAGGAGCGCCATGATACAATCTGGATGCCGCGCCTTGCAAGCTCTGCTCTATTTCAGACCGTAGGAGATCGCAGATCTCAGCATACTCCTTTGATAGTGAGGCTGAGTAACCTGCTATTTCGTCATTGACTTTCCGTACATCCTCTGCCATGGTGCTCCCCCGCATCCTTCTGCCTTTTGTGTACAGGCTGTTTACGGTATCTGTATACCACAATGCGGCATGGGATGAATCCGTTTTATACCCTGGTCTGGAACAATCCATGGCGGTTGCAGTACCACAGGATCACACCCGGACCGGCGATGGGAAAGCGCGTCTGCGCATCCTGCTCGGGGTAGAGTTTGCGGAGAACCACCGTGTCCTGGGTGACATAGGCAAAGAAGGAGATATAATGGCTGCGCTCCATGGGATGAGGCAGGGAGACAAAGTAATCTGTCTCGATGACCTCCACTTGGATTTCATGGCCGGGAGCTGCCGGCTCTGCCTCCAGCACCGGCAGCAGAATGCCGCAGCAGCTGAAGGATCCCTTCCCCACGGCATGAATGATGTTTCCGCAGACCGGGCACACATAAAAGCAGCTGCGCCGCATATTGGCTGCCCGGTTCCTGTTTTCCATCAGCTGTCCGCAGAGCAGCTCCGCCACCGATACCCGCAGGGCCTGGGCCAGGGGCTCAATGAGGCTGATATCGGGAAGGCCGCGGCCTGTCTCCCACTTGGATACGGCTTTATCGCTCACCATGATTTGATCCGCAAGCTGCTTTTGGGTATATCCGATCTCCTCCCTGCGCCTGCGTATGGTATCCGCCGTTACATAACTGTTCATCCGGTCCATTTCCTTTCCTGGGGATACTCAGATGGTACCATACCCGGCAGCGGCTGCCAACCTACGGAGCGTAGAGAGCGGGGCCATTCCGGCAATGTTTGATTTCGACAATGAATACGTTAAGAAATGTCGCAGTTTTGTAGATAAAAATTAAGAATACTCCCTTCATAGGTGGATTGGATACAATATGCTACATTTCATGAGGTTTGTCCTGTGTTTATGCCGAAGCTGCTTGTTTTGCCCTGCTTGCAATCCATCTGGACTCACTGTATAATGAATGGGATAATTGTGCAAAGAAAGACCATTCAATTAATTGATCTGACACAGTGCAAATGAGATGAGCCGCATGATACCATGGTGTAATTTGGTTAAGAATCAGGAAAAAACCCATCATCAGCTGGTCTGTTCCAACCGCGAGGCTGTTTTGGCATATAATGATAAAATGATGTCCTCCCTGGCGCTCATGGGGGGGATTCTGTTATTGTGCCCGCTGCTGGCAGCGTTCTTCAGCAGCACGAAGGCCGTTGCCGCCCCCGCCTATTTGACGGCATCCCTGCTCTTTTTTGCGATGTATTTTCTTCACAAATTGCCGGCCATCAGGAAATACACGCTTGTGGAACTGTACCTTTGCTTTTCCGTTTTCTTCGTCCTGACCATCTATCTGAGCGTCTGTCACTCTCCCGGCATGAGGGCAACCATTTTGCTGGGTGCGTTCTGTATTATGCCGATGGGCTTTATCGACCGTCCCAGCCGCATGAATCTGTTTGTTGCCTTCTGGTTTGCGGTACATACGGTATTGGCGTTTCTGTACAAGCCGCTGTACGCGGCCGACGATACGATCAATTGCCTGTGCTTTGCGATCCTTGGATGTTACCTGGGCAACAAGATCATCCGGGCACGTCTGGAGGGTTATGAAGCAAGCCGCCTGCTGACCATTCAAAATGAGACCGATGTGCTCACAGGCCTGTCCAACCGCCGCAAGCTGTTTGAGACTCTGGCGTCCCTGGAAACCGAAGAGGAGGAAAAACCCTCCGGATTCCTGATGGTCGATATGGATCAGTTCAAGACCTTCAACGACAATCATGGTCATGCCGCCGGTGACAGGTGTCTGCGTCTCTTTGGGGAAGTGATTACCCGCTTTACGCAGAACCTGCGGCTGAACTTTTATCGTTATGGCGGAGAGGAATTTGTGGGCATCGCCTATGGATACAGTAAAAAGGAACTGTTTTCCATCGCAGAGAACCTGCGCCTGGCGGTGAAGAGCGCAGACATGGGTGGCTGCCAACTCACTGTCAGCATCGGCGCGGCCTACTGCGGCGACTGCAGGATTCGCAATTATGAAAAGGTTATCGATCGCGCCGACCAGGCCTGCTATGTCGCCAAGCGCAGAGGACGGGACCGGGTGTACATGGAGCACAGCGAGGTTAAAGCAAAAAGCTGCAAAGGATGATGGATGACCCGTCCATTGCCGCTGCCCACCGGTGGGGCGTGCACACAGAGGACAGTTTCAGTGAAGGAGATGTGTGAAAATGAAAACCGTGGTTGCCTATTATTCCCTGGGAGGAACCAGCCGCAAACTGGCGGAGGAGCGGGCCAGGAGCATGGACGTTCCCTGTATCGCCGTGGAGGAAGTGCGCAAGCGCAGCATCATCTCTGCGTTTACAGCGGGCTGCTACAAGGCCCTCCAGCAAAAGCCCTCCGCCGTCAAGCCCATCAGTGAGGAGATCACCGGCAGCGACCGCTTGATCGTATTCGCGCCGGTTTGGGCCGGGATGCCCGCACCCGCTTACAACAGCCTGGTAAACGCCTTGCACAGCGGCCAGGAGGTGGAGGTTGTCCTGGTTTCCGGCAGCGGAGAATCCAAGGCCGAACCCCGCCTGCGCGAGCAGCTGGAAGCCAAGGGCGCGAAACTGATTCAATTTACCAACGTAAAAGCGCCCGAAAAATAACACAGGTCTTGTATCCCATCCTTCCGCGCCTCAGCGGCCTGCATAAAATTGCAAAAGGGTATTGCAATCTTTCAAGATGGGCGGTATAATTCTAACGTACGTTAGATAAGTAGGAGGCCACACGAATGGGTGAAAAAGATCTGCGCAGCCGGATCAAGGAAGTGGCGGTGGAACACTTCAACAACCATGGATATCACGGAACCACCATCCGAAACATCGCGCGCGAAGTGGACTGCTCCCTGCCGATGATCTATTACTACTACAAGAGCAAGAAAGAACTGTTTGATGAAATCATTACCCAGGATTATCTGCTGCTCCTCAAAAGGCTGGCAAAGTCTCTGGAAGCGAAGGATGCAATTGAATACTACACACAATGGGTATACAACCTCAACAATCTGTCCAACTACGATCGCCACATCTACCGCCTGGGCATCAAAGTGTACCTGTCCTTTGACGGCGACCGGGATCACATTGAGGCCATGGAAGCGTACGAAGAGTCGGTCTATATTCGGCATAGGGAGATCCTCAAACCATTCCTGTCCAGCCCCGACCCATCCAGCCTGGTTGTCCGCACACTGATTCATCTCCTGGACACGCTGATCATTGAAATTGTTGTCAAAGGCAGATCCATCCCCCAGGAGGATATCCGAGCGGAAATCTCTCTTCTTCTGAAACCCTGCCTCCAGGCAGGCACCCTCACCACCTGAAACAGGATCACCAGGAGAGGGGATTCACCATTTGATCACGCATCTAACGAACGTTAAGACAAACCATGAAAACCAAACAAGTGCGGGGTAGCAGCATGATGAATCAATACCGATATCCGGTCACACCCGATACAAATGTCCATGACGGTGCAAGGAACTTTTGCCGATTGGAACAGGTGGACGAAGCGTATTTCCGGTTTTGTCTCTCCCAAGGGCAGCGATGCAATATATTCGCAAGGAGGTTGATTGCAGTGCTCAGGCGGCATTTGGTAGCGCGCGGTTTCCTGACAATGGCTTTGCTTTTTGTGGTGCAAAAACTTCTGGGTAGGGCAGGCAATCTTATTGCGGATGGGATCCCCTTGACTCAGTTGGATCCCTATCACATCTTTGCCGGCATCTCCATCCATCATATCGTTCAGATGCTGCTTGCCCTGGCTGTTATTGCCTGGCTGAGCAGGCGGCTCAAACTGCATTTTGGGTTTTGTCTGGGTGATACAAAGAAAGGCCTTCGGTACCTGGGTATCTTCGCCGCCGCATTCTTTGCTTTATCCATTGCGCTGCACCTGTTGATGTATGCCGGTGGTCAGTTGCCCCGCTACGATTTTCCGCTGAATACAAGAAACATCATGGGCACGCTTGGCTTCCAGCTGCTGCTGAGCGGACCGTCCGAAGAGGTGCTGTACCGTGCTCTGCCCGTCCCGCTCCTTGCCTATGCCTTTGGCAGAAGCATCCCGGTAAAGGGAGCCCTGACGCTGGAGGTCCTTCTGTCTGCTGTTCTATTCTCCCTGGCCCATGCCAGCTGGTCGCTTTATCCCTTTTCCTTCCAGGCGGATCCGTTTCAACTGGCGTATGCCCTTGCCATGGGCATCCTGCAGGGGATTGTGTATCAAAAAACCCGCAGCATAGTCTACCCCATGATCATGCACAGCTTCAGCAATGCCCTGATGGTTGGCACCGGATATTTGTTTACGCTTTTGTGAGCGGATCGGACGGAATAATACCCAACGCGGAGTGTACCATTGATATGCCATTTCCAAAGACAATTCCTGTCGCGGCCATACTCAGGCAATAAAAGGAAGAAAAAAATTGAACATTCTTGATTGTGCCCCATAGCCACAAAGCGCTGGACAGTGAACGGCGGTCATGTTATGCTAAGCAAAACACATAGAGTGCAAGGAGGGAAACATATGCTCTCTTCACTCAAGAATTTGCATAGCATTGTTACGGAGATGGAAAAGATTATCGATCATGACATCAACGTGACCGACAACCGCGGTATCATTATTGCCAGCACAGATCGTCTTCGTATCGGCCAGTTTCATGAACCTGCAGCCCGTGTCCTACACCGACTGCGTGACCAGAAACAAAAGATGCAGCTTGAAAGTGCTAACCGTGATGAACTCAAAAAGCGCATGGCTGATATGAGCACATTCCTAAAGAAGCAATCCACCGCCCTCACCGAATACGACGAGCAGCTTGTCCGGCGTCTGATTGAGAAGATCAGAATCTATGAGGATAAATTCACCGTGGAAT
>Ga0123335_1006533_pt1 | contig 13543 bp, 10 predicted proteins | sample BiotimSIPDNA_2_FD_89707 | JGI IMG/M metagenome (GOLD analysis project Ga0123335, IMG submission 89707) | Anaerobic biogas reactor microbial communites from Washington, USA - Biogas_R2 time_0 SIP DNA | ecosystem: Engineered > Bioreactor > Anaerobic > Unclassified | place: Washington, USA... | reverse complement strand
TTGGGCCATTTCCCGAAGGGAAATCCGGCAAAAAGCGAGGGACTCGATGTCCCGAAGCTTTTTTAACCAATAATCTGACTTACCAATACTCCTGTGGCCTGCAGCTGTCAATAACTTCACTGGTATCAAACAAATCCAGAAGTCTTTTACTGTTTATATACATGGAATAACCGTCAATAGATCTTCTGTCAGTAAAAATACAATCAGAAAAATATTCTGTATATTCGGGACCAACGCCGCAGAATACAGTAAATCCTTCACTTTTAAGGTATTTGAGTTTTGAATTTTTATATCCCAAAACACTTCCAAAGGGATAAATGTAAACTTCAGTTGCACCAATTAATTGTTCAACCTCATCTTTCCAGCGCTTAGTGTCTCTTTCCAGCCTGTTATAATCTATTTTCCCAGCATCAAGATGACCGTAACCGTGGCAGGCAAATGTCCAACCGCTTTCCTTAAGACGGCTGATTACCTTAGATGCTTCTTCTTTTTCGTTACTGTACAAAGAGGAATCAAAATTATGGGTTCTGTAACCAAGCACACCTTCATAACCTGTCAGTGCAATAATTCCCTTTGCTCCATTCAATGAAAAATCGTCGTGCTCTTTAACAAAACTGTCAAGTATTGGTACAATGTCATTGTCGTGGGAAATAAGCTCCTTACCATCGGGTGTTGTGGAGAATGTTGCAATTTCTCCATTTGAATCAAGAATCAGTTTATGTACATTTCCATTCAGAATCATATATTCATAGTAGTTTAAGTCATCAATGGAGATAATTAAAGGTTTTTTACCTTCCGGAAGGAAGAGGTCCTTTTTTTCAACAGTTCTCTTACCATCGATCTCGATTGTTTTATAGGTGTCATTTATGTTAACAAGAATAAAATTTTTTTCATAGAGGGAATCCAATATCTTTTTAAATTCGCTGACAGTTATAAACCAGTCATTATATCCTTTACTAAGAGAATCATTGTCAAATGCCTTCTCTGGATAAGCTATCAATGGATGAAAAAAAATATGCTGAACATGTCCCTTGTACTGAACAAGTTTAATTGGGGTTGAAGTTGGCTCGGGAGTATGTGTAATGCCTGGTTCAGGCGTTAATTCCATTAAGCCGTTAACCTCCAGGCATTCCCTTTCGGTATTAACCGGAATATCGGCAGATCTGCTGCAGCCACCTGAAACAATCAGCAGAAAAAATAAAGGCATGGACACAAGCATAAGCATTACATATTTTTTCAATTATATCACCCCACACTATACGGTAAATATTTCTAGCAGTCTCATTATACTGCTTTTTCTAATTTAAATGTTTATAGAATTGTTAAAAATAGTTACAGAGAAGTTACGGGGCAAGGGACATGGACTGACCTGTCCCTATGTCCCTCTATGCTTTTTCCAGTTCGTTTATGCTTATTTCCCTTGAATGGTGAGTGTGGCTCCAGTCTTTGTTGTTCTTACACATAAAACCCTGTATGGTTATTGGAATCCATGTAAGGCAATAGAATGGATAAATGATAAATCCAAGAATTACCTTTGATTTGAATTTTTTCTCTGACAAAATTATCAGGGGTCCATAGAGGAATTGGAGGAGAACAAACATGTACCATACCTCAGTAGGAAAAACATACCTCAGGTTGAAAAACGGAGACTCCGGAAATACTGTCTGAACCCACATCATTATGGTGATCAGGCCTATGAATATCAGTCTTATGGGTTGAAACAGATACACTGCACAATCAAAAGCTATAAGATCACCTTCTTTAAAGGCTTTGGAAAAAAGCGAACCTAAAAACCTGCCTGCACAATCTGCGTGACCCTGCATCCAGCGCTTTCTCTGGTTCCAGGACTGCTTGAGAGTCAGAGGCTTTTCATCATAAACAATAGCATTATGTGCCCAGGCAACCTTTTGATTTTTTAGTGCAAGCTTCATTGTAAATTCCAGGTCTTCAGTAAGGCAGGTCGCTCCCCAGCCAATTTCACGAAGGACATCAACATCAATACAGAAGCCTGTTCCGCAAAGACCACAGCTTAATCCCAGATAGTAACGGGGAAGCTGGAAGATCCTGTTTGAAAGCCAGAATGCTATTGAATATGAACAGGTGATCCAGGAATCAAAGGGATTTTTACTGTCAATATAACCCTGTACAACCCTGTGCCCTTTGCACATTTGTTTGTTCATTTCAATAAGAAAGTTTGAAGTAACAAGGTTATCGGCATCAAAAACGCTTATTGCATCATACTTTTCCTGCATGGTAAATATTTTGGTAAACATCCATTCAAGTGCGTGGCCTTTGCCTCTGGCCGTGTTGTTAACTCTCTTGAAGATTTTTGCACCGTGCAATTCTGCAATTTCAGCTGTTCTATCGGTGCAATTGTCGGCTATAACAAACACATCGTATAGATTGCGGGGGTAATTCTGCTTGAAAAGACTGTCAACTACGTGAGCAATTACCTTTTCTTCATTGTGTGCAGTGACTATCAGCGCAAATCTCTTTTGAGGAGCATATTTCAACGGGCTTTCCTCCCTGCGTTTTAACCAGCCGAAAACCGAAATTCCAAAAAAATAACAGCCTGCCATAAAAACTAATACCTGTATCAGTTGAGTACTTATATAAATAACACTGTTTATTTGAGACAGCATTTCACTCCTCCAAATCATTAATATGAATTTTGTTAGGGCCATTTCTCGGAGAGAAATCCGGCAAAAAGCGGAGGGCTCGATATCCCGAAGCTTTTTTAATACATGTAGTCGTTATCTATATTATTTTGCACAATATAAGGAAAAAATATTTATGATAAAAAAATTTGAAAATATGTTATAATTAAATGGCTTGTAAAAATTAATATTTTAACTTTATGGGGGTCATTTATGACTAAAACATACTTCAATGATGCAATTATCGGTAATTCTCGAATGCTTGGCTGTCTGACGGGAAAAGGGGAATTGGTGAGGTTGTTCTGGCCACACATTGATTATCCCCAGCATGTCGAGAAGTTTATTCCCGGTATTTTTTTTATAGAACAAAAAAACAGTACTTTATGGTTTGGATTTGATAATTGGGAGGTTACTCAAGCTTATTTGGAGGATACAAGCATATTAAAGACTGTGTATAGGGATATCAATAACGGCTTGAGGGTGGAGCAGACTGATTTTGTTTTACCTGACAGGGATGTTCTTGTAAGGAGTTATACAATTGGCAATATAGGTACTAACCATATTGATTTGGGATTTATGCAGTATTCATCTGCCGTGACTACAACACCGGAGCTTAGGAGCACGTTGTTTGACTTTTCTACAGATTCATTGATTCATTACAGACATGGGTACTATATTTCGATATCGTCTGCTGACGAGGTTTATCAATTCCAATTAGGGAATAATGCTTTTGAATGTGCAAAATATACTGAATTAAACGGCTATGAAAGTATAGGTATGATGGCAGACGGGGCACTTTCGTGGAATCTTGGCAGAATAGAGCCGGGTATGGAAAAACACTTTAGCTTATATATTTGTGTTTCAGATACGTTAAAAGGCGTGAAGGAACTTACTCGCACTGCTAAAGCTTTTGATCCGCACAAAGAATATACTAAAACCCGCAAATACTGGCTGGACTTTTTGAAAAGCTCAAAACAGATTGTTACAGGTGACAAGATAATAGATGATTTGTACAAAAGATCTCTTATGGTTTTTAAGCTGATGTCTGATGAAAAAACGGGAGGACTTCTGGCTTCAGCCGAAATAGATGAAGCGTTTACAAGGTGTGGGAGGTATGCTTACTGCTGGGGGAGGGATGCAGCTTTTATTACAAGTGCTCTTGATGCGGCAGGGCTTACCGGAGTGGTAGATAAATTTTACGATTGGGCTGTAATGACGCAGAATGATGACGGATCGTGGGAGCAGAGGTACTACATGGATGGAAACCTTGCTCCTTCATGGGGGATGCAGGTTGATGAAACCGGTACACTCATCTGGGGAATGTTAAAGCATTATGAAGTTATTAAAGATAAGGGCTTTCTTCAAAAAATGTGGGAAAGTATAAGGAAGGCTGTGGAATTTTTAATAGCCTTTACAGACAATGAAACCGGTCTTCCAAAGCCCAGCTATGATTTGTGGGAGGAACGGGTAGGGGAACATACCTATTCGTCAGCTGCAGTCTATGGAGGTATTATGGCAGGGGTTGAGGCAGCCAGGATTTTAGGTATGACCAAAGAGCTGATTTGTGACTGGGAGAGAGCAGCGAAGGCCTTAAAAGAAGCCATTGGAAAGAACCTGTGGAAACCGGAGGCCGATCGGTTTATAAGAAGTGTGAGAACTAAGCTGAATCCCTGGGGCAATGAGCATTCAGCACACACTACCTTTATTACGGTTAATGAAAAGGGCTACAAGAGGGATGTAACACTCGAGGATTGGACTATTGATATAAGCCTCCTGGGAGTATCAATTCCGTTTGAAGTTTTTGGGGTATCCGACTACAAGGTAAGAAATACAGTGGAGGCAATAGAAAAAGTATTGACTACCGAGCCTGTCGGAGGATTAAAAAGGTATGAGAACGATAATTATATAGGTGGAAATCCATGGGTTTTGACAACTTTATGGGCTGCGCTTTACTATATTGAAACCAGGGAATTTGAAACAGCTAAAAGCTATTTTGATTGGGCTGTTAAATCAAGGACTCATCTTGGACTGCTGCCTGAACAGGTAAGCAAGGATTCGGGAGAGCCCTGCTGGGTAATACCTCTGACCTGGTCTCATGCAATGTTTGTACTGGTGCTTGACGGATTAAAAAAAGCAGGTATCATATAATTATAAAACATATATTTAATTTCAGGAGAAATAAATGCCAAAGCAAAAATCAGTTTATATATGCCAGGACTGTGGTTATGAAAGCTCCGGCTGGCTTGGAAAATGTCCTGCCTGTAATCAATGGAATACTTTTGTTGAAGAAATTCCAAAAGCCTCTGCAAAGTCTGATATGGCCCGGAAAATAGCAGATGTTAAACCTGTCAGGATAGGCGACATTCAGATTGAAAATGAAGAACGATATTTGACCGGAATGAAAGAAATGGACAGAGTTTTAGGCGGCGGAATCGTCAAGGGATCTCTTGTTCTTGTGGGCGGAGATCCCGGAATCGGTAAGTCCACTTTGATTCTGCAGATATGTGATAAAATAAAAACCTCTTCTTCGATTTTGTATATATCCGGTGAGGAATCTATAAAGCAAATTAAGATTAGAGCCGATAGATTAAATGTAAATAATTCAAAATTGTTAATGGTTTCTGAAACAAATTTCAGTACAATACAGATTCTAAGTGAAACAGAAAAGCCCGATCTTATAATTGTTGATTCGATACAGACAATGTTTAATGAAGAGTTGTCAGCGGCACCTGGAAGCGTGAGCCAGGTCAGGGATATTACCGCAGGCCTTATGAGAATTGCAAAAACAATGAACATTGCAATTATAATAGTAGGGCATGTAACCAAGGAAGGTTCCATAGCAGGACCAAGGGTTCTAGAGCATATGGTGGACACTGTTTTATATTTTGAAGGAGAAAGGAATCTGACGTACAGAATTCTAAGGGCTGTTAAAAACAGGTTCGGCTCAACAAACGAGATTGGGATTTTTGAAATGAAGGATGTAGGATTGGTTGAGGTTGATAATCCTTCAATGATGATGCTGTCGGGACGCTCCGAGAACGTTCCGGGTTCTGTAGTGGTTTCGAGTCTTGAAGGCACGAGACCCATGCTTATCGAAGTCCAGGCACTTGTTTGTCCCACCAGCTTCGGAATGCCAAGAAGAATGGCAACAGGGGTCGACTATAACAGGATAACGCTGCTTATGGCAGTTCTTGAGAAGAGAGTAGGCATGCAGCTTCACAATTTTGATGCATATGTAAATGTTGCAGGAGGCTTGAAGATAGACGAACCTGCCTGTGATTTGGGAATTGTTGCTGCTATTGCATCAAGCTTCAGAAACACTGCTGTTGATGTGGGTACAGCACTGATGGGAGAGGTTGGACTTACAGGCGAGATAAGGGCTGTAAGCCAGGTGGATAAAAGGATAATGGAGGCATTCAGGACAGGTTTTAAAACCTGTGTTGTTCCTTCTGGCAATATGAAGGTTATCAAACAGATGAAAGAGGTCAACAATATTAACATAAGAGCGGTGGAAAATGTGCAGGAAGCATTGAGTTTACTTCTGTAGCGGATGTTATTAAGGAATATATTAGGAGGACGTATGATGAGCGCTGACAGGGCAAAGGACTATGAAATACTTGAAGTATTACGAATGCTTGCTCCAGGTACTTACTTAAGGGAGGGTCTGGAGAATATATTGAAGGCCAGAACGGGAGCCCTTATTGTAGTAGGAGATTCTTCCGATATTATGAAACTTGTAGATGGTGGGTTTCTTATAAATAAGGAATATTCTCCAGCCCATCTTTATGAACTGGCCAAGATGGATGGAGCCATAGTTCTGAGCAAGGACCTTAAAAAGATATTGTATGCCAATGCCCTGCTGATTCCTGATTCCTCCATACCGACAGAAGAGACCGGTACAAGACATAAATCAGCCCAAAGAGTTGCCAAACAGACTGGTGAACTCGTTATAAGCATTTCGCAAAGAAGAAATGTGATCACCGTATATAAGGCTTCAAGAAAATACGTCCTGAAGGAGACCTCTGCCATTTTGAACAAAGCAAATCAAGCGCTGCAAACCCTTGATAAATATAAATCGGTTTTGAGCACTGCTGTAAACAATTTAAGTGTTCTTGAATTTGAGGATATTGTAACACTTGATGACGTGGCTTATGCTCTTCAAAGGACTGAAATGCTGATGAGGGTGGCTGCTGAGGTAGAAAGGTATATCTGTGAACTTGGGAATGAGGGCAGACTTGTTGACATGCAGCTTGATGAGCTGCTTTCCAATCTTGAAGCGGATGAACTATTGATAATAGAGGATTACGCCGGTCGTTTAGATAAGCACTCAGAGAGTATAAGAGATAGCTTGAGACAGCTCTCCTATGACGAACTAATGGATTTAACCAATATTTGCAACATACTTGGGTATACCAGTGGGGCAAACGCGTATGATACTGCAATATATTCAAGAGGCTACAGACTAATGAGTAAAATACCAAGACTTCCCTTGACAGTAATAAAAAATCTGGTAGAGCGTTTTTACAATTTACAGGGAATATTGAATGCGTCGATAGATGAGCTCGATGATGTGGAGGGTATAGGCGAAGTTCGTGCAAGAATTATTAAGGAAGGCTTACGGAGGGTTCAGGAACAGCTCTTTTTAGATGCCAGAAGAGTTTAATCGGAAGCTATAATTTAATTGTGTAAGATAAACTAAAAAAACCGACGTTTTACCGTCGGTTTCGTACAAATGTTAACTAACGAAGGTTGTATTTTCCAAGCATTTTGATCCTGTCAAGCTCCTTAATGATAATATCATACAGGTTGAGATCCAGAGTATTGCATATTGAAGCCAGGTAAAACAAATTTCTACCTATATCCTTTTCAATAAGATCTCTGCAATTATCACAAAGTGCTCCCTTTAAATGGGTGTCCATAGAATCCCGTATTTCTTCAAATTCGGCATCAGGATCATAAGGCTGCTTTTCAGCATGAATATTTAAGCAACCGCACTGAGTTACAGTCTTGATAATTCCACGATTAACCCTACCGTTAGAGTCTTGAAATTTTGTTATTTGATCCAGGATGCTCTTATTTCTTACAAGCAGCTCTCCAACAGTAAATTGGAACTCATCTACCATTATGTCCTTCAATATGGCTCACTCCTTAGGTATATTGATTAACAACAGGATTATATACAGGCATAAAAAATAACTTAGAAACAACGGAACTTCTTGTTGATAATTCTATTATAATTGTTGCGGTCATTCTTTGTCAATTAAATTCGGTATGGATAAACTTTACATACGCTATTCTTCCCGAAATGTTTGAGTAAGACAAACTTTTCGGGAAGAATAGCGTATCATATGGAAGGATTAGGTAGTATTCTGTTATTGCAGACTTACTTAGAGGAAGAAGTCTAATTCATACTTATTTCCAGGTTTACGTTAAATTCCGGTAAAAGAAAGCCATCATTATTGTCTATGCTGGACTGCACTAAAACTGTTGTTTCACCATTTCTAAGAGTTGCTTTGTTTGCAATGTAAGTAATTTTACCCTGATATATTTTGGATTTATCTGCCTGAGGGATTATAGTTGCAGCAGCACCGGATTGTATATCTTTAATGAATTCCTCAGGTACATTTGCTTCAACTATTATTGAGTCGGCGTCAAGCAGGCTGAAAAGCTTCCTGTCGGGACTCAAAGCTTCTCCATTTACATAGGTAAGATCATATACAATGGCATTTTCCATGTCAGAGACTATATCGTTTTGTTTTATATAGCTCTTATTGATTTTTTCCTTCATGAGTTTTATTTCTTTTTCGAGGGCGTCTATTTTTTGTGTGTATATACCTGACATATTGTTATTTCCAGTAGTCTCTGATTTTTGAGCAACCTGAAGCTTCAGCCGGTCTATTTCCTTCTGGAGATCATATCTGGTCTTTTCAATAGACAGTTTGGTGTCAGAAACATTCTTTTGATATGTGTCAACAGTCTTGTTAAAAGCATCCAGTTCTGCCTGTGAAAGCGAGTCCTTCTGTAATAAGTGCTGTTTTGACTTCTGCTCTTCGAGAGAGTCACTGTATATTTTTTCAGCGCTCTTTAAATCGGCAATTAGTCTTTTTAAATCCGGATAGCTATTATTTTCCAGATGATTTTGGAGTTCTGCCAGATCTTTTTTAAGTTTTTCAAGCTCCATGCTGTTGGTTTGGTGCTCTTGCCTTAAAGTGTTGAGTTCTATTGTTTTTTGCTCAATTTCGCTCATGAACTGAGTATAATCAATAGTAAACAAGACGTCTCCTTTTTTTACTTTCTGACCTTCCTTTACATGGATATTTTCAATTATAGCAGGAAAGTCAATTAAAACATTCGTCATTTCATTTGACTTTATAACACCGAAAGTATCAATTGTATTTTTTTGAACTGGAGCCTCCGAAGCAGGAGTATTTGCCTGCGTTTCCTTGCTGTTGCATCCGGCAGAAAACATCAATGCGGTGCAAAGCATTACTATAAGTAGTTTTTTCATAATTTTTCAACTCTCCCATCTTTAAAATAAATAACTAGAGTATAGTTTTCCCTTTTTTTTGCTGTGTGGCTAACGATTTCAAGCTTATGTGCGTAATTTTTCATTTTTTCCCTTTCATCTTTATGTTTATTCAAATTTGATTGAATCAATAATATTCAGTTTTGATGATTTTAATGCCGGGCTGATACTTGCCATAAGGGTTATAAAAATTCCTCCGAGGATAGAATATACGAACAGTGTCGGTGTTAAGTGCAATTCAACAGGCAGGCTCATTGCCTTTAATATATAGCCGACATTTGTAACAAGCATAAGTCCTGATAATGCCCCTGCACAGCCTCCTATAAGTCCTCCGGTCAAAGCTTCAATAAAAAGCATTCTGATAATCTGCCGCTTATTCATACCAACTGAACGGTAGACAGCAAGCCAGCGTTTTCTTTCAATAAAGCTTATAACAAAATTGTTCAGGACACCGAATATTCCTATTACCAATGCCATTACCGAAAATCCGTTAAGAATGGCAAACATCTGATTGTTGCCTTGAATATTAAGCTCCTCAATTTCATCCATAGTGCGCAGGTATATTCCGCTGCGGGGGAATTTGTTTTTAATATTTTTTGCAACTTCCTCCGGGTCTTTTATTGTCTTTATATAGTAATCTGTGTAATAGTTGAGCTTTGCATCAAGCCTTAAATACTTCTCAGAAATAAGGGCAAAGTTTCCGTTATTCATAAGTGTGTTGAAAAAACCTGTGATTTTATATTCCTTTATGTCTTCCGCCATTTTAAGCTCCAGTATATCCCCCTTTTTAACGCCGAATTTGTCCTTTAAAGCTTTTGATAGAAGTATATTACGCCCCATATTCAGTTCGTTATAGACCTCGTCAATATTACCTTCAATATGAATATTCCAGAAATCCGGATATTTATTTGTGTCTATTCCATTAATAATGAGGATCTCCGAATTTTTATTCCTGACATTTACATTGTAATACTCATAGGCAGCGGTTATTGACCCGATACCGTCAACTGTCTTGAGAATCTGATCAAAATTTCGGTTTGAGTTGTAGTTATTCAGCCAGATGTCGAAATTCAGATCATTAAATACATTAACAACCTCTACTCCCACACTGGAGCTTACAATATTAATCATCAGTATACTGGAGATACCAATTGCCAGTAAAGAGATATTTGTCGAAATGCTTTTATTGTCCCTAAGGTTCTTTGCAGCCAGAACACCTTCGTTGAGCAACGGTAATAAGAATAATTTTTCAAATACCCTTGCTATTATGTTTGTAATGTATGGCACAAGCAATATGACAGAAATTAATGACAGAATCATGCACAGCACCAGTAGCAACATTCCCTGTGAAGACGGAAGAAGAGGCGGAACTGCCACTGATATGCATATTGAGATTATTGCCATTGCAAGCTTGATTCGTTTCTTTTTATACTTCTTCTCTACTGAATTCAGGACTATATCTTTGACTGGAATTTTCGATACCTTTATGATGGGTACGATAGAACTTATAAACCCAAGTACCATTGCAGCAAGAAAAGTTAAAACCAGATGAAACGGTGAAAATTCAATTGATGTTTCCATACCTTTTATCCACACTGGCCTTGACATGTAAGACATTATGTATAAAATTCCAATTCCGACAAAGCAGCCTGTTAGTCCTCCAATTAAACTGTACATTAGACTTTCCGCCAGAAGTACCAAGTCGGTCATCTTTCTGGTAGCCCCTATGCTTCTGAATGTGCCGATGACCGGAAGTCTTTCTGCTGTCAGCACCTTGAAAGATGAGTATATGATAAATACGCTCATAAGGAAGACAATAACAGTCATGAGAAGAAAGGAGGTGGTAAGAGTGGAGGATTGCTGAGCCAATTCCTCTTGCGAAATTGTTTCTGTGACAGTATGTTTGGGATATTCGTCCGAGAGCTTTTTGATAAGCTCTTCCTTCTCCGTTGGGTTTTTCATTTTAAGGTAGATTGTACCTTCTTTTCCTTTGGCGTTATATAGAGCTGAGAGATTATCCTTTGGAACAACTGCATAGAGGTTCATGCCATCATCGGAAAAGTAGCCTGAAGGATATGCAATAGCACATATGAGGTATTTGTGCAGGTTATCGTTAATCGTGAGATCAATATAATCGCCTGCGAAAAGCTTATATTTTTCGGACATGTCCTTGCCTATAATGATTTTCCTTCCGCTGAAGGGCTGAAGACCCGCATCTGCATATATTTGAGCAGGGTTCATTAGCATAAGGTCCTCATAATTTATGCCAACTAGTGAAACAGAAACAGCTTCATTTATATCAGGCTTGTATACGGCTGAACCATTAAATGCTCCGACAATATATGAAAAATGGTCTCTGTGCTTTTGGGCACCGCTGATTAAAGGCAGAGAAGGTGATTTATTATTGGAATAAATCATTATTTCGGAAGAGCCGTAATACTGCTTCATCCTGTTTATATACATTTTGCCCATTGTACCTGATATGGCTGTAGAAGCAAACATAAGCGCAGATGTAATCATAATGGAGAATACTATAAGAAATGTCCGGAATTTTTTTTCATAAATATTTTTTAATACAAATTTTAGAATGATACTAATTATACTCACCTCTTGTAATTCAAAAAAGTTAATACAAAATACTCTTTTTGTACTTAGTAGGAACCCTTTCTTATGTTTAATCAAATTCAAACTTAATTTTCTTTATACATTACGTTAAAAGTTTTGCATTGTCTGTAAGAAATAAAATAAAATTGGCTGTTAATAATTCAAAAAAATGAAATGACGGGTGAATATAGCGGAGCAAAAAAGCATATTAAGGTCAAAAATAAGAGATAAAGAAAGATAAATTAAAATTTTAATAAATTCTACTTGACACGCTGACTTACCTGTATTACAATGTTTAAGTGTCGAAAATTTGGTTCACAATTATTGAACTAAACATTAATTTTTATAAATACTAATATTTATTCCGATTTTGAACAGGGAGGTAGGAAATTTCATGAAGACTTATATGGCTAAGCCCCAAGAAGTTAAAAGAAAGTGGTATGTTGTTGATGCCGAAGGTAAACCACTTGGAAGGCTGGCAAGCGAGATTGCAAAGATTTTAAGAGGAAAGAATAAAACAGTTTTCACTCCTCATGTAGATTGCGGAGATTTTGTTATTCTTATAAATGCTGAAAAAATAGGAGTGACCGGGAAAAAAATGGAGCAGAAGATGTACTACAGGCATTCCGGTTATATCGGTAATTTAAAAGTAACAAATCTTGGCAAGCTTATGAAGAGCTCACCTGATTATGTGATAAGGAAAGCTGTGAAAGGGATGCTGCCCCATAATACACTGGGCAAAAAACTTTTAAGGAAACTTAAAGTTTATTCAGGCAGCAATCACCCTCATAAAGCCCAGAAACCGGAAGTGCTTGAAATTTAAAAACTAAAAAGAACAAAATAAATATTTTGACTTTAAATGTTTAAAAGGAGATGAAGTTGGCGCAAGAATTAAGCTATTATGCAACTGGTAAAAGGAAAGAATCGATAGCTAAAGTATGGCTTAAGCCAGGAGCTGGTAAAATAACTGTTAATAATAAGGATTATAAAGAATATTTTCCCAGAGATACCTTGGTGACTATGATAAATGAACCACTCAACATTACGGGAACATCAGATTCATATGACATAATTGCAACCATAGTGGGTGGCGGAGTGTCGGGCCAGGCAGGAGCTTTAAGACATGGCATTTCTAAAGCTCTGCTTGAAGTTAACCCGGATTACAGAGTCATGCTTAAAAGAGAAGGCTTTCTTACAAGAGATTCAAGAATAAAAGAAAGAAAGAAGTACGGTCTGAAAAAGGCAAGAAAAAGACCGCAGTTCTCAAAAAGATAATTTTTGTTTTTTCTTTTTGATGAGTTTCCCTTATTTAAAAATAAATTTAAGAAAAATTTCAAATAATGCCAGGTTAATAAATGACCGATGTGCCTCAAGGGGTATGTCGGTCGTTGGCGTTACTAAAAGCATACTTGCAGATATAGATATAGTAAAGATACTAAAAAAGTCAGGTATAAGTATTTTTGGTGATAGCCGGCTGGCAAATCTTATAAAGATGAGGGAATATTTCGGTTATGGCCAGGAACTTATTTTGCTCAGAACCCCTATGCTCTCTGAATGCGAGAAATTAATAGAAATATGCGATACTTCGATGCAGACGGAGATTACAACTGTAAAGACGATATCTGATTTATGCGAAAGAAAAAATAAAAATCACAATATAGTACTTATGGTAGAGATGGATGATAAAAGAGAAGGAATATCTGCAAAACAGGTTATTCCTTTTTTTGATGAAGTATTGAAAAAATACCCGAAAATA
>Ga0123335_1006530_pt1 | contig 13547 bp, 11 predicted proteins | sample BiotimSIPDNA_2_FD_89707 | JGI IMG/M metagenome (GOLD analysis project Ga0123335, IMG submission 89707) | Anaerobic biogas reactor microbial communites from Washington, USA - Biogas_R2 time_0 SIP DNA | ecosystem: Engineered > Bioreactor > Anaerobic > Unclassified | place: Washington, USA... | reverse complement strand
AGTCGCGTAGTAGCTTCCTGTACCTATCCGGTTAGTGATGGTATAGATGTTAAAACTTGCACCCCGAAAATAGATAAAATCAGGCGGAATATTGCCATGTTACTCTACAAACGCGCTCCCAACAGTCTGTTTATGCAAGCCCTTTACAAGGAGCACCTTTGTACGGAAAATAATTTGGTGGAAGACCCGCATGAGAAATGTATTCTTTGCCGTTTATGTGTTAATGCCTGTGCCGCAATGGGAGCAAGTGCCATATCCACGGTTATGCGTGGAACCGATAAACGGGTTGCCACTCCCTATGACGATGCCTCAGCCGTCTGTATCGGCTGTGCTGCCTGTGCTGAAGTTTGTCCCACCGGGTGTATTGAAGTGCAGGAAGATAAAGGTATAAGAAGGATTTGGAACCGCGATTTTACAATGGTCGTTTGTAAAGAATGTGGGAAAAATTTTGCTACTCAGGAACAGCTGGCTTATATTACAGACAGAAGTAAGCAGGATGCAGATAAAGATGAACTGCGGCTCTGCGAGAATTGTCGGCGTAAAGTACTTGCCAGAAAGTTAGAAATATTTAACGGTTAAGGTGGAGGACGATATAAATGGCCTTTAACCACAACTCCAAATTTTCAGAAATTCATATGGCCTGGGAAAAGGCTATCAGCAGCGGGGAAATTGAACGAAATATTGTGCGACCGGAAATAGCCCAATCATGGATCAGGTGTTACAAGGCCGGGGTTGATCCTGGTTATAACGGGACTAAACGTAGATTTCTGTCCCCGGCGGCTTTGGAGCAGACCCTGGCTGAACACCGGGAATTGATAGAGGTAAGTCGGCCTTTTATGAAACAGTTGTACTCTTTGGTAGCCGGTTCCGGTTTTATTGTCATACTCTCAGATCAGGACGCTAATCTTTTGGAATCCCTGGGTGATCCTGAAACCATGGAAATAGCTGAGCGTAATGATTTAGTCAAAGGGGCTAACTGGGCTGAAGAAGAGGCAGGTACCAATGGTATTGGTATTGCTCTGGTAGAGGATAAACCAGTTCAGGTTTCCGGACCGGAACATTACTGTAAAGGGCTTCATTTTTGGACCTGTTCAGCCGCCCCTATCTTCAACGAAGATCATGAGATAATAGGTGCTTTGCAATTATCGGGACCAGCTGAAAATGCCTTTATACACACACTGGGAATGGTAGCTGCCTCGGTTAATGTAATTGAAGAAGAGTTACGATTGATAAAGAAAAACAATGAACTGGCCTGTATGAATGACCATCTAACTTTCATTATGGAGTATATGAAGGACGGGGTTGTAATTGTTGACCGGGATGGTATTGTAACTCAGACTAACCCTGCTGCCTTTCAGTTACTAAATCTTTCCCGGGAGGAACTGTGGGGAAGTTCTGTTAAGGAGATTACCGGTAGCGCTAAGGCAACCATGGAAATGCTGACTACTGGTAAAGCCTATAATGATGAAGAGATTATGTTTGACCATCGTAATAATAATATGCATCTTTTGGTCTCGGGAAAGGCAATTTATGATAACCGTGGCAATATAAATGGTGGAATTATTTTTATTGAACCAATGAAGAATGTAAAAAACCTGGTTAACCGTTTTAGCGGGGCTCATGCCCGGTTTTCCTTTGATGATATTATTGGGGATAATTCGGAATTGCGGGAAGCAATTAATATTGCCACCCTGGCTGCCGGCAATGACAGCAATGTTCTGATTATTGGGGAAAGCGGCACCGGTAAGGAAGTTTTTGCTCAGGCTATTCATAACCAGAGCTCTCGTTGTAATGGCCCCTTTGTAGCAGTAAACTGCGGGGCTATCCCCCGTGAACTAATCAGTAGTGAATTGTTCGGTTATGTTGAAGGAGCTTTCACCGGGGCCAACCGGAGGGGCCGACCCGGAAAGTTCGAGTTGGCCAGCGGCGGTACTCTGTTTCTGGACGAGATTGGCGATATGCCATTTGAACAGCAGGTGGCCCTCTTGCGGGTTTTACAGGAAAAGAAGATTGTTCGTATCGGTGGCCAAAGTGTAGTTCCGGTTGACGTACGTATTATTTGCGCTACCAATAAAGACCTGTTTAAAGAGGTAGAACGGGGTAACTTCCGCCAGGATTTATATTACCGGCTTAATGTCTTTTCAGTCAACCTGCCCCCGTTACGTAACCGTAGGGAAGATATACCTTTGTTTCTTGATTACTACCTGGAAAGTTGGGTAAAAAAAGATGGCATACCCAGAAAACAGGTAGAACCCGAGGTGCTACACTACCTGCAGCAGTACCATTGGCCGGGAAATATAAGAGAACTGCAAAATGTACTGGAGCGGATGGTAGGTCTTTGCAGCGGGGATAGAATTGGAGTAGATAATTTACCCCCGGAAATACTTGCCCCGACTGCTCCGACCACACCAATCCCTAATAAGCCGATAGCGGTAACTACGTTCAGGGAAAACCGTAAAGATGTACTGGCGGAAAGGGAACGTCAGGAAATAATAGATTTACTGAGCAAATACGGCGGCAATATTTCCCGTGTAGCTCGGGCTATGGAGATATCGCGTAATACCGTTTACCGTAAGATAAAGCAATATAATATCAATCTGTAAATAATAACGGAAAAAAGGGGATACCGGTCAGGTACCCCCTTTTTTGCATGTCTGAACTATAGCGCCCTACCCCTAACTATGATTTTTGACTATCCTGTTATACAATGATTGATAAAGTAAGTTTTATGGGGGGAGAGAAATGGATAGCAAACTGCTGGATCAGGTGGTAACCGTACTGGCCAGTTCCAATAATACGGTAGTAGTAACCGGGGCCGGGATTAGTACCGAAGCCGGGATTCCTGATTTCCGTGGAGAAAACGGGATTTACCGCACCATGGGTGAAGACCGGGTGATGAGCATAATCAATATCAGCACTTTTCAAAAAGACCCGCAGCGTTTTTATGAGTTTTACCGCCAGGTTTTTGACTTTCCACCGGTAGAGCCCAGCCTGGCCCATAAGGTACTGGCGGATATGGAAAAGAAGGGTCGGGTAAAGGCTATTGTTACCCAGAATATTGATGGTTTGCACGAGAAGGCGGGCAGTAAGAATGTCATTGCGGTACACGGTAATGCCGACCGTTTTGTTTGTACCCGGAGAAGGTGCGGTAAATATTACAGCAGTGACCTGGTTCGGGAGATTAAGGAAATAGTTCCTGAATGCCCAGAATGCGGTGGCATCCTTAAACCGGATGTAGTACTTTTCGGAGAACAGATTCAGGGTTATGTGGATGCTCAGGAGCGCATCATGGGAGCCCGGGTACTGGTAGTAATCGGTTCATCCCTTACCGTGTATCCATTGGCCGGATTTGTTAGGGAATTTAGTACCTTTTACCAGGATTTAATTATTATAAATAAAGGGTCTACCTACATGGATCACGCTGCTCTGGTGAAAATTGAAGTAGGTCATTCCAGTACCGGGGAAATATTACAGGAAATTGACCGGCGTCTGGGGTAGCAATTGTTAAGAAATCTTTAACTTTCCCTGAAATTATTTAAACCATTTCCGCTTATAGTAATACTGTAAATAAAATAAAGGAGGTTTGAATAATGAAGAATAAGAGTTATTTTAAAGCTGGTATTCTGGTATTGCTGGCGGTTTTTGTACTGGGAGTTGCGATTCCAGCTATGGCCGGAGCCAATAATCCGGTGGGAACTGCAGGTAAATACGGGAAAGCAGTAGTAAGCAGAGGTGCTCAGACCATGGTGCAAAGCCTGGCCGAACTCAGCGGGAAAGATGTTAGTGATATTCAGGTCCAAAGGCGTGAGGGAAAATCCATTGCCGAGATAGCCGAAGAAAATGGAGTTGACCAAGATACTCTAGTTAATACCATTACCGAAAAGAACCAGGGAAAACTCCAGACCAGGTTGGACGCCGGAACCATTACCCAGGAGCAGTATGATTCCTGTCTGCAGAATATGCAACAAAACATAAAGGAACGCATTAAGGAACGCTCGGAAAGGACTGCAACCGGCGGCCCCGGCCCCGGTCAGGGTATGAACCAGGGACAAATGCATAAGCACGGCGGCGGGTTTAAAAATAGTGCAGCCGGTCAAGGTCAAAAGGGTTTGAACTGCGGCCAGGGAAACTGCGGCAACTGCCCTTATGCCAAATAGCCTGCAAATCGCACGAAAAAGATAATAGTACAGTAATGAGGCATCTCGCAAGAGGTGCCTCATTACTTAAATCGTCGGTGGTCAGCTATGAGGGGAAAACAGTCATCGGTCACGGTAAATATTCCCTCATCTGCTTCCCCATGCTTCGTCAATGGCTTATACATATTTACACTTTAAAATTACTAATTAGTCACGTAAAACTTTGCCAGTAAAATTAGGCTTGCGTTTTTCGACAAAAGACATGACTCCTTCTTTAAAATCATCTGAAGCCCAGGCTAAAATTTGATCAAGGCTTTCCAATTCTGCTTGTTCATAAAAATCATTTTTTAGAGAAGCTCTTATTAGTTTTTTATCCATCCACACGGTATATAAAGGCATTTTTAATAAACGGTCGGCCCATTTTTCAGCTTCAGTTAATACTTGATCTTTAGCTACTACTTTATTAACTAAACCTAAGCTTAAAGCTTCTGCACTATCTAAAACTTTACCATACCATAAAATTTCTAATGCTTTATGATAACCTACTTTCTGGGTTAAAAAGTAGGAAGCACCACTATCAGGGGTGAAGCCTATATTAATAAAATTAAACCCGAATTTAGCAGTATCAGCCGCAATAATTAAATCACAAGCCATCATAATTGCTACGGAAGCACCTGCTACTGCTCCGTTAAGTGCAGCAATGACAGGTTTTTCAATCTCATAAATCGTCTTAACTATTTCAGTTGAACAATCATATGTATATTTTGCTTGTGCAGGACTATTCATAGCTGCCAATACAGAAATATCACCACCTGCCGACCATCCTGTGCCTGCCCCGGTAATTATTAATGCTTGAATATCATTGTTTTTAGTTACTTCAGTACAAGCTTCAAGTAGATCGATCGATAATTGTTCGCTAATAGCATTAAGTTGTTTTGGACGGTTAAAAGTTAAAATGGCTACACCATTTTCCTTAGCTTCTAAAATACAAGTTTCCCAGTTTTTAATCATAAATTATTTCCACCTTTCTACAAAAAATCTCAGATAATAGCTAATATTATAACACTTTAATAAAATTCTATCTATTAACAATATAGGTAAGTTTACTTATAAAAGCATAAAATAAACTGTTTTTTACCTATTTTCCCAGCATAACTCCATTTGTTTTATGCAGTAGCTTATTCCATTCCTTGACTATCAACCATCGGGAAAGGTAAATAAAGCCCATTTTCTGCTTTACTTAATGCTTATAAGAAGCGTGTTATATAATTGTTCATAGGCATCCAATTCTTTTTTCAGGGAATATTTTTGCTCTACAAGGCGGCGTGCGTTTTTACCCATCTGCTGGCGCAACTCACGATTTACCATCAGATTACGGGCGGCAGCAACGAGATCATCCTGGTTATGTACATAGTAACCTTCCACACCATTTTGAATGATATTTATATTACCCGGTACAGACGTAAGCAGGCAAGGCTTACCCAGGCTCATGGCTTCCAGAGCAGCCTGGGGTTGTCCTTCGGCATGGGAGGTGTTGAGGACCACGTCACCCACAGATAAAAGACTGTACATTTGTCGGTGGGGAAATTCACCCGGATAGATAACCCAGGGCAAGGCATGAATACGTTTCAGGATGCGGTCACTATATTCCTGGTCTATTATGGTGCCAAGAATAAGCAGGCGCAGGTGAGGAAACTCCGGTTGCAGTTTTTCCAGTCCATCTATAGCCAGTTCCAGATTCTTAACTGGTCGGATACCACTGGGTAGAAGGAAGACGAAGTCGTTTTCATTTAATTCTAACTGACTGCGATTCGGGCCGTCTTCTTTCTCCAGTAAAACTCCCTGGGGAATGGTAACCAGTTTGTTGGAGTAATCCGGATATAGTTCTTGAAATATCAATTTAAAATAGTCGTTAAAAATAACGATATAACGTACGGCATCTAATGTTTTCGCTATTACCGGTTCGTGATTTAAAACCAGATCATAGTTTACATCGGTTCCGGTTGTAGTAAGGAGTAAAGGTAGCCGGGTTATGTTGGGGAAGGCGGATAATACCCGGGCAAAATGAGTTATATTTAATCCATGAATTAGAGAATAGCGTTCTTCCCTCAAATTCTTGTCCAATATTTCCTGCCAATTAGCTGACTCCAGGGATATTAATTCTATATTCCATCCTCGCTGGCACAAACCAACTTTCAATCTTTCGCTGGTAAGTGTATTGCCCCGGGGATTTTTATGAAAAGGGGTTATCATAAGAATTCTGTAATCAGATATCTGTAGCTGCATAAACCTGTCTATGATCTCCTAAATCGTAATTTTGGGGGAAGTAGGACAACGGTGTTTTACTTTATTTTAACAAGGTAAAACATTCACTATAATCGCACCCGGCAGTCATAATTCCACGGTAACGATTAAACCCTTTAATGGCTTCATCGTATCGGCAGTATTCTAGTTGAGAAAGATGCATTTGTAAAGCTGTCATTTTTTGCTCCATAAACTCGCTAATATCCTCACAATAGCCCACCTCCTGGCTAGGAGTCCATACCTCATAGGCCAGAATGGTAGTTACCCTCCATGGTTGTATACCGCATTCAGGGAAAAAGGGTGCCCCCGATCGCTGGCAGGCTTCCATCAAGAGGAGATGAGTTACCTGGTGATCCCGGTTGCCTTCCTGGCTATGGGGAATATATACGATATCCGGTTTAATATCTCTTATAATGCTGGTGATTCTTACTAAGTTTTCTTTATTAAATTCAACATAGCCATCGGCTATGCGTAAAAAAATTACGTTGCTTACCTGCAAATGGTTAGCAGCCTTACTAGCTTCTTCCTCCCTTAGAGCAGCTAATTCTTCCTTGGCATATTTTAACCCCCCGGCATCTCCTGAGGTCATATACATAATTGTAACCTGGTTACCGGCTTTACAATGTTTAGCAATACTACCTCCACAGCCGATAATATCATCATCTGGATGAGGAGCTACAATAAGAACGTGTTGCACTTGCCTACCTGCCTTTCATTGGCTTTTTATTAAGATTTTAACATAATGAAGAATTAGAAAGAAAGGTGACAGGGGACGGTTCCTGTGTCACCCCTGCAGGGGTGACACAGGAACCGTCCCCTGTCACCTTTCACCTTTTGCGGTTAAAAAAGGAGGAAAAGCAATTAGTCCATGGGGCCGCCTTCCCAATACTGTCTTATTTTACGTAAAGCATAGCCGCCAAAAAACAGACCGTTAATAAAGGCCAGCGGTATAGCCATAGCCCCAAAGTAATGAAATTTCTGCTTCATATCTTCCTTGCCATCAGTGGTACGATACCTGGTCATATTATCCCTCCTTCCATAATCTATTTTTAACGGATATCAGCTGAAATATATCAAGATAAAATTTTCAGCTCTTATTCATTATGGAAGGATAAACTTTTGCTAACAGAAGGTATAGCAGAGTTCCACCTATGGTTAAAATTAACAACAACGTTACGAGTTTCGTAAACATACACATCACCCTTAATAGCTTGTGATGCATAGAAATTTTTATTCAGTTTTTTTATTGCGGGGCATACAAATAACTTCTTTGACCTGAGTAGAGAAAAAATGATTGGAATGAGCAGGTTCTATGATCAGGGCGGCATCTGCTCCCCGGCTGCTTCCGCCTATAGCAATTACCTCCTCTCCGTAAGGAATAAGACCGGCATCCAGTGCCATAATGGTAACCTCTATCGCTACTTTGACTCCCTGGCCAAATATTCTTAAAGTCTGGGCCATTATTTCCGCCGGATAAACACCCCCAAATTGGTTGCGGATAGCCCGGTCAGCACCGGCAAAAAAATGCGTGGCAGTTAAGACCCGAACTCCTTGTTCTATTAAATCTTTACGTGTAGCCGGGTCCATTTCATTTTCACCAGGTTTGGCAAAACCATTATGGTGGGTTACACAGACCAGATTTAGTTTCTGCTTGCCGCACTTATCAATTAATTGCTTGATAGTATTACCTTGATTAGATGCTACCACGATGTTTGTGATATTTAATTCCTCTGCTCGTTTGAGAGCTAAATCAATAACAGCTGCAGTATTTTGTGAACCAGCCTTATCAAAAAACATAAAAAACACCTTCCTTTAAAAAATAGACACAGATTACGCCGATTTCCTGCGATGCTTTCAAACCCCAGCAGGGCACACACATGGGTCTGCCCCTACAAATCAATCTTTAAAACTATCGATTTCATCTTCGTTTAAGGTTTTAACAATCATTATAGTGTGTAATTTAGATAAATCAACTTCGTGTTCATGGGCTATCTTTTGGCCTCGGGAATTAAAAACCACCTTGACTACAGGTCGGTTAGGATGTTCCCGGTTGGTATCAATAACGATTCCGGTATCACCGGTATTAAGTTTTACCACGGAACCAACCGGATATACGGCAATATTGGCAACTAGTGCTGTTACATAGGTCGGATCCAGGTAGATTCCACTCATACTTTTTAAAATATTTATACCCTGATTGATAGAATAGGGAGGTCGGTAAGGACGATTAGCCAATAAAGCGTCATAAACATCTGCAACCGCTACAATACGCGCATACTCCAGGATTTTTTCTCCGGCTAGATTACGGGGATAACCCTTACCGTCCCAGCGTTCGTGATGCTGAAAGGCAACATGGGTAGAAAGCAAGGACAAGTCGTGATATTCGCGCAGTATTCGAAACCCGAATTCTGGATGCCGCTTTATTTCACTAAATTCGTCCCGAGTCAGCTCCCCTGGTTTATTTAATATTTTTAAATTAACCCGCATTTTCCCGATATCATGTAATAGAGCGCCAATACCCAGTTCATTAAGTTGGGTATGATGGTAACCTGTAGTAATTCCGGTCATAATAGCTAAAATGCAGACATTTACAGAATGAGCAAAGGTATAATCATCAAAAGACCTAATATCCGAGAGACTGAATAAAATGTTACGATTGACCAGTAGTTCATCTACAATATTACTAACTGTTTCTTTTACTCTACGAATATCCAGGTTATGATTCTTACCTAATTTATTAAAGTTTTCCCTAACCATTCGTATGGTATTATTACGGGTTTCATCTGCAACCACATCGCGATATTCCAAATCACCGAATATTTCATCCCTGATATAAACTGATTCGATTTCCAATTCGCCCAGTCTTTTTATATAACTATTACTAAGTACTACACCACTATGTAATAATATGCGACCATCACTACTAAAGATAGCACGGGCAACTACCATACCTTGTTTTAGTTTTTGTACAGTTATTCGTCTCATACTTTATCACCTTGCTAAATTTTACGTCATTCTTTGTTTGAATTCTAGATTTTTCCACGACTTCCTGGCCTGTTATTTTGTCATTTCTTTAGTTAATGTAGCAATACCTGCATATTAACTAATTATTTTTAGTTGAAGGGGAAAAATGAGAGTACTAGAGAAGACTCAAACAATTGCTATATTAAGGTTTAAGTGATACATTAGAATTAATTAAAAACAAACATAGGGGCGTTAAATGAAACGTAAAAAACCTTATTTTCCAAGGCCAGTATTAAAAGATCTAGTTAATGAAATTAAAAAAATGATAATAAGCAATACAGGACAATTATCCATTCTTGATTTGATTGAGGAAATACCCTTTGAGGTCAGGCCCCAGGTGATAGATAGCCTATCTGCCTTTCATGATCCAGAACTGGTACCATTCTATTATCTATTAAAAATGGAATATGGTAGTGAACTAACTGCAGTTTGTGACCGAGCTTTGGAGAAATGCCGTATGGCAGGTATGAACATAACTCCCCCGGTATTCTTTAGAGGAGAATTTATTAAATCGTATGCCAGTATTAGTCGCCATACCGGGCGTATGACCATAGATGTAGCCTGGCATATAGGTGGATCCAAGGTTTATGTAGAATGCTTTTATCTTATCTTTAATCCGGATGGTATTCACAGTTTTTTTATTATAGAAAACATGCCATTAATAAAATATGAACAAGACCGTAAAATATTGCCCGAGATGATAGAACTAAACCTGGAGGAGACCTGCTATCTTATACAGGAGTCATTCAATCTTAATGTTGCTAATATGAGTCGACCCGCCCTGGGTAAATTCTTGTATCAGAAATACCTGGATTTAAATATAAACCAACAAAATTACGAATGGATTAAGAACCTCTTACGAAGAATATCAGCTCGTTTAACCCCACGCCAGGTTATTAACAGCTTTTTTAACGCATTGGACCGTAACGATTTTGCTTATATATTTTCACTCTTATCCGGGCGCCAGCTGTCGCCGAATGTCTTTTTTGAACGATTTGCCGAGTTGATTAATCCTGACGCGATGATTCTGGAAGCTGAGGCCAAAGATGTACAAGGATCACGAAATACTGCCCGAGTAACGGCCTCATTGACCAGGGTGGAAAATCACAAGTTTTATAATTGCCAATACCGATTCTACCTGTTGCACGAATCAGGTTATTGGTCTATTGGAGATATAGAAAAGTGCAGTTACCAATTAATAGATCCGGATTCAGACCAATCACCTTTGAATAGGCTGCTTTTCTGCCGGGTATATGAAATAATAGATATAGAAGGACTCTTTGAAGCATTGGACCGCATAGATAACATTAGGGAAATTGAAGAATTACCCTATGGTACTCATCTGCGTATCAGCTATTTTGATGATAATTATAACCATGGAATATCCTTTATGAGCGGTGTTATTGCCGACATAATCCTGAACGGCGATGAATTAGTAGTTATGTCGCAAAACTCTGCTACCATAAGTGACATCGACCATTTATTTAATGAGCAGTTGGTTGTGGCAGTAATCCCCCAGGGTGACTATGAAGTGAGTATGATGACTGCCTATACTTATCTGGGAGGACAGTATAATAACTTTGAAGATTTGTTATATCAGGGAGAGGATAATCCTATCTATGATGATGGCATGCGCTTGATTACCACCCGTTACCTGGTAAAAGACCGGGAGCGGGTAGTAAAACGAATAGAAGAACTAAAGACTATTAAGATAAAACTGGATAATAGTTACACCCTGTATTATCAAATCGTCAAACAAAACGGCAGCAGTAATTTTTTTGCCGAATACTTACTCGGTCCCAGTTGGGTAAATGTATCGGCTTTTGGTGAGCGGGATATAAACCTGGCCCGACAGGAATTCGAGGAACAGATGTATGGGTGTTTAGAGTTTGACGGTATGGAAGTCAGAAATGAAGGCTTTTTTGATATATTAACCACTGATATTAAAAGGGAATACCCGGAGTTAGAACCGCAGTTAAAAGAAATTTATCTGGATAAGTGGTATCATAGCCAGTTAAGCGCCTTAAGCGGAATGAGTCCTTCGGAAGCATGTCAGACCGAAGAGGGCAGCAGATTATTGTGGGCAATGTTTAAAAATCTAAAACAGAATAGTAAGGCCCCTTATATGCAATACCGTAAGAACATTGGTCTTAAGGAATATATTCGCAAGGTGGAACAAAAAAAAGAAAGCAAACAGTAGAAATTTGTATTGACAGCGCTTATTTGTTTAAATATACTTTATAGATAATCGACAAAAAACTAAAACAGGCTATGAAGGGAACCGACACGTGGAGTAAATTGATAACAGAGAGCCGGTGCGAGCTGAGAACCGGTATCAACCTTCAGGTGGTGATCATCCTGGAGCTGCTATCTGAAAGACCTTGAAAAGGTTTAGTAGGTGGTGCCGGACGAAAAAGTCCGTTAACAAGTTAGCATCGAATAATCTGTGCTGCAAGAGGTCGCGTGAAAGCGACAAGCAGGGTGGTACCGCGGGAAATTACCTCTCGTCCCTGAGCTGGGAGAGGGGTTTTTTTATATCCTTTTTTAAATGTAGGATGGGTTTTTTGAGGAAAAATAAGGAGTGGTATGGATGGGACTAAGGATTTATCTGGATGGCAAATTTGTTGATGAACCGGATGCCAAAGTATCAGTTTTTGACCATGGCTTTTTATACGGTGACGGTGTTTTTGAAGGGATAAGGGCTTACCACAACAGCGTATTCCGTCTAAAAGATCATGTTGATCGTCTTTATGATTCGGCCAAGGCTATAAATTTGGAAATTCCAATTAGTAAAGAAGAGATGTCCAATGTTATAGTAGAGACTTGCCGGCAAAATGAACTCAGGGATGCCTACATACGGGTAGTAGTATCCAGAGGTAAGGGAGATTTGGGGTTGGACCCTAAAAAATGCAATATAGCTACAGTAGTATGTATAGCTTCTTCAATTACTTTATACCCGTATGAAACTTATACCAACGGGTTGACTGTAATTACTGTTCCTACCCGTCGTAATGGTCCCGAAGGGGTTAATACCCGCATTAAATCTTTAAACTACCTGAATAATATTATGGCTAAAATTGAAGCTAATATCGCCGGGGTACCGGAGGCCATCCTGCTTAACCAGGAAGGTTATGTAGCCGAGTGTACCGGTGACAATATATTCATGGTTAAAAACGGCGTATTAAAAACTCCGGCTATACACCTGGGTATGCTGGAGGGAGTAACCCGTAACGAAGTAATTAAACTGGCACAAAAGAATGGTATTCCAGTAGAAGAAACCACCTTTACCCGTTATGACCTTTTTGTTGCTGACGAGGTCTTTTTGACTGGAACCGCCGCGGAATTAATCCCGGTAACCAAAATTGATGGCCGGGTAATTGGAAATGGTAAACCAGGACCAGTCTTTGCTACTCTTTTGGGCGAGTTCCGGGAACTGGTTAAAGAACCCGAAGGCCCCGAAGCAGTTATATTTGGGTAGAAACCAGACAGGGAAATTCACGCGGATCCCGCGGATTTTTCCTTATAATCTAAATCAGTGTAAATGGTGGAACAGCAGTAGTGCCCGGCAGGTGATTAACGCAGATTCAATATGATTAACACCGATTTGGCAAGGGCACGTAATCTATAGGGGCGAATGTATGTGTTGGCCCGGAATAGGCAGCTTTAACGCAACGGGATTTACCCTCCGGGGGTCAGTGGTCGGCCGGGCAGACACACGGGTTAAGCCTCTACAAAAACTATAAAAAGAATCCGCGTAAATCTTAATAAAATCCGCGCGATCCGCGTGAAATTATAATTGGAGGTGACTGGTATGCGCAGTGATTTGGCCAAAAAGGGCCTGGAAAAGGCTCCGCACCGTTCGCTTTTTAAAGCCCTGGGACTTACTGATGAGGAGATGTCCCGACCTCTAATAGGAATAGTAAACTCAAAAAACGATATTATTCCTGGCCATATTAACCTGGATAAAATTGCCGAAGCGGTAAAAGCCGGTGTACGCCTGGCCGGGGGAACCCCAATGGAGTTTCAGACCATTGGTGTTTGTGATGGCATTGCTATGAACCATACCGGTATGAAATATTCTCT
>Ga0123335_1006527_pt1 | contig 13548 bp, 10 predicted proteins | sample BiotimSIPDNA_2_FD_89707 | JGI IMG/M metagenome (GOLD analysis project Ga0123335, IMG submission 89707) | Anaerobic biogas reactor microbial communites from Washington, USA - Biogas_R2 time_0 SIP DNA | ecosystem: Engineered > Bioreactor > Anaerobic > Unclassified | place: Washington, USA... | reverse complement strand
TCCCGCACACGCCGAGGCTGTGAAAAAATTGTAGGGTGCGTGAAACGCACCACAACCGGTAGTGCATGGTGCGTTTCACGCACCCTACATAATATTGTGTTCTCAATGAATTGAAATCAATTTTTTCACAGCCTCGCCGTGTGCGGGATAATATATCGGCAAGTTATTATGTTTTACAGATCCTTAAATCCAGGGCGGCCGCCATGAGGGCAGCGCAACTTGCGTTTACGCCCGCCGCTTGCGATCGGTTCAACGCGGCGGCAGAGATGGCACCGTTTGACCGCCGACGCCCCGGGGCGCGGGAACCGGTTCCGGACCGGACAATTGAGACGCCGTGCCCGTGCTCGAATGAATGCCCCGCCGCAAATTCTCGGCGCGCGACAGCAATTGGTCGGTGGGAACAATCGTTTGCGGCCTGAGCTGATAGTCCAGAACTCGTTGATCTCGAATGTGGCCGGGCACGAAATTCTCGGTGATGAAATCCAGCACCGGATATTCGTACCAAGGCGGCGGGATATCCTGTATCACCGTAAGCGTCTCGTAGCCGTCCTTGACCAGTCTAATCTTCCGCTTGCCGTAATATGTGAAACTGGTCGAGACGGGCGTAGTGCCGATCTCATAATCGTCCACGTAAAGCAATGCCCCCGGCGGATTGGTGCGGATGGTCATTCGCCGGTGCAAGCAACCCGAAAAACAGCCCACCGTCAGCGCCGTAGCGATCAGCACAAGGCCGGCCTTAACAGCGGGGCGAATCGTTTCTTCTCGGCGATCGGCTCCAAACATGGCGCTTCGGCTCCAAGCATGGCGCTATTGAAAAAGGAGGATTTGCTAAAAAACGGCTGAGGCGGGAGTATAATCGGCACGGCGAACCGAGGCTAGGCCGAATTTTCGCCATCCCCCCCCCAAGCATACTGGTTGTCCACGAATTTCACAGCTATACTTGCTTTGAGCGACAGAATATGACGAAAATCGTCCCTGCGTCCAAACCGATCGTATGCCCCCTCCAAACAAATCGCTTGAAGTAAAATACGAAGTAATAATTCATGGATAACCTGACCGACATCTGGAGTCATTGCCTCGAATACGCCGCTTCGAGCGATATCGGTCTGCGCCGCGCAAACAACCAAGACGCTTTTACCGTCGCTTTGGCCGGAGACCAGGCCGATTTCGAGCGGCGAGGTCATGTGCTGATGGTGGCCGACGGCATGGGCGCCCACGCCGCCGGGGAATTGGCCAGCAAGATCGCCACCGACGTGGTCTCGTTGACCTATCGGAAATTGATCGATCAATCTCCGCCCGAGGCGATTCTCTCCGCCGTGCTGGAGGCCAACCGGCAAATTTACACCCGGGGGCAGGCGGATGCCGATTTTCGCGGGATGGGCACAACCGCATCGACGTTGGTTGTCTTGCCGGCCGGGGCTTTGATTGCCCACGTCGGCGACAGCCGCGTCTATCGACTCCGGGGGGGTAAAATCGAACAATTGACTTTCGACCACAGCTTAGTCTGGGAGATGCAAAAACTGGGCCAATCGACCGATGCCGAAGTGCCCGCTTTCGTCTCGAAAAACATCATTACCCGCTCGCTGGGCCCAAATTCCGCGGTGCAAGTCGATCTCGAAGGCCCGTTTCCGATTCAGCCGGGCGACACCTTCATGCTTTGCAGCGACGGACTGTCGAACCAAGTGAAGGACGACGAAATCGGCATGGTGCTGAATTGCCTCCCGCCCAAGGAAGCCGTGCAAACGCTGATTGATCTGGCCTGTCTGCGCGGCGGGCCGGACAACATTACCTCGATTGTCGTGCGGGTGTTAGGCCCTCAGATTGCCCAAGCCGACGCGAACGAGCAACCATTGTCGCCGGCCGAAACTCCGGCGCGGCCGGTACACCCGCTGATTTGGACCGCGCTGGGAGCGGCTTCGCTGGCCGCCGTCGGGCTGTTTTTCCTCGAATATCCGTTGGCGGCGCTGGTTTGCCTGTTGCTGGCGGCCGCCGCCGGCGCGGCGGCCCTCGTGCAACGATACGGCGGCGGCAGCCGCATCGAACCAGACCAGCGCCGCTTCGGCCACGGCCCCTATGTCGTTTGCAGCGGCGAACCGACCCCAGACCTGCTGGCCCGATTGATCGAAATCGGCCGCCAACTCAAAGACGCCTCGCACAGCGAAAATTGGTCGGTCGATTGGTCGGTTTTCGACCGGTTTCTGGCCGAAGCGACCAAGGCCGCCCAGTCGGGCAATCTCGCCACCGCCGCCCGCGCTCATCTACAAGCAATTTCTTCGATCATGGCCCAACTTCGCCGGCAACCACCCGCCAGCAGCGACAGCGGGGTATTCACGTTCTGATCGGTATGTCAACAGCAACGGGTCAGATAGCATCAGGAAGGTTGCCAAGCAGATGTTGCGTCAGGGAGATAAACAGGAGAACTGCAAAGTCCGGGGGCTGGTCCATTTTTCGATCATTCAGGTCTGAAAAACGCGGACACCCCCCCTGGCGACGGGAGACAGCCGCACCATTTTCTGGTTAAACCGCGAAAATTGGGACTGTCCCCGGTTAACCGGGACGTGCGCCAACTTGTGGTTACTCAATGTTGAATTGATGGGTACATTCTGTTCGTAGTACCGACTTTAGCTGGAAATTCCGCCTAAAGGCGGCACTACGAACAAGTCACTCCACGACTGACAAAGCAATAGGGGAATCCACTCCGATTTTCGTCTGAAAAATGTTCTCTCTTGCTTTCCCGCGACCGGTTCTGCTACACTCTCGCCCCCTGCTTTTGGTCCATTCGAGTGCGTTTGGCCAAACAGGGGGGAAACCGGGTGCGGCTGGGTTCCGTTAAGTTGGCGGTCGAGCCGCGAAACCACGCCGCCCGCGACAAGGAGGTCGCCGGTGTTGTCGAAATGTCCTATCCGCCGAAAATTGTTGCTGGGGCTGGCGCTGCTGGTGCTGGTCGTGGCGATTCTGTCCAGCACCGGGCTGATCGCCACGAACGCATACCGCGACCTGGTCAACAGCCTCAGTTGGCGGGTGAGCGAGTTGCCGCTGGCCGCCGAGCTGAGCAACCATGTCAGCGATTTACGCATTACCGTCGGCGAATTGCGGGGACTACGCGCAGACTCCTTTCCCGGCGCGGAGGTGAATCTGGTGCACGTTCGCGTGTGGACGGCGCGCGACAGATTCCGCTCGCAGTTCAGCAAGGTCGAGAGAGCGCTGGAACGATACCGCGACCAGTTGGCCGGCGAAGCGCGGGCCGATCCCCGAATGTCCGACCACAAACGCGAGGAGGAAACGATCCGCAAGATCGAAGCGCAACTGGAGCGCATCCGCTCGACCAACCGCGACGAGGACTGGATGCTCGACAACGTCAAGATCGAATGGCTCGACGTGGAGTTGGAGAATTTGCAGGTCCTGGCCGCCGAGTTGCCCAGTCACTTGCACGCGAAGTTGGCCGGTTTTTCGCACGAAGTCCGCGGGCAATACGGCGTGTTGATCGTCATCGCCTGGGCGGCCACGCTTTCCGCCGGCCTGATCTTCCTGTTGTTCATGCGGCTCTCCTACGTTTGGGTATTCAAACCGCTGCGGATTTTGATCGGCGGCTCCCGCCGCGTGGCGGCCGGAGAATTCAATTATCGCATCCGCCTCGACAGCGAGGACGAAATGGCCGAACTGGCAAAGGCCATGAACGACATGACCGCCAGATTCCAGGAAATCCGCGACGATCTCGATCGGCAGGTGCAAGTGCGGACCAAGCAGGTCGTCCGCAGCGAGCAGTTGGCCGGCCTGGGCTTTCTCGCCGCCGGAGTCGCCCACGAAATCAACAATCCGCTGGCCTCGATCGCCATCTGCGCCGAATCGCTCGAAAGCCGCCTCGGCGAATCGCTCGGCGAGAACGATCCCCAACGCGCCGTCGTCGCCGAATATCTCCGCATGATCCAATCCGAGGCATTCCGTTGCAAGGAAATTACCGGCAAGCTGCTCGATTTCTCCCGCGTCGGGCCGGGCGTAAGGGAAAACGTCGAATTGGGCGAAGTGGTCCGAGACGTTATCGACATGATCGGACACCTGGGAAAATATCAGCGAAAACCGATCGAGTTCCATCAGGTTGGGCCGATCGCGGCAAACGTGAATCCCCAGGAGATCAAGCAGGTCGTGCTGAACCTGCTCAGCAACGCCCTCGACTGCTCGGACGACGGCGGCACGGTCAGGGTCGCCTTGGCGACTTCCGCGGGCTTCGCCCTGCTGACGGTTTCCGACGACGGCTGCGGCATGCCGCCCGAGATTCTGGAGCACGTATTCGAGCCGTTCTTTACCCGCCGCCGCGGCGGGCAAGGCGTCGGACTGGGACTTTCGATCACCTATCGGATCATCGCCGACCACGGCGGGGACATCGAGGCGCACAGCGGCGGCGAGGGCCGCGGCTCGACGTTCCGCGTCCGGCTGCCGCTGGCCGGCGAAAACAAGGAGGACAAAGATCATTTCCACGCCAGAGCCGCATAAACGACTGAAACTTCTCTTCGCCGACGACGAGCGTTCGTTGCAGGAACTGATGCGCCTCGAACTGCCGCGAATGGGGCACGAAGCCACGATCTGCCCCGACGGAACCACCGCCGCGGCAGCACTCGAACGGAATACTTACGATTGCATCCTGGTCGATCTGGATATGCCGGGACTGAGCGGCATCGAGGTGATTGCCCTGGCCAAACAGCTTTCGCCCGACACCGAGGCCGTCGTGCTGACCGGCAAATCGTCGCTGGAGACGGCCGTCGCCGCTCTGCGGCACGGAACGTTCGACTACCTTACGAAGCCCTGCAAACTGGTCGATCTCCAAACCGTCCTCCGCCGCGTTGCCGAAAAACGCGAACTGACCTACAAGTATCGGGCGCTGCAACAGCGGCTCAAACGGATCGAGGGATCGGTAAACCTGGTCGGCGATTCCGATGCGATGCGCCAAGTCAACCGGCTGGTGGCCAAGGTCGCCCCCACCGATTCGACCGTGCTGATCCTCGGCGAAACCGGAACCGGCAAGGAACTGGTCGCCCGGGCGGTGCATGAGCAAAGCGCACGGGCGGAGATGCCGCTGGTGCCGGTAAACTGCGGCGCACTGCCCGAAAATCTGATCGAAAGCGAGTTGTTCGGCCATCGCAAGGGGGCCTTCACCGGCGCCGACGACCATCGCACCGGACTGCTGCAAGTGGCCAACGGCGGCACGCTGTTCCTCGACGAAATCGGCGAGTTGCCCAAGCCGATGCAGGCGAAACTGCTCCGCTTCCTCGAAAGCGGCGAGGTCCGCCGCGTCGGCGACAACGAATCGGTAATCTGCGACGTGCGCGTGGTTTGCGCCACGAACCGCGACCTGGCGGCGATGGTCGCCGGCGGCGAATTCCGCGAGGACCTTTGGTTCCGCATCAACACGTTCGAGATTCCGCTGCCGCCGCTGCGCGAGCGGATCAGCGACATTCCGCCGCTGGCTCGCCACTTGGCCGCCCGCTTCGGCGCGCCGCGGGGCAGCGACGACGGCGTCTTCTCGCCCGACGCGCTCGAAGCGCTGGACAAACACACCTGGCCGGGCAACGTCCGCGAGCTGGCCAACGTGATCGAACACGCCATGATTCTCTGCGACCGACTGCCCATCGAGTTGGAGCACTTGCCGCGGCGTTTTTTCAGTCGCGCCGCGGCGAAGCCCTCCCCCAAACCCGCTGATTCGCTCAATCTCCGCGAGTTGGAATTGCGTGCCATAAACGAGGCGCTCGACCGCCACAACGGCAACAAGCCCAAGGCCGCCGAGGAACTGGGCGTCAGCCTGAAAACCCTCTACAACAAGCTCAGCCAGGCGAGCAAGGAAGACGCGGCGTAAAAACGAACGGTTATACCCAGCCGGATCGTCCAAAGCCTGCCGGTCTCTCGAGCGGAGCCGTCTTGACCGATTGTGAAAACGTCATAAGATAGACTTCGCAATCCGTTCACCTCGGCCGCCCAACCAAGAGACTGTGTTAACTTGTTCTACCCCGTTTTTTACCCCGAGAGGCAAGCGGCCGTCGGCGGCGAACCAGGAGTTCCACCGCAAATCCAGCATTTCCATCGGAGGCCGGTTGTGTACGCGGACCGCTTTTCCAATATTCTGGTCGTCGAAGACAACGAATCCGAGCTGGGTCTGTTTTGCGAGTTGCTCGAAGACGAGGGGTTTCGAGTCATCGGGTGCGGTTCCGCCGGTGAAGCGCTCGAACACGTGCGCCGACACAACTTCGGCGTGGCCGTGGTCGATTATCGTCTGCCCGACTTGACCGGAACGCAATTGCTCGAGCAAATCCACACCTGCGACGACCATGTGCGAGTAATCATCTACACCGGCGCCGCTTCTTACGATTCGCTCAAGGAAGCGCTCAATCTCGGCGCCTTCGCCTATCTGGAAAAACTCAGCGACCGCGCCGAGTTGTTGCGCCACGTGCATCGGGCGTGTCACGAGCGGGTGGAGCGCTACGCACTCGATCTGGAGCGGGCGGTGGCCGGCCGCACCGAGGAACTCGCCCGAAGCAACCGCGAACTGGAAACTTTCGCTTCGGTTGTCGCCCACGATCTGCGGTCTCCGCTGCTTACAGTTTCCGGCTATTGTCAATTGATCCACGATGAATTGGGCGACCGCTTGGACGGCAAGGCGGCCGACTATCTCGAACATATCGTCGAGGGCGCCGCGAGGATGAGCCGCTTGATCGACGACCTGCTGGAATACTCCCGCGCGGGGCGTTCACGCGAACCGTTCCGCAAAGTCGACATGCAAAACATTCTCGTCCTGGCGGCGGCGAACCTCGAAGGCTTGATCCGAGCCGAGCAGGCGCAGGTCGAGATCGGCGACATGCCGGCAGTCACGGGCGATCAAACCCAACTGGTGCAACTGTTCCAGAACCTGCTGGACAACGCCGTCAAGTTTCGCCGCCGGGAGCCGCCCCGCATCCGCATTGCGGCCGAGGCGGCCGAAAACGGCTGGCGATTCGCCGTCGAGGACAACGGCGTCGGAATCGCCGCGGAGCATTGCGAGCGGATTTTCCAAACCTTCCAGCGGTTGCATGGCCGCGAGTATCCGGGCAAGGGCATAGGGTTGGCCACCTGCAAGAAGATCGTCGAGCGGCACGGCGGCAAGATTTGGGTCGACTCGGCGCTCGGCCGCGGCACGACGTTTTACCTGACGCTGCCCGAATAATGCAGGGCGGAGGGAGGGAGGGGGACAGTCCCATTTTCGCAGTACGGGACAGTCCCCTGTGAAACCACGAAAGTCGGGACAGTCCCCTCTGAAACCGTGAAAATCGGGACAGTCCCCTGTGAAACCACGAAAATCGGGACAGTCCCCTGTGAATCGAATCTTTAGCAGCGGCATTCGCCAACGTCCAATATCCGCATGAGGATGTGTCCGAGAATCAGATGCGCGTCTTCGGCAATTTGCATGTCGTCGATTTTTACGTGGAAGACGCAGTCGGCCATGCCTTTCATTTTACCGCCGTCGTAACCGCAAAAGGCGACGGTGGTGCAGCCGATTTGCTTGGCGTATTCAAATGCGCGCAATACGTTTGGCGAGTTGCCGCTGCCGGAGATGCCCAAGACGACGTCGCCCTGTCGGGCGAAGTTCTTCAACTGTTCGACGAAGATGTATTCGTAGCCGACATCGTTGCCCAAGGCGAGGATCAAGGGCGTGCAGTCGGTCAGGGCCATGACGCGGAACTTTTTTTCGGCATCGAAACAGGCGCCCTTGTTCAGGTCGCAGACCATGTGCGAGGCGGTCGAGCCGCTGCCGCCGTTACCCATCAGGAAGACCGTTCGCTGGTTGTCGTAGGCGTCGCGCAAGACCTGGGCGACGGCGGCGATTTCGCCGAGGTCCAGCTCGGCCAACACGCCCTGCAACTTGTTGAGATATTCCCGCGCGCCCGCCGCGTATTTGTCCATCATTGGAAATCCTCGCCTGATATTTGGGAGTTTTTAGGTCCTTACGAAATCGGAAGCTCAATATAGCAACGTAACAGTTTTCGAACTCGGCGTAAAGACGCGGGGAGCGAGTTTTGAAATTGCACGTCCGTATTTAGCTCCGGGTGAATGCGCCCGGAGCGGCACCGGTTGTTATGGGCAATCCCTGCCCGCCGTGTATTCACGGCGGGCTAAATGACCGATTTCCAAATCGCGTTATTAGAACTCCAGCCGTTCGAACGCGCGGAAACCGATCCGCAGCGGGACGATCGTGGCGGCGGCGCCCAGGACCAGGCTGGCCGCGCTGCCCGAGACCAGCCAGAAGACGAGCCACCATTTCATGCCGGTGGGGCTTTGCAAGCTAAGTTCCAGGTCGGCGTATTCGGTGGCCAGATAGAAGTGGGTGGGCAAGGCGGTCAGCAGCACGACGAAGAGGATGTAAAGCGTGCTGAGCACGAGCGTCAGCGTGCCGCCGAATCCGGCGGCAATGCGCGAGGGAGTATCGGCCCGGAAATTGGGCAACCAGGCGCCGAAACCGACGGCGATCCCCGCCAAACCCAGGCACAGCACCACGCAGGTCAACTGGTGGCTGACGATAATCCAGGTCGAGACCTTGAGCATGACGTCGCTGAGCAGCACCAGTCCGCAACAGGGGAGAATCGCCCCGCCGACGGCGAAGAAGAACTTGCCCCATACGATCGAGCGGCGTTCGATGCCCAACAGCCCGAGCACCCAAAAACGGCGGCCTTCGAGGCTGATCGTGGGGTAGATGAACCGCGTGGTGAACGTCGAAAGCAGCAGTCCCACGACCGCCAAATTGAGAAAACTGACCATATTCACCCAACTGATCGAGGAAATGTCGTAAGTGAATCGTTGGATATTGAGGAAATAGATCACCAGCAGGCCGAAGAAAATCAGGAACTGCGACCACTGCAACGGGTCGCGGCGAAAGAGCCGCATATCCTTGACCATCATCAAACGCATTTCGGCGGAAAACGGGCGGAGCAGCAGGAACAGCCCTCGGTCGAAAAACATACGCCGCGAGCGGCGGCGGCGCAACGATCTGCCGTACAGCCCGCTGTAGGCCGCGCGATACGATCTACCCGCCGTCCAAACCGCATACTGCCGAAAAAACAGGGCGTTGGAAACGGTCAGCACGAGAAACAGCACGCTTTCGTTCCAATCGCCCGACGCCGATGCAAGCAACCCCATGCTCAGCCACCAACTCGGCAGCAAGCGCTGTTCGGAGAACCGCAACCGGCCGAGGATTTCCTGGAACCAATCGGGCGTGAGCAGGTCGTTGCGGGGACCGACGAGCAAACCCAAGCCGACCCAAACGGCGAGAATGGCCAACAAGATCAAACCGCCGACCAACAGCGTCGCGCGGCTTTCGGGAAAGCGCCGCACCACCCAAAGACAAATTATCGACCCGATCGAGACGGGTATGTAGACAAAAGCGACGACAAACGGCAGCAGCATGGCGTAGTAGTACCAAGGCGCATTCGCCACCACCCCGTAGGACAACAAGATCGGACTGCCCAGCAGCATGAATCCCCAACTGCTCAGCACGATCGCCTCCTGAAACTTGTGGAGGAAGATTCTTTCGTCGCGGGCGGGAGTAGTCAGCAAATAGGCCGCTTCGCGCGAGCGGAACAGCGAGCCGTAGAGAATTATCGCCGACGAGATGAGCAACATCGCCAATAGGGCCAAAAAAAACATGCTGAACACGCCGCCCACGGCTTGGGCATACATGCCGGGCTGAGTGATTGTCGATTCGAGGAACCAAAACCCGTCGGCGAACATCCAGAACATGCAACCCCACAGCAGGCTGGTCAGAAATGCGACCAACGACACGCGGAATCGCGAATGGGTCATCGCCTGCCGCAGGATTGTGGCGAGCATCCGATTACGCGCCCGCCGAAACGCCCGCGACTCCCGGTGCGGCGGAAGGAAATCGATCGGCGGCGCGGCGTGCGGCGTTTGCATGGTCTCTATCGCAACTGGCGGCTCGCACCGCCATTGGGGATCCGTCAAACAATAACTTGCCGATTACTTGATTCCCAGTGGATGTTCCCGATTCTTTCCCAACTGGCCGTTGCCGGAAGTCAATTCCAAAAACAGCGGTTCGAGCGACGTGTGGGTCGATGCCAATTCGGCCTGCAATTCGCCCACCGTGCCCAGGAAGTGGAGTTGCCCGTGATCCATGATGCCGATCCGCTCGGCTATTTCCTCGGCGATTGCCAGGGTGTGGGTTGACATGAAAACGGTCGCGCCGTCGGCGGCGCGTTGGCGGAGCCGGTCCTTGACCGTCCGCGTGCTGCGCGGATCGAGTCCGGTCATCGGTTCGTCGACGATCAGCACGGTCGGATCGTGCAACATTGCCGAGGCGAAAATCAGCCGCTGCTTCATGCCGTGCGAATAGGTCTCGCTCAGATCGTCGATGAAGTCGCCGAGATCGAAGAACTCGCACTCGCGGCCGATACGGCTGGCTGTTTCCGCGCGATTCAGCCCGCGCATTTCGGCGGTGAATTCGAGAAACTCGCGCCCCGACAGCTTGTCGTAGAGAAACGGCTCCTCGGGCACGTATCCGATTTCGCGGACGGCGCGGCGGACGTCCCTGACGAGATCGACCCCGCAAACGCGCACCGTGCCGCGCGTGGGCCGGAGCAGGCCGGTCAGCATCTTGATGGTCGTGGTCTTGCCGGCCCCGTTCGGACCGAGCAGGGCGAACAACTCGCCCGCTGGAATGCGCAACGTCAAACCGTTGACGGCCACCTTGTTGGCATAGGCGCGAGTGACGTTCTCGAACTCAATCATGGTTGATGTCCATCCACGCCTGATTATCCGGCATCCACCAATTGTCGCCGGCCGATTCGATCAATTCTTCAGTCCGCTGTTGGTCCATGCGGACGAAGGTGACGGTGGTATTGGAAAACTTGGCCTGCTGTTTTATCACCGCGCCGTCGCGCCGCACCCATAATTTGCCGAGTTGGTCGCGCTGATTGCCGGAATCTCCACCCGTGTCGTTGCGATAGACGACCAACCAGACGTTTTCCACTACGTCGCCGTGCGTAATCGGCACCAGCCCCTCGACCTTGGCGTGAACGATTTTAATCGGGTTCTTGGAGGGAATCAGCGGACTATAGACGGGAACCGACCAAGAGCGGCCGGCATACAACCCCGGCAACGCGGCCTGAGGCGAAAAGAAATCGTTCGGCAACGCATTGGCCGGATAGGGAAACTCCCGCTCGAGCGACAAACCGCCGGCGCGAATTTTCACCTGTATTTGCCCCTGATCGACCGTGCCCCTCATGCCGATCAATTCATCGATATTATTTAGCCGCAAGGACGACTCGAAACAGATCAAATGTCCGAAGCTATCGACGCTCAACACGCTACGGGCGTCGATCCGCAACTCGTCGATCGTTTTGCCCATCATCTTGGTGAGCGGTTGCAGCCAGCCAGGCATGACCTCGCTCAGCGGGAACTCATCGAAATGCATCCGGCCGCGAATGTCGCGCAACCCCGTCTCGCCCGGCCGCGTCTCGCTTAATGCCCAGCCGTGCGGCTTATCGTCGACGAAAATCTCCCAGCCCACCGGTGGTTCGTTAAGCTGAGAATCGACCAACTCGGGCAAACGGGGAGGCTCGCCGATCAATAGCAGTGGCAAGACCTTGTCCTGGACCAGCCAACTCATGGTTGACAGCCAAAGAACCACGACGGCGACGTTGAACCAGCGACTATACATGGCGGTGCGAGAATAATCAGGTGCCCAACATTCTATCATACCTTGCGGGAAGTTCCACTTTGTAGGGATAATTTGCCGCAATCCTTCGGCCCAAAACACAAACGCTGAAACGGCGTAACCGTTCGCGGGCCGGCTGGCTCGTTTTTTCAGTCCTTCAGGTCTGGAAAAACGCGACTGCCCCCTTGCCGACGGAGGGGGTAGTCCCATTTTCGCGGTAAACCGCGGAAATTGGGACAGCCCTCTGTAATCGCCCCCCCGCATGGCCAGCAAAAATGCCGAAATCGCCGTTGCGTCAATTGCCAATTATATGGATGATATAAAACCGTTTGCCACGGACACCCTTTGTATGGAGACAAAATGGTGAATCGACACATATTTCTTGCGTGTTTTGCCTGTTTCTTTCTCTGCTCGGCATTTTTCGGCTGCAATCGAGCCGGCCAGGAAGGACAAGCGCCAACCGCCTCGATAAATCAACCCAAGTCGCCCGCCAACACTTCGGGTGGTGAAACTGAGACCGGGGTAAATCAATCACCCGACTCCGACCCTCGATACCCCGAGCTGCTGGTCGAAACCTCGCTGGGCAACTTTACCATCCGGCTGGATGGCGTAAAATCCCCTCTGGCGACTGATAACTTTCTCAATTACGTCGATTCGGGCCATTACGATCAGACGATCGTCCACCAGGTCTATGAAGGCCAGGGGATCGTCGCCGGCGGCTTCGGCACGAACTATATCGAGAAACCGGCGCGGACGCCGATCCGCAACGAGGCCCACAACGGTCTGAAAAACCTGCGCGGCACGATCTCGATGGTCCGTTACCCCGACGCCATCGACAGCGCCACCTGCCAGTTCTTCATCAATGTTTCCGACAATCCGGCCTTGGATCACCAGGCGCGCACGCCCGAGGGGTACGGATACTGCGTGTTCGGCGAGGTGATCGAGGGAATGGACGTCGTCGATCGCATAAACGCGGTCGAGGTTCAAGACACCGCCGAGCTTGAGCGAACGCCGGTAACGCCGATCGTAATCAAGTCGATCCGCCGCATAAGATAGCAAGCCGGAAGCAAAAGAGGGATCAAAAGGGCCGGGTGCCCCCGGGCGGTTTCGCGCCCAGGGGCATCTGGTCCTTTATCACATGAAGTGGTAAAAAGAACGAGCCGAAAAGCCCGCGCGGCAAAACGCGGCGGGGAACGAAGGAAATGAACGGTTCCAAAAGACTTTTGCGTGATTATTATTCGACGCAATAAAACCGGAGATAATCCAATGCCTGCAAACGCAATCAACTTATGTTCGATATGTTTGTTTTTATTGCTCGTTTGCCAGGCGGCCGGCGTTGCTCCCCCGGACTTGGGCGACGGCCGTGCCGCCGCGTTCGAGTTCGTACCGCACCGCATCGGCACTTTTCGCAGCGAAGCGTGCTGCGTCGGCGATTTCGACAACGACGGGAAATGCGACGTCGTCGCCGGCCCATTCCTCTATGCCGCCCTCGATTGGAAACCGCGAAAAATTCGCGAACTGGCCGGGAGCGTCGATGAATCGGGCAAGGGTTACTACGAAGACTTCATGAACGCCGCAATGGACGTCGATGGCGACGGATTGCTGGACGTCGTCTCCTGCTCATGGCACCAGAAGCGGGCAACCTGGTATCGCAACACCGGACGCGCCGGCGGCCTATGGCCCGAGACGGTAGTCGAAATTAACGGCAATTTCGAAACAGGCGGCGTTTACGACCTTGACGGCGATGGTCGGATCGACGCCGTTCTACCCTTCGTGCAGGGAACCGTCTGGTACGAACGCGCCTTGAAAGCTGACGGCACGGGCGGGTTTATCGTCCGCGTCGTTTCCGAAAAACCGAT
>Ga0123335_1006523_pt1 | contig 13555 bp, 16 predicted proteins | sample BiotimSIPDNA_2_FD_89707 | JGI IMG/M metagenome (GOLD analysis project Ga0123335, IMG submission 89707) | Anaerobic biogas reactor microbial communites from Washington, USA - Biogas_R2 time_0 SIP DNA | ecosystem: Engineered > Bioreactor > Anaerobic > Unclassified | place: Washington, USA... | reverse complement strand
GTTTTTATCTCCATTAAATTTAGTCTTAATTTTATCAAATACTTCTCGGAGTTTTATACAGAAAGTTTCCGCTCTATACTCAAAATTAAATTGCGCATGTACCATTTCTTCTTTATTATTTATATTTATTTGATTATATTGACATAACATTATAATATCATCTGACCAAGTTTTCCGTCTATCTTCTTCCCATTCATGTTTCTTAGCTAACACCATAAAATAATTATCACTTATTGGTATTATTAAATATGCATAAGTTATAACAGGAATTTGCTTTTTAGTTAGATTCTCATCTTCCTCTTTTACGGGTTTACTAAATACCTTGAAAAATGTTTTTTTAGTTCCTTTTAAAACATAGTCTTTAAAAATACTATGTTTTAAATCAATTGCTTCATTTCTAAATGATTCATATTTTTCTCTTCTATTAAAAAGATATACTAGCCTATCACCATCAAAATACATACAATACTTATCATCACTTCTAGTATGTTGATAATCCAATTCAATCACACTTTGAGTAATACTTATTCCTGCACTATTCAAAGAGAAATTATATATCTTATCATCAAAAGTAATACCCTCAAATATCATGTTATTTGTAAAAATAACCTTATTACCACTTAATAAAATTACATTATCTCCGGCTTTTAAATCTTTTGCTGGAACATTTTCTATATTATCTACTATATAACAATTATCATTATATTTTGAATAGAACATATCTCTTTCTCCTTTACAATCTTATAATAATATTATATCATAATTTTTCAATTTGTAAACATGAAAAAAGGGATTATTTAATCCCTTTTGATTTTTTAGGTTTTACCTCTATCTTTTCTTCCTTTTCTTTTATTTTCTTAGCTTTCTTAGCTAATTTCTCTTTTTCTTTCTTTTCAAATGCAGGATTGATGCCCCCTGTTAGATAATATGTGTAAGCGATACTAGCAGCATCTGTAACATCACTAGTAAATTGTTTAGTAAAATTAACTCTTCCAAATACTTCAAATATTTTATCAGCTACTTCTTGTTTCATCTCATCCCCAGTTTTCTTTGTACCATCATCTTTTTTTGTTTTAATTCCACCTAGTACTTGACTCTTTGCTGTCATAACCGAATAATAAGTAAATGGAATATCTAATTGAGATAATAATAGAATAATAGCTCCATGTACATGTGAAAGTTTTTTTAATGTACTGGGATTCTTACTACTAAATTCCTCTTCTATACCTATACCATCAACCTTATATTGTTTGAAAATATTTGATAAAGTATTATATATCTTAAGAACTTTTTCATTTTCTTCCAAGTCTTTATTAGGTATATACCCATAATCAATTATTTTGAATCCGTTTGTATCGAAGATGAACCACCCAGCGCAATTAAGTGAAGGGTCAATTCCCATAATTATCATTTAAATTCCACCTTTTTATTTTTAAAATAGGGTAAAATTCACAAAATATCTCCCTTATAAAAATTTTTATCTACAAAATAAAAAAGGATAGCTTTTAACTATCCTTATTTTTCTAATATGATACTTCATGAATTATATTTTCTAACCACTTGACCAATACTGTTTTTATCAGTTCTTATAGTTATACTTATAATAATTCAATCATATCATCAACCCGGTCTACAACATCTTTTCTTCCGCTTATGTTGGGCCGTGCTTGGTTGAAATAAATAATGTTTTCTCTAATAGGCTGGATTTATACTATATACAAATGCCACTAGCGCCTTTCCCCCTATAAACAATGTTTCCACCGTCTACATTATAAAAATAGAATATTTGTTCATTAATATATCTTTTAATGACACCAGGAATGATAGAGGAAAAAAATAAAGGGTGGTTTTCACCCTTTATTTTGATAATTAAGCTTCTTCAGTTTCAGCTTTTCTAATTTCTATTGGAGCTTCGTTTAATTTTGCTTCTTCCATAGCTTCTGTTTCTTGTAACATTGTGTTGTAAGCTATGTATTTACCATCAATTCTGAAAGCCTCTTGTTCAATTTTAACTAACTCTGCTTGTAAGGAATTTTTCCTCTCTTGTAATTTTTGAAACTCAGCTTTGATTTCTTCCATTTTTCTTAATATTAAGTTCTTATCCATTATAAGCTCTCCTTTTCAAAATGATTAATCTATAAATAGAATACCACCTCGTGGAGAACATATTACATTTTTACAAAAAAAATAAGGGAGTGAGCATCCCTTATTTTTATATTTATTCTTCAATTAGAATTACATTTGATTTATTAACAATCATCTTCATGTTATTATCAAATTCAACGACTGCATATCCAAGTTCCCAACGGTTTTTAGCTGGTCTTTGGAACTTATAATCGTACAAATGACATAAACATCCTTGTTCCATCAATACTTTATCATTTTTAACAATTTTACCGAAGTGATGAGTATGTCCAATTATTACCCCTCTATAATTAGGGTCAGGTAATAAATGTTTAATAGCCTGGAACCTTTCATCAGTTTGTACAACTGTTTTCATGTCTGTAATAGAGAATTCTTCTGGATGTGAGAAAATAACGTTTCCTATTTCTAGCCAATTATGAGGTACAATTACTACATTGTTATATTTCTTTGCTAAATGATCCATAGGATTTGCATTCTGCATAAAGAAATCTTTCATGCCACCACAATTTTTTGCTACAAATTTTTCAAATCTATATAAATCGTGGTTTCCACCAACCCAAATAACATATTTATAACGAGCTGTTAAAACATCTAATAACTTCTCAACTTTCTTTAATTCAACATCAAAGCTTACATCTTTAATTTTATCAAAATGGCTCATTGCATATCCATCATAAACGTCCCCATTTAATATAACAATATCAGCATCCAAATTATCCATGATTGCTCTATTAACAGCTCTGAAATTAATGAACGGAGAATGTAAATCAGAAAGAGATAAGATTTTTTGAGGTTTTAAATCTGTGAATTGTTTGTGTAATCCTTTAAGTAATTTTACTTTTTGAGGGGTCAATGATATTATAGATTCGTCATAATCATCATCCATTCCTTCAAATAAATTATGATTGTTAGATATATCTAGGTCAGCTAAATTTGTAATATCTACTTTCATATTTTCAATCTTGTCAACATTCCTAGAAGTAATATCTGTATTTACGTTAACATTAACTGTTGTTTCCACATTTACTGTTTTACAAGTCATTCTTGTATTTTTACAACGAGATGCTACAGCATCATATGATACTGGTAATCCAAATTCTTTAGATAAAATCCTAGCTATTTCACCGTATTTTTTTCCTTCTTCAAGTAATTTTAATCTACGGCTTTCAATAGGACCCTTCCATATGATTCTCATATACTCACTCCTAATAAGTTTTTGTACTTTGGTACTCCAAATCTAAATAAAATCATCTTTTCTTATTATAATAAACAAAACCATTTTATTTTTAAACAAAATGCGTTGCAAGAATAGTTAAATAGGCATTAAAAAACGATAGGAAAAAATCCTATCGTTTTTATTTTTACTCTTGCAATAAAATTACATTCCAACTACATTAGCACTGATATAAATATTATTTGCTGTTCCTGCTATTCCTGTTATAGTACCATTAACTTCTAAAGTTCCTTCTATATTTAATTTTTCTCCTTGGGGGATTGTTGCTCCCTTCGCAAGGATTAATTCACCTGTCATAGTGTCCCCAGTTTTGTTTACAACCTTGTTTTTAATATTATGAATGTTATCATATAAAGTATTATGACCATCCCTAGCTTCTACAATTTCAGGAACTTTTTCTGCAGGTAAATCTTCAATCATATGTGGTCTAATTTTCATTATTGGCATTTTTACACTTCCTTTAAAGTTTGTATATATTTAAGGCATAATGTTTTTGTATATAATAAGGATACAAATAAATCCAGTATATTAATAGATATCATTTATTTGGTTTCTGGAAAAAGTCATGAAAAAAGGAAGACATTGGTCTTCCTTTTTAAGGTTCTCTTATTAATTTTTAGGTTTCAATTCATACAAGTTCTCACAACTCATTCCACCGTAACCTTTGACACCTGTAATTTTTACTAATTTATACTTCTGAATTACATTTGCATAAGCTTTATATTGATTATCCCAAAGGGTTACTCTTACCCTTTCCCTTGGAGTTTGTATTATCATCCAATAATATTTCCTATTATTTGCGGTTTGACGTTGAATTAATTCAATAATAATTCCTCCAACTACTAAACCATAACCGTCTTCAACGGAATCATAAGGTGTCATTCTACTAACTAAATGTTCTAGTGGATGTTGTAAGAATGAAAAACCAAACTCTTCATTTTCTCTTAGATATGACTCCAAATCTGTCTCAGTTAATTTTGCAATTATAAAATTTTCTGATATAAATGGTTTTCTAAAAGGTGGAATTTTTACTTTCGGTTTGTCATCTTTAAAGCAACCCTTTGGTTTTTTACGTGTCTTAAATTGTTCTATGTGTGTATCAAATTTAATACCAACATCTTCAAGTCTATCCTCAGGTATTACATAACCACCTTCTTTTTCAACCTCTAATTCAAATTCATCTAAATATTTAGATTTAATCATAGATGCTGGTATCAGATAATTGGGGGTTGTTTTTGTGCTAGTTGCTTCACCTACTTTTTCATACCAATATTCTAATTGCTTTCTATTTAAGTATACATATGTTTTACCTTCAACTTCTCTAATATTGAATAATGGTTTAACATTATCTGGGATATCATCTTTTTCAATATTGATTCCGAGTCCATTAAATGCACTAGCTCCTATAATAGCTTCCACAACCTTTTTATTTACTGATCTCATTTGATTTCTTTCAAAGAAGTCATCAATAGAATTATAAGGTTGGCTTTCAAGTATAGATTCAACAGCTTTAGGACCTATCCCTTTAACAGCATTAAATCCAATACGTATTACCTTTTCATCTTCACTTTCAATTGTTGAACGGAATTTTGAATAACATACATGTGGTGGTTTAATTGTTATACCTAATTTACGAGCTTCTGCCATGAACTCTGGTAATTGTTCTATATTGCCATTGAACATTGTTGTATAAAATATTAATGGGAAGTTTGCTTTCAAATAAGCAGTCCAATATGAAATAATTGAATAAGCAACTGAGTGGGACTTATTAAAACCATAACCACTGTTTTCAATAATTAATTGTCTTACTAAATCAGCAACTTCTTTATCAAATCCTCTTGAAACAGCTATATCAACAACAGTTTTGTTAAACTTTTCAACATATCCCTTTTTATCCTTTGCTGGTTTTTCAAGTGCGCGTCTATATAAGTCAGCCTGTCCAAAACTTATACCCATTAATTCAGATATAAGGAACATGATTTGTTCTTGATAAACAATAGCTCCATAAGTGGTTGCTAAATGCCTATCTAATCTTGGATCAAATTTCCTTATTTTTTCAGCATTATATTTACCTGCAACATATTCATCTAATCCTGATGAACCTGGACGTATAAATGCATTAACAGCAGAGAGAGCTTCTATATCTCTAGGTTGAACTTTCTTTAGAACTGGTGCAGCGACGCCACCAGCTAACTGGAATACTCCTAAAGTATCTCCTCGACATATTAAATCCCAAGCTCTTCTTATTTTTAAATTCTCCTCTTCACTTAACTCAGGACTTTCTTCCAATGGAATATCTTGTTCAGTTAAATTAAGTCCATAACGTTTATTAATTTCTTTCAATTGCCAACGGATTTCAGTTACATTTTTAAGTTTTAATATATCTAATTTTACTAATCCAGCTTCTTCACATTGTTCTTTTTCAAATTGACTTAAATAACCTGGTTCTACACCTTCTTGAGTTTCTTTTGCATTTTGTACTGGTATCAAATCAGTGACAGGAATAGGAGTTACACAAATACCAGCAGGATGTTGTGATACATGTCTTGGATTTCCTTCTAACCTTTTAGCAAATTCACATAATCTAGGATATTTATCAAAAAATTCATTGAACTCAGGTAGTTCTTCTAAATCAGCAATGTGATCAACTTTGGACGGAATCATTTTTGTAATCTTATTAGCTTCCTCAAATGGTACTCCCATTGTTTTTGCTAAGTCTTTAATTACAGATGCTAATTGTAAACGTCCAAATGTTGCAACATTACAACAATATTCTTTACCATATTTTTTGATAATATATTCAAACACCATTGGTCCTTTTTCAATACAAAAGTCAGAATCTATATCAGGTAATTTACCTCTTTCTGGATTTAAGAAACGTTCAAATAGTAAATGATATTTTAATGGATCAATCTGGGTAACTCCTAAAGCATATGAAACTAATGAACCACCACCAGAATTATGCACAACTAAGTTTTCTATATTATAACTATGACTATCTTGCACTGTTAAATCATATACTTTGCCATCATATTTTTCATATGATTTTTTAGTGATTTGTCTAAATTTCAATTATATTGCCCCCTTTTTAAATTTTTCTACTGCGTTATATAATTTAAAATATAAATCACTTAATTCTTCAGTATCGGAATTTAAATCAGTTCTTACTCTTTTAAAAACAAGTCTTTTTGTTTTATCATTATCAACTAATTCTAACTCTGGAAAAATATTTTTTAAATAATTTTGAAGTGATGCAAAATAATTTAATGCATTTATATGTTTGCTTAAAATTTGAGGATTTTGATCATCACAATCATTATTTCTTGTATCGACTTCAATACTAACTTCAAAATTTTTATCTGTTGAATTAAGATAATAATTTATACCAGTGATACCGACTGTGCTGCGTAAATATGACGAATTATGTTTTTCATCGTCTATCATATTGTTTATAGTTCTAGGAAATTGATTAATGTCTTCCAATTTTTTAGAATTATTCATTATAAATTTTCTTAATAGATTCTTCATAAAATCACCCTTACATAAAAATAGTACATAGAATAATATACACATTCTATGTACTATTTTTAAATGATTTTCCACGATTTCGGATAATGATTAATTTGCAATTTAGATTGATCTAAAGTTTGTAATTTATTATACGAATTATAAAATTTAAAGTTTGGCAATTGTTTTAATTCATTGTAATATAGAATTTTATAATCTATAAAATCAGAATTATTTTTCATGTATTCTTTCATTTCTTCAATTTTATATTGAACAGTATCATTAATATACCCTTTTATTTCAACTATTATTTTCCCATTTTCAGTATTTAACATATAATCAGGAAAATAATAAACCTTATCTTGATTATATTTATAAGGAATTTATAGAAATATAAAAATCAACTTTTGCTCCATACCATTTATTAACATAATTCCATATTTCAGTTTTGGTTATATTTTTTATTTTTTCTTTTTTTAGCCTATCATATATTTCATCATCTAATATCGTATCAAAAAAATGATAAGGTGGATTTGGTATTGCATATTCTCTTTCTGGTTTTCTATTAATAGAACTATTTTTAATTGCAATTAAAAATAGTTCTTTCTTTATTTTATTAAAAACAAATTTAAACATTAGACAAATCCTTTCTAATCTAATTCCGCTATATAGTCTTCTTCATTTAATTCATCAGCTTTATACCATTTAGGTTCACATATTCCTTTATCCCAATCTTCCTTTTTAACAGCATAAATCTTATGATCTTTAGTACATTTAATAATTTTATCTCCACATTCTAAAACTGCAATTTCTTCCTCACAATCATATTGTAAAGTATCAATTACCTTGTGTGGAGTTTCATCATGCCCAACTACAATATCACCAATTTGGACATCTTGAATATTTTTCAAAATACCATCAGCTAGTTGTACTTGCATATCTGGAAGAAAACAACCTCTAGCTGGACCGTATGGAATATCATTCTCACGACAAAATCTCATGATATCTTCCATTATTAAGAAGTAATCAGGAAATCCCATTTTGTTAATAACTTCAATTTCAAATTCTAATCTATCTTTATATTCTTGAGAAGTTAATCCTTTTGCTTTTAAACCCTTAATACAAAGGTATCTCATATATAAAGCACTATTGGTTTCTTCAGGTTTATCTTCTCTAAGCAGTTTTTCTTTTCTTTTTTCTGCCCAACTATTAAATTCTTCATTGTCATGCGGAGTATCTACAACTGGCAAGTATGCTTTTCCAAAATCAAAATTAACATTACATTGTTCAGCAACTTGTACTGTAGTATCTACAGCTAACTCAACAATTTTTTGATCTAATACTTCGTGTCCATTTTGATTAAATAAAGAAAGAACTTCTTCGCGAGTCATTACATAGAAAGTGTCACCTGGAAATTTCCAACGATTAGGATCATCCAATAAACTACGTGATTGTATTGCAAGCAATGCATCATGAGTTTTATTATCTTCTTTTCTTAAGTAATGAAAGTCAGATGTTGCTACAATTGGTATACCAGTCTTTTTGTGTATTTCAATTAAACCAAGGTTAACTTTAATTTGACTAGGTTCCTTTGTTGGTTGTATTTCAAGATAGAAATTTTCTTTAAATAATTGATAATAATAAATAGCCCACTTTTCTGCACCTTCAATATCATCTTTTATGATACGTTGTGCTATTCTACCAGCTAAACAAGCTGACAATGCTATTACATTATCAGTTCCAATATCCTGCATTACTTTATCATCAATACGTGGTCTATAATAAAATCCCTCAGTAGTTCCAATGGAACACATTTTTGCAATTTTTTTATATCCATCATTATTTTTTGCTAACAAAACCATATGTTCACGTTTATTTTCAGTCTCGGATTGAGCCTCGGTTTTATCTTTTATTTTATGATCCTTAGTCACATAAGCTTCAAAACCAGCAATTGCTTTTTGACCTTTGGATTTTGCATATTTAAAGTGATCTACAATTGAATACATTACACCATGGTCTGTAATACATGATGCAGGTTGTCCAATCTCTAATGTATAATCAACTAATTCATTCACACGAGTCATTCCATCTAAAAGTGAAAAGTTGCTATGACCATGTAAATTAACAAATTTATTATTAGACAAAATAATTCCTCCTTGTTTACATCTTATCGTTATAGTATAATATGCAAAGCAATGAGGAATTTTAATATAAAAAAGAGACCTTAGGTCTCTTATGATTTATTTTGTTCTGCGGATTTAATTATTTTTTCATATTCTTGTTTAGAACGTACTCTCTTTCTGATAACTTTATAATTGTCCATATCTAACTCAACAAGAAAACCAGTTTTGAATTTGTTTTTGATATCGGTTAAATAAATAAACCGTTTAAAAGGATTATTTTCAAAAGCACATTCCACAATATCATAACCCTTTTCTATTAATTTGACTTGTATCTTTTTGAAATCATTATCATATGTTGGACACCTTGCAATTCCTAATAAAGCTCTAAAACTAGTCTCTACTTCTGTATTAAATTTTGTTGCTAATTCTTGTATTAGTTGTCTTATATCATTATCCATACTAATTCTCCTCATAAAAAATCATAGAATATTATATTAATTCTATGATTTTAGTTAAACTATTTTATAAATATGTTTCAGTTTTTAAATTAATCTTCTTATTAAAATCCTTAAAGTAAGTAATATCTCCATCAACTTCAAATTGATATAAAGATACAAGATCTATAAACCCGTTCAAATTTGGAAATTGCATATTAAAACTCTTCTTAAAAGAGAGGGGTTTAACCCCCTCTTCTTAATTTATCAGCCAATAGATATCCTTCTAATCTGAATTTATATAACTCTGGTAAATTATTAGCAAATCGTTGGATATCACTTTTCTTCTTATTTCCCATAAGTTTCTTTGTTAAGTACTCCAATTCTATTTCATTAAGATTATAAATAAATATTTCACAATAATCAAGAAAATCTTTATAGGTACGTTTTATTTCTTCGAAATATTGTCCCCAATATATATCATGAACTATTTGCATTTCCTGGTTATTCAATTTTTTAGTCTTAGCAAGATCATATATATCTATTTTGTTTTGAATACCGTAATCAAATGCTTTTTTACGTGGGACGGGATTTTTATGGTATTTGAGAATTATTTTTAGCACATCATTGCGAACATAATAATATTGCAAAATAAGATCTAATTCCTCATCTTCAAGTGTATTTTTATTATCTGTTAATAAACTACAAATACTATTAGGAGATGGCATTAAAACATTAATTGCACGTATTCTTTGTTCACGATTAAAGTAACCACCTTTAAAGAGTATTCGTATTGCAGACCAATTATCCCAGATTACCTCTAATCCCTCTTCTTCTTGTTCTTTAGAAAAAATATCTTTATTTGAAAGAAATAATTCAGCGATAGTATTAGGATCACGCATACAAACTTTTATTGCATGGTTTTTTTCATCTTCATTTTTATAATAATTATTTTGAAGAAAAAATTTAGTATTACCAACACTATTAAACAATGCAATTAAACAACTCCGCCTATCCCTATCACTATAGCTTTCAATTTCCTCAGTATTATATACTAATATATGCAAAGCATCGTATGAATCTCCAAAAAATTTCATATGTATTTTACCCCCATTAAGCATCTGTATTAATAATATTATACAATAATTATTCAAAATTGTACATATTTTTACAATAAATTAACCTGCTTTTCTTTTTATCTTTTCTAAACATTTAACGGGAATATTTTTCCACTCTAAAGAATTTGAACACTCATATTGATTTTGACAATAACAAGTATGTTGTACTACAATTTCTTTTGAACCCATATCCATATAACTTATTTTAAATTGACAATTACCTAATTTGATTTGAACAATCCTTCCCATAAAACCTGGATTTCCTTCTGATTTATCAACAATAATCTCTCCGCCAGCATTAACTAAATCATCTATTAGTTGTTTACAACTTTTATTATCCATTTTCTTTCACTCCTCGACGTTTTTGGATTTCCAATAATCTTTGATATACAGTCCTTAGTTTTTTAAGAACTCCACCTTTCATTTCATGATCTTTCCCCTTACTGTAGTTGCCAAATAAAACGTTATAAACTCCGTTTCCCTGCCAGCCCAATTTTCTTGTTACATCAGATACATTGCGTAGATTAAGATATAGTTTTACGATTTCAACTTGTTGATCGGTTAGATATGTTTCCCAATTAGGAATTTTTTCAGTTAAGTCGACTAACTCGGTTTCATATTTACAAAAGTAATCATTACTTTCAATTCGCATCTTCCTTAAAGTCCGGTTATTCATTTCAACGGCTGCTTGTCTGTAAATACTTTTCCTTTGTTCTATTGACATGTTTTCCTCCTTATTATAGTAAACTGATTATGGTAAACCAGTTTTTATATTTTTATTATATCATATCCCTGTATGAATGTAAATAGACACTTTATAGAATTTTTGTAAAAACCCGTGAAAATTTTCACGGGTTTTTAATTAGACTTTATTTATTAACTTTTTTATCATCTCTAATTCATTAATAGCTTTTTGACACTCTTCTTCAGAAGTAAAAATAAAAATATTGCTAGGCCAAGTGATTTCATAACACTTATATCTGGACACAATATCTTTATATTCATCTAGAGTTATACCCACAAATTCAGCTTCATCGGGTATTGAAACAGTTGTAATAACAGAAAGAGTATTTTTCTCATTAAACGTTCCTATTGCTATTCTACATTTTTTTCCAGTCATATCAAATATTATTAATCTTTCGTAACTCATTGTAATTTCCCTCTTACCATCTAGAATTATATGATGAAGTAAATTCTATAATATACCTTATCCTACATCTATCTTCCTTATACACAATAAATTCATTATGTAATAATGAAGGTCCCTTTACACCCTTAACACTATCATATCCACGAGGTGGTTCATAATAGTAAGTTGCTCTGTTTTCTTCTCTCATTTTACCAAGAGCAACATCTGCTACAAACATAAAGTTTGAATCATGCATATTTTTTAAGCCGCTAAATCTTCCAAATGCATACTGCGCAGATTTTGATGATTGATCGGCAAAGTATATTCCAGGTCCAAACATAGCACCCGTAATATAAACACCCTTTAATTGGTTAGGAAGTTTCAAATTACTTGACAATATACCAATCATATTACATGAACGTGTCCCATGGAAAAGTTCTTTAATATTCCCCGGTTTTTCATCCAATTTGGGAGCTTTCTTTTGATCAGCTATAAATATATTTTTAACTTTCAAGTTAAAATTATGATGTTGTGATTGAGATTTAACTAAATACTCTTCTAATTCTCTATATTTAGGATCATTCTTAGGAAGAAATCTTAAATCACAATGTAATGCATTATACTGTTTCATAATTGAATCATCATATATAACATCTCCCATACGGAGGGAATCTTCATAGAATTTAAGAATTTCCATTTGTTCATTTACTTCATCCAATGTAGTAATTGCAACATCTTCTGGTTTCATATTACGACCAAAGGATTTTGGAATACTCCTATAATATTCAGTTGATATTCCAAGTGTTTGATCAATTGTTAATGACTTTTTATTTGAATTATTAATTAAATCTGCTAATTCTTGTAATACTACTCGCCCTTTATCAATCTGGTTAACAGATAATTTTCCGAGTGGTGAGCCATTCATTGCTGCATCACCTTTTATTAAAGTATTCAAACTCTTACCGGCTTCATCATAAAATTGCTGCACTAGCCTCACAATTTCAGGTTCTAGGTCACATTTAATGGAAGTTTTGGTATTTACATTAGCTTCTATCTTAACCTTAGAAACATCAATCAATTGTTTTGCTTCATCACTACCCTTTGAACACTGTGCCATATCAACCTCAACATAGCCAGGTTCGCCCGTTTTTCCTTTTTTCTTTTTCTTAATAATAGCTTCAAATTCTTTCTCAGCTTCATATAAATTATCCGGATAACGGACCTCCTTGGTCCCTTCATAACCTACACGGCCATATTCAGTGAAAATACGATACTTACCGTTTTCTTCTTGCAATTCTATCTTGTAAAATTTATTGTTATTTTGAACTTTACCAGTTTTTTTATCTATACCTACGTTTAAGCAGTTGAGCATCTTTTGGTCTTTAATTGTGGGATTCTTAAATCCATCGTTTAAATTTGGACTATAAGCTGTGGCTTTTAAAGGCATATACAACACTCCTTATAAATTATTTTTTATATATATTTCAGCTAACTCATTCATAACTAAATGGGGATATATACGAACATCTTTGAACAATTCTTCTAAATTCTCAATATTAGACACTTCATCTCATCCCATGTTATCTCTTTCTTATAATCATTTGTATTCATTGTAATTTCTCCTATCAAATTTCTTTTAAATATTATACATAAATTTAATCTATTTTTTTACAAAAAAAAATAAACGGATTTTAAAATCCGTTTTTGTTCTCTTTTTAGATATTGTACAAAGTTAATTTTTAAAAATCTTCACCTTTCGACAGTTCATACATAAGTACTAGAGGTTCCAATTGTTTTAAAACATGTTTATATAACTTATAGTTTTTTGCGTGATATAATTCATAAGCAAGACTTAATTTTTGATT
>Ga0123335_1006522_pt1 | contig 13560 bp, 12 predicted proteins | sample BiotimSIPDNA_2_FD_89707 | JGI IMG/M metagenome (GOLD analysis project Ga0123335, IMG submission 89707) | Anaerobic biogas reactor microbial communites from Washington, USA - Biogas_R2 time_0 SIP DNA | ecosystem: Engineered > Bioreactor > Anaerobic > Unclassified | place: Washington, USA... | reverse complement strand
TGAATATGGGACAGCTGTTGAGCATTCCTTTCATCATCGCAGGGTTTATTCTTGTGCTGAGGAAATCCGGAACTAAAAGCAGCACCGTTACTTCCTGAAGTGCAGAAAGATTTCATTAGCTTTGTATTACTGTTCTTTTGAGAATAGTATTCAGGTATATTTGGCCCCTGATGAATAAATTTTTGAGATTCACTTCTGAAAATGATGAGGACCCATGTATTATGCTGAAAAGATGAATATAGAAAGAGATGTAAGCATTGATAAATTGCTTCTGAAACAATTTATGGAAACTGATGAGGGCGGAGCTGATGAAATTATAAAAAATGCCATCATTGTTAATGGCATTGAAACGGTGGCCTTTAACAACGCTACAAAAGTGTTGCTTCATAATAACTTTTCCACAGAGGTCAAAACAGGGAAAATAACATCACAGGAGAAATCGGGACGCTGCTGGATGTTTGCCGGTCTGAACATCTTCCGTCCGGCCATCGTGAATAAACTGAATATCGATGATTTTGAATTTTCGCAGAACTACATCATGTTCTTCGACAAGCTTGAAAAAGCTAACTATTTTCTTGAATCAATATTGAAAACCCTGGATGAGGACATTTACAGCCGTATCCTTATGTGGCTGCTGGCTGACCCTTTGCAGGACGGAGGACAATGGGATATGTTTGTGAACCTCATAAAAAAATACGGCGCTGTTCCCAAGAATATTATGCCTGAAACTTATCACAGCAACAACAGCGCGGTTATGAACCAGTTGCTCAATACACAACTCAGGCAATGGGCAGCCGGGTTGAGAGAAAGACACGCATCGGGTGCCGGTATGCAAAAATTAAGGGATTATAAAAAAGAATGCCTGAAGAAGTTTTATCTGATGCTTACCAAATTCCTTGGCGACCCGCCTGCACATTTTGTGTTTGAATACCGGGATAAAAGCGACGTGCAGGTTAATGCAGGAGGCGTTACACCTCAGACCTTTTTCTCTAATTATGTTAATGCAGCGCTCGATGATTATATCAGCCTTATTCATGCACCTACACCCGATAAACCTTTTGGCAAGACCTATACCATTGATTTTCTGGGCAATGTGGCTGAAGGAAAAATCATAACCTATCTGAATACTTCCCTTGATGAAATAAAAGAGTGTATGATCAGCCAGCTCAAAAGTAAAGAACCAATATGGTTTGGATGTGATGTGGGCTGGCAGACAGAGAAAAAGAAAGGACTCATGGATACTGACCTGTACCTCTTTGGCAAAACCCTGGGCTCGGAATTTACACTCGACAAAAGCAGCAGGTTGCTTTACGGACAAAGCAGGCTGACTCATGCAATGGCCATAACGGGCTTTCATGAAGCAAATGGAAAGCCTGTAAGATGGAAAGTTGAGAATTCCTGGGGTGAAGAGAGGGGAGAAAAAGGTTTCTTCATCATGAGCGATAACTGGCTCAACGAATATGCCTATCAGTTTGTTATCAATAAGAAATACATGCCCGCATACCTGACTGAACAGTCGAAACAGGAACCGGTTGTACTGCCTCCCTGGGATCCTATGGGGGCACTGGCATTATGAAGCAATAAAATGAATTCAGGAAGTCACACACATAGTCACGGTCATAGTCATGGGTCTCCAAAGGGAAAAAACCTTATCCTGGCCTTCGGTTTGAACCTGTTTATTACAGTTGCAGAAGTTATCGGAGGATTGTTATCGAACAGTATTGCCCTGCTTTCTGATGCAGTGCACAACCTGGGCGATACCATCGCCATATTGCTGGCCTATATTGCCAATATCATGGGCCGGAAGAATGCCAATGAGAGAAAGACTTTCGGTTACAAGCGTGTTGAAATCTTATCAGCACTGCTGAATGCGGTTGTGCTGATAACCATCATGGTATTTCTCTTTGTTGAGGCCATAAAGCGGTTCCAGTCGCCTGAGCCTATAAGGGGAATGATCATGTTCTGGGTTGCACTGGCAGGACTTATCGCTAACCTTGCAGCAGTGGCGCTGCTGAGAAAAGATTCCAGGCATAACCTGAATATAAAATCAGCCTATCTGCACCTGCTGGGAGACACTATTTCTTCAGTGGCAGTTATTGCAGGATCTGTGCTGATATGGTTTTTTGAGATTTACTGGATCGATCCGGTTGTTACGATCATTGTCGGCATTTATATTCTTAAGGAAGCCTTCATGGTTCTTAAAGAAACCGTTGACATTCTGATGCAAAGCACTCCATCTTCAATCGATATTGTTAAAGTTGTCAAAGAAATCGAGAGCAACAGAGAGGTTAATAATGTGCATCATGTGCATGCATGGCAGATGTCCGACAGCCAGATCCATTTTGAATGCCACGTGGATATTGTCAATGATCTTACCCTTAGCAAAGCTGATAAACTAAGGAGCAAACTGGAAGCAGATCTTTTTAAAAACTTTGGGATTTCGCATGTTACCATCCAGTTCGAATTTAATTGTTGTGACGAGAAGAGTGTAATCCATGAATCAGGGGTGGAACATCATCACCACCATGAATAGAAATTCAATCAGGAATATTTATCTTCGCGGATTGTTCATTGTAAATATAAAAGCATAAACAAAAGATCATGTATAAAGTAGTATTGCTGCGACACGGAGAAAGCGTGTGGAATAAGGAAAACCGTTTCACCGGATGGACCGATGTTGACCTTTCGGAAAAAGGTATTGAAGAAGCCAGAAAAGCCGGAAAAGTGCTGGCTGAAAATCATTTTGAATTCGATATTGCCTTTGTTTCGGTTTTGAAAAGGGCTTTGCGTACCCTTTGGCTGGCACTGGAATCTATGGACCAGCTCTGGATACCTTGGGAAAAATCATGGAGGCTCAACGAAAGGCATTACGGGGCCTTGCAGGGGCTTAACAAAGCGGAAACTGCTGCAAAACATGGTGAGGAACAGGTACTGATATGGAGAAGAAGCTATGATATTCCGCCGCCGGCACTCGATACCAATGATGAGCGTTTCCCCGGTAAGTTACGCGTCTATAAAAATGTTGATGCCAGCATGTTGCCGAAAACTGAAAGCCTGAAAGATACTGTAGCCAGATTTCTTCCATACTGGCATGAAACTATCGCTCCTGCAATAAAATCAGGAAAAAAGGTACTCATTGCCGCCCATGGAAACAGCCTCAGGGCATTGGTGAAGTATCTCGATAACATGACAGAAGAGGAAATCCTGAAACTTAACATACCTACCGGCCTGCCTCTGGTTTATGAACTGGATAAAGACCTGAAACCTGTTAAGCATTATTACCTCGGCGATCCCGAAGAGGTGAAAAAAGCTATGGATGCTGTTGCCAGCCAGGGTAAGGCTAAGAAATAACCGGCGTATGGGATGCGGCTCTATGTCGCCTCCCGGCTATGCGCCGTTCCCTGAATGCTTCGTCTAAGGCAGTAACTCTTTAAACGCTGCATATTCCTCCTCGAAGTAATTTCCTGTTGGACTATTCAAAGCGGTCCATACATCATTTATGTTATCGATCCTGTTCTGATCACTGGGATGGGTACTTAGGAACTCGAAGGTTTCAGCGGTTTGGTTTTCCCGCTGCAGCTTTTCAAAAAAACCTGAGATACCTTTGGGATGGTAATAGTCAGTATCATACAGATATTCTATGGATAATCTGTCTGCCTCATATTCGTCCTGCCTTGAAAATTTCAGTGAAGCAAGGCCGCCCGCCAGATCGATGGCAATCTGTTCAAGCTGTGATTGGTCTTTTCCGCCAAGGGCTTTCAGAACCAAATCTACTCCATAGTATTTCGATAACTGGGATGAGGAATGTCGCTGATCCACATGGGCCATCTCATGTCCGAGGACACCTGCGAGTTCTGATGCATTATCGAGATATTTCATTAGTCCTGTATAGAAATATAGCTTTCCGCCTGGCACGGCGAAGGCATTCATCACATCATCCTTATTGATGATGGTCAGCTCAAAGGTGAAATCCTCTTTATGCACGAATTTATCCGATTCCAGGATACGTTCCATCATATCATTCATAAATTCATATGCGGCTTCATTGCTTTGAGGGTCAAGGATCGGGAACTCTGCCGGATTTGCTTTTATAGTACTGTCCATCGACTCTCCGATTTCAATATCCTGTGCTATGGTAAACAGATTAAATCCGGTATCTTTATCGCATGTTAAAAATAGCGATGGGATAAAAATAACAATTAACAGCTTGTTTGTCAAGAATTTAAATGATGCTGCCATATTTTTCGTTTTTAAATATGTATATTAAATTAGTAAATAACTTGTCAATACTCATTATACGCTGATATTTTTTTTAGAGTTATATTGCATAGTATATGATGTTTACATACTATTTAAATCAGGCTTTACCGATAATTCTTGACTTTTTACCGAATTCATCTTTAATACCTGAGTTTCAGCACGTATCTTTGATAAAGAATATAAAATCACATTATGGAACACAATCAGACACTTAAGAGGTTTTTATTGGGGGTAGCTATTGTACTGGCCGGATTGGCATTTTTATTAAGTAATATGGGGGTCCTGGAATTTGAAATAAAAAAATACCTCCTCAGGTGGGAAATGATCATTATCTTAATAGGCCTTGTTTCTATTCTCTCTCATGGCAATAAAGCACCTGGCATTATCATATTGATGGTGGGAGGCGCCCTTTATTTAAGGGATTTTTTAGATATTCATTTTAATTTCTGGCAGGTTTTCTGGCCCGGTATTCTCATTCTTGCAGGGGTCATGATCATTTTACGTAAAAAATTCGAGACAGATAATTTCGATAAAAAAGGGCTGAATAGTGAAGATATTATTGATGATGTCGCTGTTTTTGGCGGAGGTGACAAAATTGTGATGTCGCAGAATTTCCGGGGTGGTAAAATCCTGGCTGTATTCGGGGGATCTAATTTTAACATGGTCAGGGCGAAGCTTGCTCCCGGCAAGCAATATATTGACGTACTGGCAATTTTTGGAGGTACAAAACTCATAGTTCCTGAAAACTGGAACGTAAAAATTGATGTAATATCCATTTTCGGCGGCTTTTCAGATAAACACAGGTTGCAGCCTTATACCACCGAAACCCAGCCATCCAGCGAGTTGGTTATCAAAGGTTTTGTGCTTTTCGGGGGTGGGGACATCCGTAGTTTCTAGGCCGATATTTAACCGGGAGGTAAACCCGTGCAACACCCCATCCTAAGAAATAAGAAAAACCTGATTCTTTACCTGGTCCTTTGGCTGGCAATAGGACTGGCAAATACATTCATTCTGGTTTATTTTTATGATTTCGACATGGCAACATCTGCCACCGAAAGCCTTATTTTTGACTTGATATTTGCATTACTTGGCATCGGCATCTGGTTTCCTGTTTATTATACCGACCTGGAATCAAAACGCATTCTAAATTTTTTTACCAACCACCTGGCGGCAAGTTCATTAGCTGTAGGTGTTTGGATATGGTTATCATATATCATTTCCACTTCAATGATATCCTTAACCGATGAGTATATGAGTTATCTGAATTCATCAATCCCCTGGCGCATCGCGATAGGTTTTCTGCTCTACATCATGTTCGCCTCAAATTATTACCTTATTATTTATTACCATAACTTTAAAGCCAAACTTGAAAGGGAGGCGGAGCTTAAAACACTGATAAAAGAGTCGCAGCTGAATTCGCTAAAATCTCAGATAAACCCTCATTTTCTTTTCAACAGCCTCAACAGCATCAGCTCGCTTACAATGGTCAGCCCTGAAAAAGCACAGGATATGGTTATCAATCTTTCAGAGTTTCTGAGGTATTCTCTTTCGCATAAAAATGAATCAATGAATACTTTTGAAAAAGAACTCAGAAATATTGACCGTTATCTGAAAATTGAAAAAATAAGGTTTGGAAAAAGATTGAATGTTGAAAAAGATATTTCTGAACCTTGCCTCAGGTGTTTTCTTCCCGGACTGATATTGCAACCCATCGTAGAGAATGCGGTTAAATATGGCACTTACGAAAGTACTACGCAATCTTCGATATATATTTCAGCAAGTTGCAGTCCTGAAGTTCTTGAAATTGTGATCAAGAACGATTTCGATCCTGATTTTGTATCGAAAAAAGGGGAAGGAATAGGATTGAAAAATGTTGCGGGGCGTATGAAAATACAATATGGAAGGGAAGATCTGCTCAATATAACAAAAAATGGATCGAGGTTTGAAGTGAAGTTGGTCTTTCCGCAAACTTAAAATTTTAAGGTATGGAAAAAATTAAGGTAATAATCATTGAAGATGAAGAATTGGGAAGAGAACTCATTAGAAATTACCTGCGCGACCAGAATGTTGAAATTATTGCAGAATGTGAAAATGGGTTTGAAGGTATTAAAGCCATACAGGAAAAAAAGCCTGACCTTGTTTTTCTCGATATCCAGATGCCGAAACTCAATGGTTTCGAGATGCTCGAGCTCCTTGATGAGAAACCTGAAATTATTTTTACCACAGCCTACCATCAGTATGCTATTCAAGCCTTCGAACTAAATGCTATCGATTACCTGCTGAAACCATTTTCACAGGAGAGGCTTTTGGATGCGCTGGCCAAAGCTGAGCAGAGGATCAGGTCGGGCCAGCCCCGTCCTGAAGCTATAAATAATGTTGTACAGCGACCGTTAGAAGAAATCATTGAAAGGGTGGTGGTGAAATCCAACAACAAAATCCATGTTATTCCTGTCGACAAAATCCGTTATCTCGAAGCCCAGGACGATTATGTGATGATCTATACCTTCGAAAGTAAACACCTGAAGCAGGCTACCATGAAATATTTCGAGGAACATCTCAACCAGAAAGATTTCATGCGGGTACACCGGTCATATATTATCAGGCTCGACCAGGTAGCGCAATTGGAGCCTTACGGAAAAGACAGCTATATTGCCAGGCTCAAAAACGGTCCCACGGTAAAGATCAGCAAAAGCGGATTTAAAAACCTGAAGGAGAAATTAAGGTTCTGAAGATGCAGAGTTATTTTATGGTACCAGCTTCCCATACTCAAACACCGGATGGCCTGAAACACCATTCAGGTTAAAACTCAGAAAGCGCATTTTATAATAATTTCCCTCTATGGTTTTGATCAGATAATTGTAGTTACGACGAATCGTATATTCTGCCCTGGCTTCTTCGGGATTTACGGCTACATCTTTCCACCTGTATCCGATAGCATCTCTCCGGTGTGAAAGGGGATAGTCTTTCAGATTGTCATAACCGATAGTGGCGTATGGGTTCAGTGAATCGATGGCTGTGGTCACCCCTTCCATATTGATCAGAACGCCCCGCACAAGATAGGGTATGGTAATGCCGAACTGAGTGGCCAGATCGTAATACGAGGTGAAAATGAGATCGTAGGAATGCTTCTCCGGTTCCGGATTATATTGGTCAGGGGTTTCGAAATCAAAGTAAACGAAATTCACAGAATCAATCTTCATAATGGTTATGGTGTCTGAGAAATCATTCTCTTCATCAGCATAGAAAAACTGATATTTCATGCTGTCGACATAAAGAAATTGCAGTTTCTTTTGTTTTGAATAAACGCCGGATACAATCTTCCCAAGAATAAAAACTTCACCTGAATAACTCCTGACGCCATCCTCCAATGTGGTCCAGTTGCCGGCGGCCGTTGAATCGGGATAACTGCCCTGGATATCGTATCGCCATTCACCCTCAGCGATATCCTGCCTGTCAATATCATGCTGATGTGTGTTCATCAGAAACCATCCCGACCCTGAATTGACAATGATATGCCATCCTTCCTTTGAGGATTCAAATCCCAGCTGCCATGTGTCTGCAATATGTGAGCTGACAACCCTGCCCGTTTCCAGATCAAAATACGATGTGTAAATATTGACGCTATTTTCAATAACCGCTACATCTCCCGGGTAGGGGTCCACCCGTTCATCCTTTTCAAAACATGAAATCAGGAGCAGAGGAACTATAGAAAGTGCAACCATTTTTTTATGCAGACAGATCATGGCATATTCCTTTCCAGCTGGTATTGCAGCTTCATGTAAAATGTTCTTCCGTATCCGGCGGGTGCAGAATTTCCCTGGCCTCCATGAAAGTTAAGGTTACCATAGGTTTCGATCAGCGTTACGTTAAAAAGATTCTTTACACCGGCTGACACTGTAAGACCTGGCTTCCGGAAGTTTTTCGATATGCTGATATCAAGATTATGATAATCTTCAGCTATACGTTCGGCGATTCCATCCAGACCGCCTGCCGGGTTAAAATTTCCAGCCAGCTCAGTGAAATTATCCGTGTATTTATAAAAAGCCGCGATTTCATAGTTGAACCTGGGGCTGGTATATCTTACTCCTGCTGAAAGGTCGTTGGCAAAAAGGAACTTTTCGGGCTGGTCGATCCTGTTTTTCGCGTTAAGATATAGTCCGGCATCAAAAACAAAGCGTGGAAAAATGAAATACTGTGCCTGTACATCTGCTCCTTTGGTAATAAGTTGATGGTCAGATAAATTAATATAAGTTGCCCATCCGGGACGTTGGGTATCGATTACCAGCTGAATGGCATTTTCTATTGTATTATGGTATAGCGACAGGGAAATTTCGGCTGCCTGTTTTCTCCATTTCATTGAGTAACCGGCAGAGATATTGAAACTGTTCCCGGTCTCAGGCCTGAGGCCGGGGTTCCCGAAAACCTCATGGTTGATATCTATAAACTCCAGGTAAAGTTGTTTCAGTGAAGGCGCCTTGAAACCTTTCGCATAGGAAGACCTGATCACCAGGTCCCCTGGATCCCATTTTACGTTGAAAGCATAAATCAGAGGGGCCCGGAAAAGTGTGTTGTACTGGTAACGGAGCCCCGGTTGCAGGCTGAGTTTCCTGAAAGGCCTGTAGATGAAATTCGAAAAAACGGCTGCATCGGCAATCGATTTTCTCCCGTCGATCCTTTTTCCGGAAGCTCCTTCAGCAGAAATGTCAATTCCTGACTGATATTCGAACTTTTTACCGGTGATATTGGATACAAATGCACGGGTGTTGATAAGATGGAAAGTCGCGGTATCGTGAAGCTCTGTACCTTCAACAGGATTTTTAACAAGATTTACCAGATCGTTCAGATAGGTAATTTTTTTCTTCCTGTAATAAGAGTAACCTGCCTGCACATTTACGACGAAATCGTCGTGATATTTATTAATCAGGTTAAGCCTGTTATTCCATCGGGTGGTAAAGTGATAGGCATCAAGGGCTTTCTCATAAAGGTAATCGAGGCGCAGTGAATCAAGATCACGAAGCTGCTCATTCATGATATCCGATTCCCATTGTATTTTCAGATCTTTATGTTGATACATCCACGAACCACCTGCAATATATTGAAGGCGGGGTTTAAAGACCTTATTACGTGAACTGTCGTTGGGACTCCATCCGGAAAAGAAATTTCTCGCTGCGTTGACAGAGTAAGCATTCCTCCCTGCTTTGTGAGTCACAAATGCATTCAGGTCGTAGATACCTGCAGTTTCATAATACAAATCCGCACCTGCTGAAAAATCCTTCACAGGCTGATCGAGGGTAATGATGTTAATGGCACCTGCCAGAGCATTGCTTCCGTAAATAACAGATACCGGCCCTTCGATATATTCTATTTGTTTAACATTGTATAAATTTAATTGTCCAAGTTCAAGCCTGTCAGCCATTCTTCCTGTTACCGGCAGTCCGTTGACAAGGATCTTGACATGTTCGCCGGTGAGTCCTCTGATCCTTATGAAATCTCCATAAAATGCATCGCTGCTATACTGAAACCTGCCTTCGTTGCGCAGCAGGTCGCCAAGATTATTGGCAGCCTTAAGGCCGATTTCTTTATGATCGATAATATTTACTTTATAAATGGATTGATCAACAGGTTGCGGCCTGAATTGTGCGGTTATAACAACCCTGTCGAGCTGGTAATGGTCTGGGGCAAGCAGGATTGTTTTCCTGTTATCACTGTTAATGGTATCGAAACTGGTTTTAAAACCCAGGCAGCTGATTTCGACAACTACCGGAAGCCTGGCATTTAGAATAACCATGCCTGATGAATCGGAAATGACGCTTCCTGCAATTATACCATCTGAGGAATATGCCCTGACATGGGCATATTCAACAGGCCCTGATGTTATCTTGTCCTTTAAAACAAACCTCAGTTCCTGTGCTGCAGCTTGTTGGAGCCCTTCAAGCGCATTAATAATAAGCAACAGCCCGAATAATCCATTTTTCAGGCTGTTGCGGGATAACGATAACATTTTATTCTGCCTTATGGGTTTTAAATGTTATGGAACCATTGTTTTCACTATTATAATCAGTGAAATAAATTCTGTAGATTTCGGTATCCGAAACCTTGATAAAATAGCTGGTATTAGACGCAACAGATATCTCGTGGGTTACCGGATCGGAAACCTTCCAGTCCCAGCCGATTAGATCGGCGTTCGCTGAAAAATTACCGGTGGCCTGCGAATACGTTGCATTTTCGGGATTAACATTTTCAACCTTTACTGCGCTTAGCCCAGGGCGTAATAATACGCCAATTACAGGATAATCAATTAAAATGCCAGGCCCCGCAGGAATTTTTACAAGGTACCTTGTGAAAAGAATATCCCAGCTTTCAGTGCCCGGTTCGGATTCCACCACCTGTCTGTCGACCAGAGAATATTGGATGAATTGCTTTGAATCATATTGTGAGGGAGAAAATGATTCATCAAACTGGTTGCTTCCGTCAATATCTGCCCAACGCAGCTGATACGTATCGGAGTACCCCAGCCTCTTCCTGATGAAGAGTTTTTTATAATCACCGTTGGTGAGCCTGATGATATAAATTGAGTCGCCCCAGACACTGTAAGAACCACCATGGTCGTATGTGCCCCATCCGAAGTTGAAGCCTCCCTGAGCATAACGGTTAAAGGCGCCTGCCATCAGGTCGGAATTATCGTTATAAACCGGTGTTCTTGAAGCAATGCCTGTAGTATCTACTGAATTCCAGGCAGTTGTATCACCGGCGGAATATAAAAGCACACCTGCACCTTCGTTAATCCTGATCGATGCGGTCTGAAGAGGAACAGAAAAAGAAAGGTCCCAGCCGGAACGTTCGCGGGCAATCTGGGTTGCACTGCCTAAATCATAATAGACATCTTTTGAATGGTCACTGCCCATCTCAATGGTTACAGTATGGTTCTCAGGTTCATTATTGTTTTCGCAGGATAATATAGTTACCAATGAGGCTATTCCTGCATAAAAGATTTTTTTCATATCAGAATATTTGGAATAATAAATCATATCAAAGTGGTTACTTCAAAAATTTCAAAAAGGATGGATTGGAAGATTTTTATACAGGAGGTGCCCTTTGTGAAATTGATTTTTGATATGAAATGATGGGAGTACCCGGTGGGAAACAATTGGGGATACTGGACCCTGAACAAGGAAGTGAGATCAAGGCTGAACGAGTGAAGTCAGCATTATTATTTATTCCGGGAATGGGAAAACTCGAAATCTCATCAATCTGATCCTGTTGAGCTTCAAAAGTGATTATTTCACCAGCATTCTGTTTAAGTAAAAGGCTCTGAATTTTTATTCCTCCCCGGTACCCTATAAGGATGCACCCCCATAATACCAGGAGGTACACAACATAAGAAATGCCCGGGACCGAAAAGTTGAAAAACATCATATTATTTGTTCAACGAAAAATGCTTAACTTGTTCAGTGGATATAACATCAGGAAATATTATTTGTTTCAAAGCTTAAAAAACTACTCACCGGATCTTAAAATTAACTGCTATGAACGACCTCCTTGCTGCCCGTTACCAGATGGCTGTTTCACTTGGATTCCATATTATTTACGCTGCCATCGGGATGACGATGCCTTTTTTCATGTTTGTTTCGGAATATAAGTGGATTAAAACAGGCAATAAAGTATATCTTGATCTGGCAAAAGCCTGGTCAAAAGGGGTTGCTATTTTTTTCGCCATAGGGGCTGTTTCAGGTACCGTACTTTCATTCGAACTTGGATTGCTATGGCCTGAATTTATGAAGCATGCGGGCCCCATTATCGGTATGCCCTTTTCCTGGGAAGGAGCTGCTTTTTTTGTCGAGGCCATCGCGCTGGGATTATTCCTCTATGGCTGGGACCGACTTAACAAATGGGTGCATCTTTCTGCAGGGTTACTTGTTGGGTTGGCGGGTGTTACTTCCGGTTTCTTTGTCATCGCGGCAAATGGCTGGATGAACAGTCCTGCAGGTTTCGACTGGATTGATGGTCAGGCATACAATATTGACCCAGTAGCGGCTATGTTCAACGATGCATGGATATCGCAGTCTACGCATATGGTAGTGGCAGCTTTTTCTGCCACAGGATTCGCTGTGGCTGGTGTGCATGCGCTGCTTTTGCTACGCGGAAAATATCCTGAATTTCACAGAAAAGCTTATAAGATTGCACTTGCTTTTGGTGCTGTTGCCGCCCTGTTGATGCCTGTCAGCGGTGATCTGACAGCTAAAAACCTTGCCAAACGGCAACCTGAAAAGCTGGCTGCTATGGAATCTCACTTCGAAACAGGTACCAATGTGCCTCTTTTTATTGGCGGTATTCCTGATATGGAAAAGAATGAGGTTAATTGGGCTATCCCGATACCAGGGTTCTTAAGTTACCTGGCTTATGGAAAATTTGACGCTGAAGTGCAGGGCCTGAATGAGTTTCCCGAAGATGAATGGCCTCCTGTTGTTCTTACCCACATCAGTTTTCAGATTATGGTTTTACTGGGGTTTTTGATGGCAGGCATCGGATTGCTCTACTTTATTTTCTCATGGAAGTGGAAAAAGTACCTTGAAAAGAGATGGTGGCTGATATTGCTTGTCATTTCAGTCCCTCTGGGATATATCAGCATTGAAACAGGATGGATGGTTACCGAACTGGGCCGTCAGCCATGGATTATATACCGCATCATGCGGGTGGAAGATGCAGTGACACCCATGCCTGGTATCATCTATCCGTTGATTGTAATAAGCACAATTTATCTCCTGCTGACATTCCTTTCCTTCTTCCTTCTGAGCAGGCAGATAAAATATGTACACCAGCAGGAAATACTATCTGAAAAATAAAAATTATAAAATGTAAATGATATGGTCGAACTGGTTTTGTTTTTTACGGGATTATCACTTCTTCTCTATGTTCTTTTAGGAGGAGCGGATTTCGGCGCCGGCATTATCGAAATCTTTACAGGTAAACAGGGATCAAAAGCTATTTCCCATGCCATAGCACCTGTATGGGAGGCAAACCATATATGGCTCATTGTGGTAATCGTGATTCTTTTTAATGCCTTTCCGGAAGTATATTCCACCGTAACCACCTACCTTCATATTCCGCTCTTACTGATCCTCATCGGTATTATTTTCAGGGGTACTGCCTTTGCATTTCGCTACTACGACCCATTCAAAGACAACACTCACGATATTTATACCACCCTGTTCAGGGTTTTCAGCATTTTTACGCCTTTTTTTCTGGGTGTGACCCTGGGAGCTGTAATCCTTGGGAATTTGACGACTGTTGACGCAAATG